>Ga0182738_1004788_pt1 | contig 14753 bp, 11 predicted proteins | sample eDN5th30CBELigMG_FD_128876 | JGI IMG/M metagenome (GOLD analysis project Ga0182738, IMG submission 128876) | Enriched Miracle-Growth compost microbial communities from Emeryville, California, USA - eDNA 5th pass 30_C BE-Lig MG (version 2)... ... | reverse complement strand
TCGATGTCGTCGTCGAGGCTCCGATGCCGGGCATGCCCGAGCTGCAACGCCTCGTGAACCGCACCGATGGCGCGGTGCGCGCGGTGCTGGTCAACGGCCGGGTCGCCTGGGACACCGACGGCCGCGCCGAGGGCTTCGGCCGCTCGCCCGGGTTCGGCCGCGTGCTGCGCTCGACGCGTCACACGATTGCCGGGGCCGACGGCTCCTCCGCCCGACCGACGGGCGACGTGCCGGTCACGACGCCCGCCTGATCGGGTACTTGCATCGGCCGACCGCTCCTCGGTGCGTTCGGCCGTTCGCAATGGCGATCACGAGGCCGAGCGGTCACCGCGCTTCGCGGTGGCCGCGACCGCGTGCTGGTAGGGTCCGCGCGTCGAGGCGGTGCTCGATCACGGGGGTTTCGGTGCAGAAGAACAAGACGGTGTGGTCACTGGCGTTGACCGCCACCCTGCTGATCGGGACCCTGACGCTGCCCGCGTCACCGTCGGCAGCCCAGCCCGACCCGACGACGGATCGGGCCGCCGCGAACGGGGTCGTGCCCCAGTCGATCACCGACCGGTATCTGACCACCCGACCACCGTTGGGTGACGTGACGGTCGTGTCGATCGCCGGTGAGTCGCGGGACCGGAAGCTCCTCGCGGCCACCTTGCAGGGAATCGTCAACCGAACCTCGGCACGCATCTACCTGGTGGGGGCGCGCAGCGTCGACCAGGACCAGCACTGGATCGACGACTACGTGGCGCGCGGTCTCGTGCACGTCGTCGCTCACACCGGCCTCGACCAGGCGCTGGCGACATTCGCGCACGAGCTCGCTGGCTACGTCGTCGCCGACGACGCGGAGCCGTGGACGATCAACACCGCCACCACCGTCGCCGCGGCCCACGGTGGGGTCGTCGCGACACCGGGTGAAGTGGCCGACCTCGCGGCCCTCGGCCTCACCGAGATCGCCGACCATCGTGGCCGCTGGGCCGACGCGGCGACCGCGTACGCCGCCGTCGCGGCAGCCGAACGCCCGAACCTCGCCTATCAGGGTCTCGCCATCCAACAGACCGACGCCGACAACCCGCGTGACTTCTTCGTGCAGCAGGGCGTCATGACGGTGTTCACGCGTCCCTCGCACGCCGACTACGACCAGGTGATGGGCCTGCTCGACCCGTACCCGGTCGACCATCCGGTGTACGGCTACGTCTCCGATGACGGGATCGAAGAGGTCCAGGCGATCGTCCGACTGTCACAGGCGGGTCGGTTTCTCGTGCCGACCGACACGACCGACAACCTCTCGTTCCACATCGCCGTGGCCGCCCAGCGGTCGCGGACGGTGCTGCGACCGATGAGCGAGCCCGTCGCGGCCTGCGACGCGGGCCAGGTGAACGTCGTGGTGGCGACTTCCGACGGCGACAACATGGTCATTCCCGAGGCGTACCTGCCCTCGGATGCCCAGTGGGGCAGCCCCCACCGGGGCAGCCTGCCCATCGGCTGGGGCATCTCCCCGGCGACCGCGGTGCTGATGCCCGCGGTCTGGGACTGGTACGCACAACACGCCACCGACGCCGACGAAGTCGTGGGGCTGGTCGGGCTGGGGTATTCGGCGCCCAGCCTCATGCCCGACCCGTCGGCCTTCCTCGCCGACTCGAACCGGCTCGCGGCGCTCCTCGGCGTCGACACGGTGTGGTCGCTCGATCTGTTGTTGAGCAACCCGGCTGCATCGGGATGGACCGCGATCGCGGCGGCGAATGCCGCCACCGGTTGGCAGCCCGCCGGGATGCTCCTCAACTATGAGAACTACTCCCCGCAGGCGCGGTTCACCGCGGCCGGGCTCGACGTGCTCACCGCTCGCTCCAACGACTACGACGCGGGTGCCCCTGCCATCGCCGCGCACCTCGAGTCGCTGCTCGCCACCCCGGTCGGCGAGCGCCCGTTGGTGAACTTCTTCCCTGCCACGGTGTGGAACGCGAACTACGACCAACTCGTGGCCGCGCTCACCCCGTACGAGGATCGGGGCGTCCGATTCCTCACGCCGCGCCAGGCGTTCGCATGCCTGCGCCCGGCAGCACCCACGACCACCTCCACGACGCCCACTTCGACTCCGACCACCAGCTCCACGTCCACGGCCCTTTCGACAACGGCCCCGCCCACCACCGAGCCGTCCATGCCGACGACAACGGCTTCGGGACCTTCCCCGACTCCAGTGACGACAGCCCCGACTGGTCCGGCGACCACGGCGCCCCCACTCTCGGCTTCGAGTCCTTCGACTTCGTCGACCACGGCCGCCGCGGCCTCGACCATGGTCCCTACCGCGCCGCGGACCCCGAGCAGCGAGGCGACGCCGGAGGCTCCTCATGCAGAACCGTCACCGGGTCACTCCGCGTCTCCTGCTCGAGCGATCGTCGCCCGGCCGGACTTCACCGGATGACCCCCGACCGAGATCGCACTTGTCAGCGCTCATCGGGGAACCATGCGCCGTGGAAGCCGCTCGGCACCCGACGGGGAAGGGGCACGCGGGCGACGGTTTCGAGGCTGGCCGCATCGAGCACCACGAAGCTGGAGGTGTCGGTGTCCAGATCGTGGACGAAGTTCAACAACCAGCCGGCATCCTCGCCGTTGCGGGTCGGATCCGGTGCAAAGGCCGCTTCGCCCGACGCGACACGGGTGCCATAGGTGACCACGGTGTCGGTGCCCGCTTCGAGGTCGTGTTTGACGACACCGTCGAAGAGCACCTCACCGCCGCCCCACGTCGCCGCGTGGGCCACGTAGCCGTAGCGCGTGGGCAGGCCGGCGTAGTCGTCGTTGACCCTCGGGAAGTCGCCGGGTCGATCGTCGAGCTGCGTTTCGGTGACGTCTCCGGTGACCGTGTCGATCCGCCAGCGGTGCAAGCTCGGGTGGACGTCCTCGACCACGGCGTCCGGGCCGAAACCGATGTTGAGCCGCGGCGAGCGGCATCCGGTGACCACGACCGCGTCGCCGTCGTCGTGGGCGTTGAGGAAGTGGAAGACGTAGAACGGGTCGACCTCGATCCAACGCACCTCCGCGGTTTCCGAACGTCGGTCGAGCACGCCGATGCGCGCCCCGTTGGTGGGATCCCAACGGATGCCCTCGCCACCGGCGAGCATCGCGGGCAGGTCGAACACGGCGGGCAGGTCGAAGAAGATCACCCGTCGCTCGGACACCGCGAAGTCGTGCATCATCACCGGCGCGGGCAGCTCGATGGCGTCGCTGCGCACCAGGGTGCCGGCGGCGTCCGCGACGTGCAGGCGCAGATACGGCGGCAGCGGGCTGTACCCGAAGAACACCATCTCGCCGGTGACCGGGTCGATCTTGGGGTGCGCGGTCATCGGGCCCTGCAACGCACCGCCGAAGTCGTATTCGCCGACGGTGGCGAGCTCGTCGGTCAACTCGGTCGGGCGGGCCGCCTCCATCAGGGCCAACAGCCGACCACCGCTGCGAGCGAGGTGGGTGTTGGCCGTGTTCTTCATGATCCCGGCCTCGGCGACCACGTCTTCGTCGGGCACCGTGAACTCGCTCAAGCCGCCGTAGAGGGCTCTGCCCCGCTTGCGTTCGGCGAGCAGTCCCTTGGACTCCACCCACCGGTTGCGATAGCGGGCACCGCGACCGGAGATCTCGAGCCCGTGGACCATGCCGTCGCCGTCGAACACGTGGTAGCTGCCGATCGGGGCGAACTGCGGGTTCGGGCCGTTCCGCAGGTACCAACCGGACAGCGACTCGGGCAGGGTCCCTTCCACGGGCAGCTCGACGACGTTCAGCTCGTCGTGCACGGGGGCGTACACCCCGCTGAGGTACGGACTCGTCTCGGTGTCGGTCGGCGGCGTCATGGCCGCACGCTACACCGATTCGACCCCCGGGTGAACGGTGTTCACCTGACCGGCGATGACCGTGTCGATCACCAACGTCACGAGCGCATCCGCAGCCGACTCGTCGAAGGCGAATCCGAGCAGCAGCACCTCGGCCGCGCCGTGCACCGCCGCCCACATCGTCATCGCCGCGGCGACGGGGTCGGGGCCGGCGAGCAGTCCGCCCTCGATCGCCCGTGCGGTGGTGGCCAAGGCGACCTCGAACGCGCGGGTGGCAGGCGCGAAGGCCGCGACTCCCGGAACGTCGACGCCGGTCGAGGCGGGCGGATACCGGAACAGCAGGTGGAACAGTGACGGTGACGCCAGCGCGTGGTCGACGTACGCACGAGCGAGTGCCCGGATCCCGATGATCGGGTCGGTGGTGTCGACGGCTTCGAAGCGGTCGACGAGCTCGTCGAAGTACTGGGTCGCGACCGCGGCGACCAGGTCGTTCTTGCTGTTCACGTGCGCGTACAGCGCCGGGGCGGTCACGCCGAGATCGCGGGCCACCGCCCGCAACGACAGACCGTCGATCCCCTGTGCCTCGATCGACGCGCGGGCGCGCGCGACGACGCGGGCGCGGGTGAGCGGTTCGGGGGCAGCCACGTCGTCATTCTTGCTGCCCACCGACGCGTCGCTGCAGCACGGCGGTGGCAGGGTCACGGACTTTGAGGTAAACAGTGTTCACCCACAGGAGGTCCGCATGCCCATCCCCCGCACCTTGTTCTCGATGGTCGCGCCCAGCGACCACGACCTGACGGTCACCCAGGGGGTCTGGCCCGCCGATCTCGACGGTGAACTCTTGCTGAGCGCGCCCCACCCGAGCACCTTCGACGGCCCGCACCCGTTCTTCGGCGATGGGATGGCCTACCGGCTCTCGCTGGGGCCGGGTCGCCACGGCGCGCCCGCCGACGGGTTCGCGTGGCGCCAGCGGCGCATCGACTCGCCGTCGTCGCGCCTGCGGATGAAACGCCCCGACGTGTTCACGCCGACGGTCGTAGGCGTGCAGTCACCCTTCGGCCACACCAACGCGGCGAACACGGCACCGCTGCCGTGGAAGGGACGACTGTTCCTGACCTGGGACGCGGGCCGACCCGTCGAGATCGACCCGGTCAGCCTCGCCTATCTCGGTGATGTCGGCCACCGTGCCGAGTGGCTCGACTTCGAGGTGGCGCCCCAACCGCTGCTCCCCATGGTGATGACCACCGCCCATCCGGTGGTCGACACCGAGCGGGATCTGTTCTGGACGGTCAACACCAACTGGGGCGCGCTGCACGTGGTGTGCTGGGACGGCGAAGGACCGCTGCGATCCTGGCCGATCGCCGACGCGGTGATCCCCCAGTCGATCCACACGATCGCCCACACCCGCGACTGGATCATCGCGGGCGACTGTGCGTTCAAGGTCGAGGCCCAGGTGCTCGCCGGCGGCGACCGCACCGAAGGGAACAACCGGGTGTCACCGCTGTATCTGATCCGCAAGGAGACCCTGCTGGCCACGCCGCCCGGCGACGCGGTGGCGTGTACGACCGTGACGATCGCTCCGGAGATCAACCACTACTACGCGACCTGGGACGACTCGGACGGCGTGCAGGTGCTCTTCGAACACGTCGAGAACACCGATATCGCCATGACCCAGCAGGCCGGCGACCTCGACGCGCTGGGTCGACCGTGCGACCCGGCCCTGCGGGGTCTCTATGGCCTACCGATGAGCCCGGACCGCACCTCGGTGGTCACCTTCGACCCCGAATCCGGTGCGGTGCGCCACCGGGCCGAACAGCGCGAACCCGAGCTGTTGTGGACCCGCCAGCTCAACGCCATGGACTGGTCCGACGAGGGCCGCTCCAGCCCCACCGTGCACCACACCGTGCACCAGGGCTGGCGGCCCGAGGGGATCACCCAGAAGATGCTCGCCCTGTACCGCGACCGGATCGACGAGTCGTTGTTTCCCGGCGGCGAGACCGCGCCGCTCGTGGTGACCTCGTCGATGCCCGATCTGACGATCACCCACATTCACGAACTGGGTCTCGACGACTTTCCATCGTCGCCGATCTACGCCCCCCGCACGACCGGATCCGGGCCAGGAGGCCACGACGGTTACGTGGTCGTGCCGATCATGAACGACGCCGGGTTCCGGGTCGAGGTGTTCGACGCCGCCGATGTCTCGAAGGGGCCGCTGGCGACGTTGAGCAAACCCGGCCTCACCGTGCCGTTCCTGTTGCACTCGGCGTGGGTGCCCTCCGTCGCCCCCGCCCCGGACGCCGAGCGGGTCCGGTTCTCCGATGAGCTCGACCGGATCGGCGAGCTCGATGACGAACTGGCGAAGGTCGCGCTCGAGGTCGCCCGCGAGCTCGACGAGGGTTCTCCCATGCGCGTCTGACCTGGCGGAGTCACGCCAGACGGCCCGCCGACTCCAACCCGTGAGCCGGTCACCATGGGACCTCCACACGAAGGCTGGGAGTGGTTCGTCAGTTCGGTGTTCGTCAGTGCAGCGCCACGATCAATGTGGCGAGCACGCCCAAGATCACCAGCATCGTCGACATCAGCCAGAAGAACTGTTGGCGCATCTCGGCTCGGAGCTCCTTGCCGAGCGCTCTCGTCTCGCCACGGAGCTCCTCACGCAACTCACCCATCTCGCCACGGAGCTCCTCACGCAACTCACCCATCTCGCCACGGAGCTCCTCACGCAACTCACCCATCTCGCCACGGAGCTCCTCACGCAACTCACCCATCTCGCCACGGAGTTCCGCACGCAGATCGCTCATCTCGTTGCGGAGCTCCAGGCGGGTGAGCGAGAGCTCGCTGCGAAGGAACTCCTTGGTCACGGGTTCTTCGACGTCCCTCGCCGGAAAATACGACAGCATCTCGCTCGTGACCTCCTCGCCGAGATCGGTGGTCGAAAAGTAGGTGAACATCCGATTGCGGGACTGTTCGCTCAGTGCCATAGGGCACCTCCCATCAGGTTACGGGATCGATCGACTGCATGGGAGGGAGATCCCTCGAGTCCGACGGTCACGCTGGGCCGGATCACCGGTCTGGATGTCGACGACCATCATCGCACCCGCCTGTGACACCGAACCGGCGCGAGCCGAGCACGCCCCTCGCTCAACCGGCTCCGCAATCAGGGCCACCTCCTGGTTGGTATCCGGGCCCGAACCCAGCGGACCCGCCCCGCTGGTGGAACGGCCAATCCTGGCGGTAGTGCCCTCGGCGAACGTGCGGTGTGGGCGTGTCGTCGAATTCGCCTCAGCCGGCGAGCCGGACGGCCTTGGCGATGCGGTCCGCGTCGAAGCGCTCCGGGTCGAATCCCTCGGGTGCCCATTCGACCATGTCGTCGTGCCGGGGGTGCCCGTTATCGGCGAGTGCCGCAAGGAGATCCCCATACCCCCACGGCCCACCGCAGTCCTCGGGCGGACACGCACGGGCACCATCCAGCAAGCGGGGGTACTTGGCCTTCGGCTTGGGCGCATCACGCTGTTCGACAGTGACAAGATGCTCCCAGCCGTCGCCGAAGTCATAGTGCCAACGCAACGTCGAGCCGGGTCGCGGCAGGATCTGGCCGACTGTGACGGCGGTCTCGTCGATGGTGTGATCGAAATCGGGGTCCGGCGGCCCGAACATGACCCCGTCGCCGACCTCGAAACCGTGCAGGTGATAGCCCTCCCACCCCATCGCTGCTTCGAGTGCGACGGCCAGAGCGGGAAGCGTCATGCGGTCGTCGACCTCGATTCGCCGCCAGATAGCGGGTTCGACATCGGCGAGTTGCACATGAAGCGTGGCGATGCCTGGTCCGAAATGCACCCCCGCATGGTGCCACATCCGCGGAGTCCCCGACGGCAGTTCAGAGCCGACGATGGTTCGCGGCCTGACGGTCGAATCTCCACTGCTACCGTCCCGGCCGTGCATCGGATCTTCACCACAGCTGTTGCGTCGGTGTATCCGCACTACGTGAACAAGCTCGAGCGCAAGGGACGCACCAAGGACGAACTCGACCAGGTGATCGAATGGCTGACCGGTTTCGACGCCGCCGAACTACGCCGCCAACTCGACCAGGAGGCCACGTTCGCCGAGTTCTTCGATGCCGCACGTGTCAATCCGGCGGCTTCTCTGATCAGCGGCACCGTCTGTGGAGTACGGGTCGAGGACATCGATGATCCGCTCATGCAGAAGATCCGATACCTCGACAAGCTCGTCGACGAGTTGGCCAGGGGCAAATCGATGGACAAGGTCCTTCGATCACCGCCGAATCGACGATCGTGACCGGACGCGACCACGACGCGGATTCCCCGCGAGGAGGGTCGATGAACCTGGCAGAGTCCCTCTACATCGGGAGTCGACTCCGCACGAAGCGCCTGCGCCGAACGGTCGTCCCCGACCTGGTCTCACTCGGTGGTCGCGTCGACGGCCGGCGGGTCCTCGACATCGGGTGTGGCCCGGGCGAGTGCGTGGCCTGCGAGTTGGACGACCTGGGCACAGCGCACGTCACCGCCATCGACCTCGATCCGAAGATGGTGACGCGGGCACGGAGACGACTGGAGTCCTACGGCTCCCAGGTGACGGTCGACCGAGGAGACGTCACCACACTGGCCGCAGACGACGACAGCATCGATGCCGTCTTCAATTTTGCCGTGCTCCACCACGTGCCCGACTGGCGCGCCGGTGTTCGTGAGGTGCACCGGGTGCTCGCCCCTGGAGGCCGCTTCTTCAGTCAGGACCACGACGTGGCCAACCACGACTGGCTGTCTCGTCAGCTTTTCCGGCATCCTCCGGCCCGGTTCACGAACGCCGAGTTCCTCGCCGAGCTCGCCGACGTCGGATTGACGCCGATCGGGGTGAAGGATCGGCCCGAGCAGCTCCTGGTCGTCGCGGTCAAAGCGGGCGCGCCGACAGACGCACCCGATCCGGCCCCAGGGAGCATGCGCCGATAGGCGGATCCGACCCAGCAAAATGGCGGTGAGGCGATTCCGCGCGCCACTACCGTTCAGATTCTCGATGACCGCGACGCACCGAATCGACTCACTCGACGGGCTCCGCGGCGTGGCCGCGTTCATCGTCGTGCTGCACCACTCGCTGATGCCCACGCCGAGCTTCGCGAACATCCTGCTCGGCGCCGCGCCCACCGGCACCGCGCAGTGGCTGGTCACCTACACCCCGCTCCGGATCGTCTGGGCAGGCCCCGAAGCCGTGTGGGTCTTCTTCGTGTTGAGCGGGTTCGTGCTCGTCCGCCCCTACCTGGGAGAGCGTCGGCTGGACACCCGCCGGTACTACCTGCGTCGGTTCGTACGGCTGTACCTCCCCGTTTTCGCGTCGTACCTGTTCGCCATGGCATTGCGGATCGTCCCCCGCGAGCCCGACCCGAGCCAGACCTGGTGGATCGCCGGGCACGTCCCCGCCGCGGGAATCAGGGACTCTGCTCGCACGATGACGCTGGTGTTCGGCAACAACGTCACCCTCGACCTCGTGTGGTGGTCGCTGCAGTGGGAGGTGTGGTTCTCGATCCTCCTTCCACTCGTGGTGATCATGGTTCGGCGAGCCCACCGCCACGGGGTGGTGCTGTTGGTGTGCTTCGTGGTCGCCTCCGCGGCCGGTCGGATCATCTCCGACGACCAGACCTGGCATTCGGTGCGTCTGATGAAGGCACCGTTCTATCTGTCGATGTTCGGCGTCGGGTCTGCGCTGGCCCTGCTCGAAGCGCCGCTCCGGCGGCACATCGGGCAGCTCGGCGCGGCGGCCACCACGTGGTGCGTGGCCGGCGCGGTCACCCTGCTGACGATGCCCGCAGCGATCGAGGCACTCGGCCCATCCGGAGGGCCGGGTCGGACCGCCGCACTGTTCGTGTCGGGAGCGATCGGGGTAACCGGCGCCGCGGCCTGCCTGGCCGCCGCGCTCGCCCTGCCGGCGGTGGTGCGTGCGCTCTCCTCGGGTCCGATCCATTGGCTGGGCGTGCGCTCGTTCAGCCTGTACCTGATCCACGATCCGATCATCGCGGCGATCGTGTTCGCCTTCGGACTGTCGGCCGCGACCTGGTGGTCGATCCCACTCGGCATCAGCGTCTCACTGCTCGTCGCCGCCGGGTTCTACCGGATCGTGGAGGCCCCGACCCTGGCATTGCTGCGCCGCATTCCCCATGTTCGATCCGCCCCGGCCGTTCCCGGCACCTGAGCGGTCGATGCGTGCTTCGAGGCGCGGAGACCCTCTTCGGCATGGGCCGCAACCGGGCGAGTCGTACCGGGCGCGGGCCGTCCACGACACATCGAAGCGTGTCGCCACGCCGGCCCACGCCGAGGCGCTGGGGACGGGGTCCGTTCCTGCTGAACTCACGGGCGGGAACCGACCGGATCGGCCGAGGGGTCCGGAAGCTCGGTGGTCAGGATCGGTGACGGCGACCAGCCGACCGCCTCGACGGCGCGGGCAGCGGCGAGGTCGAGCACGCGGGGCCGAACCATCGATGCCGGCGTCGCGCCGCGCTCGATCGTCGCAGCGTCCAGCCCCAACGCACCCGCGACCCGTTGGGCGATCTCGTACCGGCTCAGGCGCTCGGGGCCGGGCAGGTGCCACGCGCCGGTTCGCTCCGAACGGTCGAGCCGCACGATCCGCCACAGCGCCTCGGCGACCTCGTGTGCCATCGCCGGTTGTCGGACTTCGTCGTCGAACCAGACCGTCGCCGTGCCGGAGGCCGCGCCGTGTCGGATCCGGGCGGTCACGTGATCGTCCGGGTGAAGCGAGACCAACAGCGGCAACCGGACGATCGCGGAGCCGGCGCCGAGTACCGTCACGAGCGCCTCGCCGCGGGCCTTCCAGCGGCCATAATCGTGCACCGGATCGGGCGCGGCGTCCTCGGCCCGTGGCCATCCGTCGCCGCTGAACACCGCGTCGGTCGAGATGAACACGACGTCGGCGTCGACCGCGCCGGCCGCGTCGACGACGTGCCGGGTCGCATCGACGATCGACACCTCGTCGGTCCGGTAGGCGGCGTGGATCACCAGGTCGGGGTGGACCCGGTCGATCGCCGCCCGGGTGGCTGCAAAGTCGCGCAGGTCCGCCTCGACGCGGCGGTTCCCGTCGAGGGTGCGGCGATGGACGAGTCCGACGAGGTCGATGCCCGCGGGCACGGTTCGTCGGAGCCAGGTGCCGAGCAGGCCGGATGCGCCCGTCAGCAGCACGGTGGATCTCGCGGGTCGACCGCCGGTCATCGTCGGCTGCGGTCCGCGCGTCGAGCGGCGGCCTCGGCCATGACCGCGGCGGTGTCGGCGCCGAATCGTCTGGCCGTCCCGCGCGGGGGGCTCGGGCGCGGGGCGGGCGTCGCCGTGCCCGCGGGCAGATCCAGCGTCGGGCCCGCCGCGGAGGACGCGACGTCGAGCATCGCCACGTCGAGCAACCACCGGCTGCCGTCGCGCCACGCCCGTTGCGCCGCGGCGGCGGCGACCATGCCGCTCAGTGGGTCGGCGACCGCGTCAGCACAGAACACCGGTCCCTCGGCGTCTTCGACGACCAGCCCAGCCGCGGCGGCCACGTCGTCACCGAACCCGACGCGGTTCGCGGCTGCGCCCGTGCGTCCCCGCGCGGTGATCGACACCCAGACCGACGGGCCGGAATCGGCGGCCAGCAGCGCCGACGCGTCGACGCCGAGTTGCCGCAGGGCACGGGGACGCGAGGCCTCGACCACGACGTCCGCCGCTGCGACCAGACGATGCAGCGCCGTTCGACCGGACGGATCGGTGAAGTCCAACGCGACCGATCGCTTGCCCGCGTGCAGCAGGTCGAAGAAGGTCCGGTTGCCGTGGCGCGCGGCGTCCGGTCGACCGGTGGACTCGACCTTCACCACCCGGCAGCCCGCGTCGACCAGTAGACGGGTGCACAAGGGCCCCGCCCACAACGACGACAGATCGACCACGAGCGGATGTCCCGAGCGGCCCCGGCGTGGTGGCCCGATCACGGTCGCACCGATCGGCATTCCATCGAACGGGTGCGTCGCATCGGCGACACGCCGTGGCGACGTCGACCGGCCCTCGGCGGCCGTGCACCGTGGCGGGTCGTCCCGCTGGTCGGGACCGGGCATCGGCGGGACCACGCCGACCGGCAGGCCCAACAGCGCGGCCCGGTCGTCGAGGTCGCCTACCGAGCGGTTCCGCGCCACCTCGACGACCGTGGCCCAGACGTCCCGGACGTCGGTGTCGACCTCCAACCAGGCCGGGACCAGTTCGCGATCGGCCGCTCGCGCGAGGCTGACCGCGACCCACCCGTCGTGCGCCCGCACCAGGTGCGTCGCGCCGCCACAACTCACCGACCCCCTGCGGGTGAACCCCGCCGAGGCGGCCCGTTCGACCAGGATCTGCCAGGTGTCGACGCCGAGCTCGGCGCCGAGCGCATCGACCATGGGACCCAACCCGGCGGGTGGACCGAGCGGCGGCCCACCGGGTCGGCCAGTGAGCCAGGCCGCGCCCGACGACGCCCACGACGCGATCACAGCTGCCACGGCGCTCGAGTCTCGCGGACCCGCTCCGGCGAGTGCGGCTACGGTCTCGCCTCATCCGCCTGCTCCGCCTGACCGACCGCGAACTCCATGACCGGTGCGTGACCGGCACGCTCGCCGCCGACGTGGCCGGAGTCGACGAGCCGATCGTCATCGACGTCGACCCGGATGCCACCAGTTGGGAGCCGACCGCGCTGGAGTTCCTCGCGCGGCTGCCCTGTCTGGTGGTCAGTGGACCACGAGGCCCCGAGGCGACCGCGCACCTCGACGCCGTCGCCGAGCCGGGTGTCGTCGCACTCGACCGGCTCGTCGACGCGATCGACGCACACCCGGACGCCGCGCTGGCACTCGCGCTGCTCCAGCGGGGATCAGACCGTCGCAGCGTGGCCGACGGGTTGGTCGCCGAATCCGCGACCTATTCGCTGTTGCAGTCCGGTCCCGAGTTCGCCGCGTGGCGGGCGGGCCGACCCCCACGTTCACGCCCGGCCCCTGCTCGTGCCGACGGTCCGCTCGTGGTCGCACGCGACGGCACCCGCCTGTCGGTCACGTTGCACCGCCCCGAGGTCCACAACGCGCTCGACGTGACGATGCGTGACGCACTGCTGGAGACCCTGTCGGTCGCCGTGGCCGACCCGACCGTCGCCGTCGTCGAACTGCGCGGCGCGGGCGCGACGTTCTGCTCGGGGGGCGACCTCGACGAGTTCGGATCGGCCCCCGACCCGGTCGCCGCCCACCGCATCCGGCTCGCGGCGAGCATCGGCGGGCTCATCGATCGATTGCGGCACCGGGTCGTCGTGTTCGTCCACGGCGCCTGCCGTGGCTCCGGCGTCGAGCTGCCCGCGTTCGCCGGCACGGTGATCGCCGACCCGGACGCGACCTTCGCCCTGCCCGAGGTCGCCATGGGCCTGATCCCCGGCGCCGGTGGCACGGTGAGCATCGCCCGACGGGTCGGCCGTCTCCGCACGACGACCTGGGCGCTGAGCGGCGCCGTGATCGACGCGTCGACCGCACTCGAGTGGGGGCTGATCGATGCGGTCGAGGTTTGAAGGAATCGACCGGGTCGAATCCACAGCGGTCGTCGGAACGTCATCGGGAAACGGTGCGAGCGACGCGTCGCAACTCCCGCAGCTCGTGACGGAGCCGATCTGACACTCGTGTCAGGTACGATCTCGCGACGAACGACCGCAGCCGGGGAGTCGACCACGGAAAGGAGCTGACGTGGAGCTTGGCGTCGTCCTCGACATGATCGTCGGCAACGAACCCGATCGGATCGCCGTGACCGGACCCGACGGGCGCTCGCTCGGTGTCGGCGACCTCGACCGCCACGCCCGGGCCATCGCCGCTCAACTCGTCGACGACGGGGTCGGGCGCGTCGCGTGGCTCGGCGGGAACGACGCCGCCCTGCCCGTCGTCCTGTTCGCCGCGGCACTGGCCGGGGTCCCCTTCGCTCCGCTCAACTACCGCCTCGGTGACGACCGGATCCGCGCGGCCCTCGCCGACGGTCCGGCGACCCTGCTCGTTGCCACCGACGACGCCATCGCACGAGCCCGGGACCTCCGCGGCGACGCGGCCACGGTCGCTGCCGAGGTCGTGCTCCGAGCGGGCGACCCGCCGGTGGCGCCTGCGCGACCGCTGAAGCCGGCCGACCTACCGGCCGTCGGGGACGACGCGGTGGCCGTCGTGCTGGCGACGAGTGGCACCACCTCCCGACCCAAGTCCGCGATCCTCCGTCACCGCCACCTCACCGCGTACCTGCTCGCGTCGGTCGAGTTCGGCGTCTGCGAACCACGCGAGGCCGTGCTGGTGAGTGTTCCGCCCTACCACATCGCCGGGGTGTCGACGATCCTGTCGAACCTGTTCGCCGGACGCCGGATCGTCTACCTCGAACCGTTCGACGCCGACGCCTGGCTCGCGACGGTGCGTCGTGAGCAGATCACCCACGCCATGGTCGTGCCCACGATGCTCGCCCGGATCGTCGACGCGCTCGACGGGGCACCTGCCGACGTGGCGAGTCTGCGCTCACTGGCCTACGGCGGAGCCCCGACCCCGCTTCCGGTGATCGAAGCCGCGCTGGCGAGCTTCGCCGAGGTGGACTTCGTGAACGCCTACGGCCTGACCGAGACGGCGTCGACGATCGCGCTGCTCGACGGCGCCGACCATCGCGCCGCGCAGCGCGCGACCGACCCCGCGGCGCGCGCCCGACTGCGGTCGGCGGGACGCGCACTGCCCGGGGTCGAGATCGCCGTGCGCGACGACCGCGGCGTCGACGTGCCCACTGGCACGATCGGTGAGGTGTTCGTCCGCGGCGAGCAGGTCTCGGGCGAATACGCCGACGCCGAATCATCCGACGGCTGGTTCGCCACCCGCGACCGCGGCCATCTCGACGGCGACGGCTACCTCTTTCTGGACGGGCGGTCCGACGACACGATCATCCG
>Ga0182738_1004787_pt1 | contig 14758 bp, 10 predicted proteins | sample eDN5th30CBELigMG_FD_128876 | JGI IMG/M metagenome (GOLD analysis project Ga0182738, IMG submission 128876) | Enriched Miracle-Growth compost microbial communities from Emeryville, California, USA - eDNA 5th pass 30_C BE-Lig MG (version 2)... ... | reverse complement strand
CGCGAAATGGAAGGCACACCCCGGTCCGGTCGCGAAACCCGGCCGGTTCAAGAAGATGCAAGCGTCGTCGACGAGGCGGGTCATGCCGGCGCCGCCGGGCAGGTCCTTGGTCGGACCACCGCGTCGACGGGCGACCGACGCGAACTGCCACAGGTCGTCGTCGAGTCCGGCCGCGGCGGCTTCGACCCGGGCACGGTCGGCGTCGTCGTTGAAGTGTGCGCCATAGGAGCAACAGCCCTGTTGCATCTCGGTGGCATCTTCGGTGAGCACACCTCTGCAGCCACGGCCGAAGATGCACGTCCAGTTCGAGGTCAGAAAGGTGAGATCGAACACCCAGGTCCGCTCCTCGTCGGGATCGGCGAAGCTGACCCACTCGTGACGGTCGTGCGTTTCGTGATCGGTCACGTCGCGGGGTCCACGGCTTCGGCCGCCGCGGCCAACTCGTCGTAGAGCTCACCGGCCGCGCACAGGCCGCGCCAGAACTGGTCCATCACCATGCGTTCGTTCGGGGCGTGGATCCGGTCACCGGGCAGACCGACGCCCAGGAACACCACCGGCGCGTCCAGGACCCGGCCGAGGGACTCCTCCGGGCCGGATCCGCCCACCCTGGTCAGCAACGGCGCCCGGCCCCACACCGTGGTGATCGCACGCGCGAGCGCGGCGAAACTCCAGTGGTCGGTGTCGGTACGCGCCGGTGCCACGCCGCCGTGCCACACGATGTCGACAGCGATGCCATCGGCGACTTCACTACGGATCCAGTCGGACACCAACGTCATGATCGCCGCCGGGTCCTGGTCGGGCACGAGGCGGAAGCTGATCTTCGCCAGCGCCGAGGCCGGGACGATGGTCTTGATGCCGTCGCCGGTGTAGCCACCCCAGATGCCGACGACCTCGGCGGTCGGGCGGGCACCGATGCGCTCCAGCGTCGACCTGCCGTCCTCACCTTCGAGGAACGCGACGCCCGCGAGCCGCCGGAACTCCTCCTCGTCGAAAGGTTGGTCGGCGAGGGAGGCGGCCTCCGCCGCGGAGAGCGGCGCCACGTCGTCGGCGAACCCGGGAAGCGCGACGCGCCCTTCGTCGTCGTGGAGCCGGTGGACGAGACGTGCCAGGTGGTGCAACGGATTGGGGACCGCCCCTCCGAAGGTGCCCGAGTGCAGGTCGATCGACGAGGTCGTGAGCGTCACGGTCGCGGCGACCAACCCGCGCATCGACACGTCGGTGGACGGCACGTCGGGAGCGATCATGCCGGTGTCGGAGACGACGATCACGTCGCAGGCCAACTCGGCGGCGCGTTCGGCGAGCAGTGCCTCGAAGTGCGGACTGCCGACCTCCTCCTCACCTTCGACCAGAAGCTTCAGATTCACGGGCAACGAACCCCGTTCGGCAAGCGTCGCCCGAACGGCCTCGAGGTGGTACAGCACCTGTCCCTTGTCGTCGATCGCGCCCCGTGCCCGGCATTCGCCGTCGACGACGATCGGCTCGAACGGTGGATGCTCCCATGCGTCGATCGGGTCGACCGGCTGCACGTCGTGGTGGCCGTACACCAGCACCGTCGGCGCCCCGGGAGGGGCGCCCGACCATTGCGCGAACACCGACGGGTGGCCCGGCGTCTCGAAGATCTCGACGCGTTCGAATCCGGCGTCACGACACGCATCGGCCAGCCATACCGCCGAGCGGCGCACATCGGCCGCATGTTCGGGGGCCGCGGAGATCGAAGGGATCTCCAGCCATCGGAACAGCCGGTTCTGCACGGCGTCGGCCTCGGAGGAACAGTAGGCGGCGAGCCGCGGGTTCGTCATCGGGTCCGCAGCCTACCGGTCACCCCCGCCGAGCAGGCAGTGTCCCCACGGCGTGGAACGATGGCGGCCATGGACGAGTCCCACGACGACCTGAGGATCCAACTCGAGACCATTTCCGAACAACTCGGCGATCGGATCATGGTGCTCCTGCGCGACGCGCTCGAGACGGGCGCACCCGGCCGACCACCCGAGGAGAAGCTGCTCAGTCGTGCCCGCGCCGCGGTCGACAAGGCGGCCGGGCTGCTCCGTCAGGTCTCCGAACGCACCGAGGGCTGAGCGGGACCGTCCACGAGTTCGTTCAACGCGTCGATGAGCAGGTACAGCTCGGCGATCCGATGCGGGTCGAGGGCGAGCTCCACCCGCTGCGCGTCGAGCTCGTCACCGCCGGCGACCTCCACCGGCCTCGCTTCGACCACGGCGAACCCCTTTCCGTCGGTCGTCATCGACGCGAATCGGTCGTTGAGCGCGGCGAGCTCGCCGTCGTTTGGGGCGCGCTGCAGCCGGATCACGAGCTGGGATCCGAACCAACGGAGCGAGCGGTAGTTGGCGTAGTAGCGGTCGATGTAGGCCAGTGCCTCGTGGTGGTCGTCGCACAAGTGGACCAGTCCCGGATCGGTGTCGTTCACGTAGCCGCGCGCCGCGACGTGGTCGACGACGAATCGCTGCCAGGCCTGCCAGAAGTCTCCGCCGGGCACGTCGAGCAGGACGAGCGGCGCCGGAACGGCCTTGCCGGTCTGTTGCAGGGTGATGAGTTCGACAGTCTCGTCCAGGGTGCCGAATCCGCCCGGCATCGCCACGTACGCGGACGACTCCTTCATCAACATCAGCTTGCGGGTGAAGAAGTACTTCATCGACACGAGCTTGGTGTCGCCGGAGATGATCTCGTTGGCCTCGGCTTCGAACGGAAGCCGGATCCGCACGCCGAAGGAATGCTCCCGTCCCGCGCCCTCCATGGCCGCGAGCATGATGCCTGGCCCGGCCCCGGTGACCGCCATCCAACCCCGTTCGGCGGCCAGACGGGCCAGGTCCCGGGCCTGGACGTACAGCGGATCCGATTCGCGGGTCCGCGCCGATCCGAACACCGTAAGTTTGCGGCGGCCCCGCACCGGCGCGAACGCGGCGAACGCCTGGCGCATTTCGCGTAACGCCGCCGAGGCGATCTTGAGATCGAGCCGCTCGGCGTCGATCGAGGCGAGTCGCACGCCTTCCAGGAAGATCCTCCACAGGAGGTCACGGTTCTCGGCGGGAGCGATCTCGTCGAGGAGCTCGTCGATCCGACGGTCCCATTCGGGGTTGCCCGTGGTGTCCCGGCGCCGCTTCTCCTCGCGGGCTCGGTCGGTCACACTGCGACCGGTTCGGGCCGTCCGTGCTCGACCCGCCCGTACAGCGTGGTGCGCTGCACCAGCGGACGGCCGAGTGGGGCGACCAGCGCACCGAAACCGGCCTCGTCCATCATCTGTCCGTGTTGGGCGCCGGCGGCTCGTGAGATGTTCTCGTCCATGAGGGTGCCGCCCAGGTCGTTGGCACCGGCGCTGAGCAGTTGGCGCACCCCGGGCGCACCCAGCTTCACCCATGAGGCCTGCACGTTGTCGATGCTGCCCGTGTACGCGATGCGACCGACGGCATGCATCAGCACCGATTCCCGGAACGTCGGGCCGCGGCGTGAGCGGCGGCGCAGGTAGATCGGCGAGGCCATGTGGACGAAGGGGAGGGGCACGAACTCGGTGAACCCGCCGGTGACGTCCTGCAGGTCGCGGGTGCGCAGCAGGTGTCGCGCCCAGTGCCGTGGCTGTTCGATCGATCCGTACATGATCGTCACGTTCGAACGCAGCCCGACCGAGTGCGCGACGCGGTGCGCGTCGAGCCACTGTTGCGTGTCGATCTTGTCGGGGCACAGCTCCGCCCGGACCCCGTCGTCGAGAATCTCCGCGGCCGTCCCCGGCAGGGTCTTCAGGCCCGCATCGACGAGACGCTGCAGATAGTGGCCGAGCGGCTCCTCGAGCCGCCGTGCCCCTTCGGTCACCTCCAGCGCGGTGAAGGCGTGGATGTGGATGTCGGGCGCGGCGGCGTGCACCGCCCGGGCCACGTCCACGTAGTAGTTCCCGTCGAAGTTCGGGTGGATGCCTCCTTGCAGGCACACCTCGGTCGCGCCCAGTTCGGCGGCCTCGACCGCCCGCTCGGCGATGTCGTCGAGGGTCATCAGATAGGGCCGACCCCGCAGGTTGAGCGACAGGGGGCCCTTCGAGAAGCCACAGAATCGACACTTGAAGGTGCACACGTTGGTGTAGTTGATGTTCCGGTTGTGCACCCAGGTGACGTCGTCGCCGACGGTCCGACGGCGGAGCTCGTCGGCCACGGCGGCGACGCGGGCCACTTCGGGGCCCCGGGCCGAGAACAGGGTGACGATGCGGTCTTCGTCGACGCGTTCACCGTCGAGCACCGAGGCGAGGACCTCGTCGACCGGGCCGCCGGTGACGGGCACGCCGAAGGCGACGGCCCGAGCTTCGGGCCCGACGATGGTCGGCGGCTCGGCATCGGCACCCGAGTACCAGGCGGTGTTGCGGTGACCGACCTGGACGACATCGGCACCGCTCCCGGCGTCGATCGCTGCGGCGATCTGCTCGGGGAACACCGCCCCCGGATCGTCGCGGGCGAGCCCTTCGGCGTCGGAGCGGTCCATCACCGGGAACCGGTTGGCCTCGTCCAGCCACCGATCGGGCTGCAGCACGAAAGAGGGATGCACGGTGAGTCGGGGGGCGAGTACGTGACCGGCGGCCTCGGTGACCGCGCGCAACCGATCCAGTGCCGGCCAGGGCCGCTCGGGATTGACATGGTCGGCGGTCACCGGCGAGACCCCGCCCCAGTCGTCGACACCCGCGTCGAGCAGGTGCCCGAAGTCGTCGGACAGGTTCGGCGGCGCCTGCAGGTGCACGTCGGCAGGCAGGATGAGCCGTGCCAACGCGATCGTGTCGCTGTAGACGTCCGGGTCGCACGGCTCGGCGCGGTGCATCGCCGTACCGCGCTTGGGCAGGAAGTTCTGGACGATGACCTCCTGCACGTGCCCGTGACGGGCATGGGAATCCGCGATCGTCCGGAGGGCGTCGACACGGTCCTGGGCCGACTCGCCGATCCCGACGAGGATGCCGGTCGTGAAGGGGATCGCCAGCTCGCCCGCGGCCTCGAGCGTGGCGAGGCGCCGTTCGGGCGTCTTGTCGGGGCTCCCCCGATGGGCCGCGAGGTCGGGGTTCAGCGACTCGATCATCATCCCCTGGCTGGGCGACACGGTGCGCAGCAGAGCGAGTTCTTCACGGAACAACGCACCGGCGTTGGCGTGAGGAAGCAGACCGGTCTCGGTGCGCACCGCTTCGGCGGCGGCCGCCAGGTAGTGGATCGTCGAGTCGTAGCCGTGGTCCCGGAGCCATTCGGCCGCGACCGGATAGCGCTCTTCGGGGCGTTCGCCCAGCGTGAACAACGCCTCGTGGCAACCGGCCTCCGCACCTCGGGTCGCGATCGCCAGCACCTCGTCCAACTCGAGGTAGGGGTGCTCCAGCCGCGCCGGAGGCTGCGCGAACGTGCAGTAACCGCACCGGTCACGACACAGCATGGTGAGCGGGATGAACACCTTGGGGGAGTAGGTGACCCGGGTGCCGAAGGCCTCGTCCCTGATCACTCGAGCTCGTGCTCGCAGCTCTTCGGACGGGATGGCAAGGAGCGCGTCGTGCATGAACCTGGACCCTACCGCCACGGTCGGGGGAGTCGTCAGCAGCGTCGCCGCGGGACCTGCTCAGGTGTGCAACATCACGCCGAGCCACAGAGCGCCGATGGCCGACAGCGAGGTCAGCGTGCCCCACACCGCGAGACCGAGGGTGGTCTTGGAACGCTGATGGGCGAACGCCGACACGCCGGAGAGCCCGACGACCACCACCTTGACCACCAGGGTCACACGCCACGCACGGTCACCGGCGTGGAACCCGCGCACCGCCTCGATGTTCCACACGCCGGTGGCCACCAGCACCGCGAACGCGGGCCACGCCAGGCGGTTGAAGCGTCGGGCGAGCGTCTTGGGAAGTGACGGGTCGATCTGCCGCGCCCCGGGGACGAGACCGGCGAGCGTGAGCTGCCCACCGACCCAGATCGTCGCCGCGATGATGTGGGCGAAAAGTCGGACGGTGTTCCAGCTCACCGGTTGCACGGGTCGGGTCGTCGTCCGTCGTCGAGGGTTCGGCCGGCGGTGGGATCAGTGCTCGGCGAGTCCGGCGAGTACCCGACTGGCGCTCATGCGACGGTCGTCGGCACGGGGCCCGTGCTCCGGCGCCGTGCCGAGCCCGAACGCGGCCAACCTCGACACGGCGTCGATCAACGGGCGCAGACTCCGCGGCGGCGGAAAGTACTCGTCCTCGTCGGTCAGGTGCACCTCTTCCACGCCGTCGCGGGGCGCGAGGACATCGATCACCTCGGTCACCAGCTCGTCGGGTGCCGAAGCACCGGCGGTCACCCCCACCGTGCCGGCCAGGTCGCCGGGCAGCTCCGCTGCGCCGTTGACCCGCAACACGCGCGGGCAACCCTCGTCGGCCGCGATCCGGGCGAGGGCACGGGTGTTCGACGAGTTCTCCGAGCCGATCACGATCACGGCGTCACAGCGGTGCGCCATCTCGATCAGGGCATCCTGGCGATTGGTCGTCGCGAAACACAGGTCCTTGCGGCCGGGCATCCACATCTCCGGGAAGCGCTCGTGCGCGTGTGCCGCGAGCATTGCCCAGTCATGCTGGCTCAGGGTGGTCTGGGTGAGCAGCGCGACCGGGCCGTCGAATGCCGGCAGGGCATCGATCTCGGCGATCGACTCGACCTGGTGGATCCGTCCCTCGGGCGCCTCGGCGACCGTGCCGATCGCCTCCTCGTGCCCTTCGTGGGCGATGTAGATGATGTCGTAGTCCTTCTTCGCCCGGGTGCGGACCTCGTGGTGGACCTTGGTGACCAACGGACAGACCGCGTCGACCACGAACCCCCCACGCGCGTTCGCGCCAGCGACGACATCAGGCGCGGAACCATGCGCCGACAACATCACCGGCGCGCCCGGCGGGACGTCGGCGATGTCGTCGACGAAGACGACACCCTTGGACTCGAAGCGCTTCACGACGATCGCATTGTGGACGATCTGGTGATAGCAGTACACCGGCGGTTCGAACGCGCCGACCATCCAGGCCAACGCCTTGATCGCCATCTCGACCCCCGCGCAGAAGCCTCGGGGCGCGGCCAGCAACACCCGGTCGACGTCCATGCACCGCAGGCTACTGTGCCCAGCCGGAGGCCGAGCGTGTCGGATCGGTCACACCGCAGCCCCGAACGACCGCCGACGGGAGGCCCCGTGCAGCAGATCTCGACCACGATCGCCGAGTCGACACCCCTCGCCCGCCGGGCGCCCAAACCCGACCGGGGCGCGCCCAACGTGGTCGTGATCGTGCTCGACGACGTCGGCTTCGCGCAGCTCGAACCCTTCGGCTCCGACATCGCGACCCCGGCGATCTCGTCGTTGGCCGACCAGGGTCTGCGCTTCCGCAACCACCACGTGACCGCGATGTGCTCACCGACCCGGGCGGCGATGCTCACCGGCCAGAACCACCATGCGGTGGGGATGGGTTTCCTGCCCGAGGTGCCCATCGGCTTTCCCGGGTACGACGCCCGCATTCCCCGCTCGGCCGTGGCCCTGCCGCGGCTGCTGCGCGACGCCGGCTACGCCACCTTCGCGGTGGGCAAATGGCATCTCGCTCCGCGCTGGGAGGTCTCCGCGTCGGGACCCTTCACCCAGTGGCCACTCGGCCTCGGTTTCGAGCGGTACTACGGCTTTCTCGCAGGCGACGCCAACCAGTACGCCCCGGAACTGGTCAGCGACAACCATTTCATCGGGCCGCCGGGAGACTGGCGCGAGGGCTACCACCTCACCGAGGACCTGTGCGACGCGGCGTTGGGATTCGTCCGCGACGTCCACCAGTCGACGCCGGGAAAGCCGTTCCTTTTGTGGTTCGCGACCGGCGCCCAACACGCCCCGCACCAGGCGCCCGCCGAGTGGATCGAGAGGTTCCGTGGTCACTTCGATGCCGGTTGGGATGCGTGGCGGGAACAGATCGTGGCCCGCCAGGCCGCCTCGGGAATCGTGCCGTCGGGCACCACGCCGAGCGCCCGACCGCCCTGGGTCACCCCCTGGGCCGATCTCGACGCCGACCGGCGGCGGCTGTTCTCCCGGATGATGGAGGTCTACGCCGGATTCCTGGCCCACACCGACGCGCAGATCGGCCGTCTGCTGGCCGGTCTCGCCTCGATGGGCCTCGACGACAACACACTCGTGTGGTTGTGTTCCGACAACGGCGCCAGTGCCGAAGGTGGCCCGCACGGCTCGTTCAACGAGTTGCGCTTCACCCACGACCGCCTCGACGACGTCGACGAGACGATGGCACTGCTCGACCAACTGGGTGGGCCACGCTCCTATGAGCACTACCCGTGGGGCTGGGCCTGGGCGGGGAACACCCCGTTCAAGCTCTGGAAGCGCTTCACCTGGTTGGGGGGTGTGCGGACCCCGCTGATCGTGCGCTGGCCGGCTCGTATCGGAGCCGGCGAGGCCGGTTCGATCCGGCACCAGTTCTGCCACGCGGTGGACCTGCTGCCGACGCTGCTGGACGCGACCGGCGTGAGACGTCCCGAGACGATCGACGGGGTCGACCAGCGACCGTTCGACGGCGCGAGCATCCTGGCGACATTCGCCGACGAGGCGGCCCCGGCACCGCGTCGCAGCCAGTACTTCGAGCTGCTCGGCTCCCGGGCCATGTACCTCGACGGCTGGAAGGCCACCACCGACCACGTCGGTGCGCAGATGACCGTCGAGCAGGAACTGGTCATCGGGTCGCACCGCTTCGCGGACGACCGCTGGCACCTCTACCGCCTCGACGACGACTTCGCCGAGGTGCACGACCTCGCGGCCGACCACCCCGACAAGCTCGCCGAGCTGCAACAGGCGTGGTGGACCGCCGCGGGCAGGAACCAGGTGCTGCCCCTCGACGACACCTTCACCGCGAGAAGCGTCGCGCTCGAGGCGAACCCGTGGCCGTCGGGCTTCTCGATGACCTACCGCCCCGGTGGATCCCCGGTCGCCGAGGATTTCCTGCCACCGATGGGGCCCGGCTTCACGATCCTCGCGCGGGTCTCGTGCCCGTCGGCGGGCGCCTCGGGCATCGTCGCCGCACTGGGTGACTGGAACAGCGGCTGGGGGATCTGGCTGCTCCGGGGGCGCCCCTGCGCGCACATCCGACTCTTCGGCCATCCCCACGACCTGGTCGGACCGCAGCCACTGTCGGCAGGACATCACGAGATCGGCTTCGAGTACCGCCGCCGGGAAGGCGGGGGAGGACCCTTGCGTCTGTTCGTCGACGACGAGGTCGTAGCCGAGGGCGCCATCGACGACGACCTCCCCTTCCGGTGGCAGATCGGCGGGGCCGGTCTGCGCCTCGGCCACGACGAGGGCCTGCCGCTGAGCGACGCCTTCGAGCTGCCCTTCCCCTTCGACGGCACCGTCGACGAACTCGAGATCCAGAGCCACGCGCTGGTGCGCCCAGACCTCGACGACCCGCACCTGCACCGTCTCGTCGCCCGCGAATAGCCGCCGAGCAGTTGGCCCGACCGGTCGAGGCTCTAGCGTTGACCAACCGCGGTCTCCGGAACGACCGCGCGCTCCTGCGATGCCGACGCCACCGATGACCGACCGCGACCCTTCCCCCGACCGCCGACTCCCGATCGTCGCAATCGTCGGGCGCCCGAACGTGGGCAAGTCGACGTTGCTGAACCGGATGATCGGCCGCCGGGAAGCGATCGTCGAGTCGCGACCCGGTGTCACGCGGGACCGCAAGGAGGTCACCTGCGACTGGAACGGCTACCCCTTCGTCGTGGTCGACACCGGAGGGTGGATGCCCCACGGCGACGCGCTCGACGAGAAGGTCTCGGCGCAGTCCGAACAGGCGATTCTCGAGGCCGATCTCGCGCTGTTGGTCGTCGACGCCACGCTCGGCCCCGGCGACGACGACGCCCGGATCGCGCAGCTCCTGCGGCGCCGGGGCGGCCCGGTGGTGGTCGTCGCGAACAAGGTCGACGACTCGCTGCACGAAGGCCTGATCTGGGATTTCCTCTCACTCGGCTTCGGCGAGCCGGTCGGCGTCAGCGCCCTGCACGGACGCAGCGCAGGCGACCTGATGGACCGGGTCGTGGCGGAACTCGAGACGAGCTTCGGGCCGGCGGTGACCGCCGAACCGGTGCGCGACGCCGGCGCGTCGATCCGGCAGACCTCCGGCGACGACGAGGCCGAGCGCCTCTTCGCGGTGGCGCTGGTCGGGCGTCCCAACGTCGGCAAGTCGACGCTGTTCAACCGCCTCATCGGCGAGGACCGTGCCGTCGTCCACGACCTGCCGGGTACCACCCGGGACGCGATCGACACCGTGGTGGAGACCGACGAGGGACCGATCCGGTTCGTGGACACCGCCGGCATGCGACGGCGCAGCAAGGTCGACCCGGGCACCGAGCGCTTCTCGACGATCCGCGCCCTCGCCGCGGTCGACGCCGCGGACATCGCCCTGTTGGTGATCGACGCGACCGAAGGGGTCACCCATCAGGACCAGCGACTCGCCGAACGCGTCGATGCGGCGGGATGCCCGATCGTGGTCGTGCTCAACAAGTGGGAGCTGCTCGACGCGGAGCGACGGCTGGACGTCACCTCCCAGGTCGGTCGTCGGCTGGCATTCCTGGGCGACAGCGTGGTGTTGAAGATCAGCGCGCTGTCCGGCAAAGGAGTCCACAAGCTCCTCCCGGCGTTGTCCGACGTGGTGACCGCGTACCGCAGCCGCGTTCCCACCCGGCGGGTGAACGCGATCATGGCCGCAGCGCAGTCGGCCCATCCCGCCCCGCAGGGGGCGCGGGTGCTGTACGCGACCCAGGTCGCCACCGACCCGCCGACGTTCACGTTGTTCACCAACCGGGAATTGCCGCGCACCTACCTGCGCTATCTGGAGAACACGCTGCGTGACGAGCTCGGACTCGGATCGACCCCGGTGAAGCTGCGGGTGCGTCGCCGGACATGAGACGGCGGGCTGGAGCACTCCTGGGAACCGGCGCCGCGATCGGAAGTGCGGCACTGCTCGCCGTTCGTCGGCGTCGGCGCCGCGGAACCGCCGCCGACGGTGCTGCGCCGGTCCTGCAGGGCGGTCGCGCGGGACGCCCCGGCGAGATGGCACGGACCGCCGGTCGACTCGGGGTGTCCTACGGCATCCACCAGGCCCAGCGCACGTTCGCCTCCGCCGCCCGCAAGGAGCGCCTCGACGAGGAGTTCCTGTTGCACAGCGCCGAGGAGGTCACCGAAACCCTCGGCAACCTCAAGGGCGTCATGATGAAGCTCGGCCAGATGGCGAGCTACCTGGACCTCGGGCTGCCCGACGAGATGCGGGCGGCGCTGGCGACACTGCAGACCGCCGCGCCGCCGATGGCTCCCGAGTTGGCCACATCGACCGTCGAAGAGGCACTCGGGGGCCGCGTCGGAGAATACTTCTCCGAGTGGGATCCCGAGGCGATCGCCGCGGCGTCGATCGGTCAGGTCCATCGGGCGATCACCCGCGACGGACGGGCGGTCGCGGTCAAGATCCAGTATCCGGGGATCGCCGCGGCGATGGCCGCCGACCTCGAGCACACCGACGTGATCTTCACGGCCTTGCGGATGCTGTTCCCCTCGCTCGAGGTGGCCCCGCTCGTCGAGGAGCTGACCACCCGCCTCGCCGAGGAGCTCGACTATGTCAACGAGGCGACCAACCAGCAGCGGTTCGCCGATGCCTACCGGGGACATCCCTTCATCGTCGTGCCCGATGTGGTCGAAGCACTCTCGAACGAGCGGGTCCTGACCAGCGATCTGCTGGGCGGTCGCCATTTCAACGAGCTGTCCCATGGCACCCAGGGCGAGCGGAACCACGTCGGCGAGGTGATCTTCCGCTACGTGATGCGTTCGCTGTACTGCATGCGGTCCTTCAACGGCGACCCGCACCCGGGGAACTACCTGATCCTCGACGAGGGCCGTGTCGCCTTCCTGGACTACGGGCTCGTGAAGCATTTCGACGCTGGCGAGATCGATCTGTTCGCGGCCATGCACCGCTCGATGGTCGACGACCGCGACCCGGCGGCATTCGCTGCGCTCCTCGTCGAAGCCGGGGTCATCGGCGCCGATGCACCGCTCACCGACGAGCGGCTGTTCGAGTACTTCGCCGGGTTCTACGAACACCTGCTGCGGGACGAGCCGACGAAGATCACCCAGGAGTTCGCCGCGGGGCTGATCAGCCGCATGTTCGACACCGACGGACCGTTCGCCGACGTCCAGAGCCGGATCAACGTCCCGCCGAGCTTCCTGTTGATCCAGCGCATCAACCTCGGTCTGTACGCGCTCTTCGCCGAGTTGGACGCCGTTGCCAACTGGCACGCGATCCTCGCCGACATCGTCCCGTGGGCCGGCGGCTCGGGCACCGGACCCGCGACCGAGCTGGGCCGGGCGGAGGCCGACTGGCTCAGCCGACCCGCTCCGGGAAGAGGATCCCGCAGGTGACGATCCGGCGAACCAGGCACTCGGGCCCTGCGGTCTGACCCTCCCGACGGGTACGATCGCGCGCCCATGGGTATGTTCGTCTTGTCGGTCGTCGCTGCCGCGTGCCTCGTGGCCACGACGTTCTGGATCCGATCCGCGGTGGCCCATCGCCGTGCCTGGACCCGCGCCGAGGCCGAGTTCGGTCCCCGGTCCGACGCGGCGGTCCTCGCCCGAACCTCGTTCCGCAAGGAGGTCCACGCGACCGCGGTCTACGTCGCCCTCCTTGTGGCGACCGGCATCGGGTTGGTCCTCAAGACCCGCAATGCGGTCTACGGGTTGTCGCTGGTGCTGATCCCGGTCGGTCTGTCGCTGGCGTTCTCGAAGGACTTCCTCCGCGCGATCCGCCTGTCCACCGAACGCTTCACGATCGAACGGCGCGCCGTGGAAGTCCTCACCCAGGAACAACTCGCGCCCAAGGCCTGGGCGGCCCGCCTGGCACCCGAGGAACTGCCCGATCTGACCGGATTCGACCTGGGCCGGGTCTACCAGGCGGGAACCGGCATGATGGCCGGCGACTTCTACGACGTGTTCCGCCTCACCCCCGACCGGGTCGCTGCGGTCATCGGGGACGTGACCGGCCACGGCATCGAGGCATCGATCACCGCGTTCCAGGCCAAGTACCTGCTCCGCGTCTACCTGCGTCAATACCGTGATCCGGCACAGGCTCTGGAGGAACTGAACCGCCAGATCGCCACGCTGGAACGGGCCGAGGAGTTCATCTCGCTCGTCGTCGTCGTCTTCGACACCGCTGCGGCGACCCTGCGGTACGCATCGGCCGGCCACCCGGCCGCGTGGCTGTGGCACGACCGGGAAGTTCGGGCGCTCCGAGCCACGGGTCCGCTGTTGATGTTGGACCCCGAAGGAACCTTCACGAGTCGCGAGATCCCCTTGGACGAAGGAGACCTCGTGCTGCTGTACACCGACGGGCTCGCCGAGGCCCGCAACGGTGAGAATCTGTTTGGCGAGGAGCGCGTCGCGAACATCCTGCGGCGCGACCCGGGCGCCGACCCGGGCGTGTTGTGCAAGGCGCTGCTGGAATCGGCCAGGGACTTCGCCCAGACTGGTCTCACCGACGACGTCGCGATCCTCGCGGTTCGCCGCCGTTGACGCTCCGGGCCCGTTCGCCCCTCTAGTGTCGCGGTCGATGACGGGCGAGCCCTCCCCGACGACACGTGTCGACCCACTCGCCGCGGCACTGCAACGCGCGCCCGCAGGCAACCTGGCCAAGGCTGCCACCAAACTGGCCGCCCAGGGGAAGTTGTTCGTCCGCGACCGAATCGCCCTGCTGTGCGACGCGGGCAGCTTCGTCGAGGACGGTCTGCTGGCGAACGCCACCGCGACCGACCTGCCCGCGGACGGCGTCGTCACCGGCGTGGGCCGGGTGGACGGGCGACCGGCCGTGGTGGTCGCGAACGATCCGACGGTGAAAGCCGGTTCGTGGGGGGCGCGCACGGTGGAGAAGATGGTGCGTTCCACCGAGTACGCGCTCGACCACGATCTCCCGATCTTCTGGTTGATCGATTCCGCGGGTGCGCGCATCACCGACCAGGTGCAGTTGTTTCCCGGGCGGCGGGGAGCCGGACACATCTTCTACAACCAGGTGAAATTGTCGGGACGCGTCCCGCAGATCTGTTGCCTGTTCGGCCCGTCCGCCGCGGGCGGCGCCTACATCCCGAGCTTCTGCGACATCGTGATCATGGTCGAACACAACGCGTCGATGTACCTGGGGTCACCGCGCATGGCCGAGATGGTGATCGGAGAGCACACGACCCTCGAGGAGATGGGCGGCGCCCGCCTCCACGCAACCGTGTCGGGGTGCGGTGACAACCTCGCGGTCGACGACGCCGACGCGATCGACCAGGCCCGCGCCTGGTTCAGCTACTTTCCGTCCCGCTGGACCGAGGATCCACCCCGCTACGTGGCCGATGAGCCCGCACGGGTGTTCACCGACGATCTCGTCCCGGCTGAGGACACCGCCGGTTACGACACCCACGACGTCATCGATGCGCTGGTCGATGCCGACAGTTTCTTCGAGCTGAAACCGTTGTTCGCACCTGAGCTGGTGTGCGGTCTGGGTCGCCTCGACGGGCACCCGGTGGGGATCGTCGCCAACAACCCGGCCGTCAAAGGCGGGGTGCTGTTCGTGGATTCGGCCGACAAGGCGGCCCGGTTCGTCTGGTGCTGTGACGCGTTCGGGATCCCATTGGTGTTTCTCACCGATGTGCCCGGCTTCATGATCGGCACCCAGGTCGAGGCCCAGGGGATCATCCGTCACGGCGCCAAGATGGTCACCGCTGTCTCG
>Ga0182738_1004785_pt1 | contig 14760 bp, 14 predicted proteins | sample eDN5th30CBELigMG_FD_128876 | JGI IMG/M metagenome (GOLD analysis project Ga0182738, IMG submission 128876) | Enriched Miracle-Growth compost microbial communities from Emeryville, California, USA - eDNA 5th pass 30_C BE-Lig MG (version 2)... ... | reverse complement strand
TTTTTAGGAAGTTTTGAAAAGAAAATTGAGATATTACAAAGGCGATGATTGTCCTTACACTGATAAGCAATCTTTCCTTGAAATCACCAATAAAGAACGTGAAAGATAGTAATATGATTATGTGATTTTGGCATTCTAAAAAATTCCATTAGTAACAGAATATTGGTGAAATGGAAGTCAAACCTTGGAGAACAACATGATTTTGTCAGATTTTTGAAAGTCTTGACTGGTGATATCAATGCTATAAAGGAAGCTTCGTGTGGGGATTGGAAGCGTTTCTTGAACTTGGTCTTCTTGTTCCATTATCCTTTCGTTGATAAGCACGTTCTCAGTCCTATCATCAATGAGTAATTTTGTCCAGAAATTGCCATTAAAATTATCGTAGCTTTGCCAATGAATATAGTATTTTTGATGCTGATAAGACATTCTTGTCAATCATTATCAACACAAGAGCTTTCATCTTCCTCCAATCTATCAATGGCCAACTCCCTGCTTGGTTCACTTTCCATTTATCTGATCTCTTGTATTTGTTCAAGCAAATCCCCTTGGAACCCATCTTATTCAACGAATCTGATGAAGATTCTCCAGAATACGTCAGTAGATTATTCAAGAGCTGTTTACTCATTATTCATAGACATTTTCTGATCTAACTCTTCATGAGATGCTTGGGTATATTGTACAAGCCAAGGTTCCATATGATGTGATCAAATATTACGTGTTTTACGTGTTCCAAAGCTATTCAGGGGATAGAGAGAATAAGTTGTCTGAGGAGTATTTGGACTTTATTGAACAAATCTATACTCAAAGAATGAATTCCTATCTTGATGAAGATATCCAAAACTATCTTCAAGAGCTTCACAATCCTATCATCACTGATGTTGAAGTTATTGCTGGAGACTTATTCGTTAACATCCGTACCAATCTTATCAAAGTAATTGTGATTATTTGAGAGATTTTAATATTTTGAAGAGAATGGCAAGAAATTATATTAATGCCACATTGAACCAAGCAAATGTGAAGAGAGCATTAGAGATTATTTCTGATTTACAAGATGCTCAATTTGCCAATGATTTCGGAGGACTTTTAGTGAAGGAGTATGAAGAAGGAAACGAAGATATTGCTACGGTTGTGATCCAATTTGAATTAGAAGGAAATTCTGTGTTTTCAATTTCTGATAATCTCAGCTTCTTGGCTAGATATGCCAGATTCAAGAGATCTTTACAAGTACTTTTTTTTCCCAAGGAATAGTTTTCTAAATTTTGTCCAGGAGATAACAGTGAGCCCAGGAGCAGCATATGAAGCCAAGAATTTATTGACAGATATGATCATTGAGAAGAACTCACCAGAAGACAATAGATTGTTGGTTTTGAATTATGCTATTGACTTGTTCGAGAGCGATACTGTCAAGTTCACTCCCGACGAGATCCACGCTTTTATCGAACAATTCTCTTTCATTGAAAATCTCTTGACTTATCAAGGTACGAGAATTTGAGTATTGAGAGAGTGATTAATAATTTTTCATAGAAACAGAAGAACAAAATAAATATAAGAAGGTGGTTCACTGTATTAAGCTCTGTTTAATGAGAGCATTATCAAGAAGCATTAGAAATGCATAACTTAGTTTTAAAAAAGAAATTTGTCAATAAATATAGCAAAAGAGAGTGAATATTTCTGTGTATGTATTGGAAAAATTTGTTTTCTATGATATGATATCATATATTCGTTTTGAAACAAGTCTTACTTTTGATACATTCAAGAAATGTAGAGGGAAAAAATACAAGAGCTTGTGAATTTATGAAGCGAATTTCTTCATTAAAGGATTGACATAAGGAAGTTCTTGATCATAGAATCCCAAGCATTGATCAAAAATTTCATCAAATTTTTTTCGACTTTCAACCAAACATTGTTTATATCCGTCTTCGGGTGTTTGATGAGTTTTTATGCAATTTTGCGTCTCCGTCTTTGATAAAATTATGAAAGATATTCAGGTCATATGACTTACTATGGTTGATTTAACTTGAGCGTAGAAATCATCATAATTTTTGAAAAATTTATTGAGCTTGAAATCTCTTGTTTTCATGCTTTGAACTCCGACTGAAGGAAATCCAAACAAGACCTTGACAAACTCAACTTCTTGTGACTATCATTTGGTGGTTACTGGTTGACATTTTTCCCAAATGAATACCTTAATGAGGAAGAATTTTTGAAGATCAAAGTTTTCGATGACCTCTTTATGATATTTAGGAGGGAGATCACCAACAAGTTCTGGCTTGAATTTATTCCAATCAAAAAGATAATCAATGTCTCTAGGATTTTTAGGATCAAAACTTGTCATGATGCTTTAAGATCAATATCTTTTTCCCTCACAAAATAATTTTATCTTCAATTGAGATTTTGTTTGGAATAATTATATTTACAAATATCATGTGACGAATTAGTAGAGTTTATTTAGCAAAAATTATGAATTATATACATATCCATCTATGTAGATGTATATATTGATGATAGAGTGAGATAATCAAACTCAACACAAAAAACGACTAACCTAATTAACTTCTTGGAATTTTTTAGCAAAACCTTCAAATAAAAGTATTTGATCAATCAAATGCCAAAATCCAATATTCTCTTCTCCCAAAATTTCTGTGTCAAAGTTATTCTATTATTTTGTAAAAAATGAATTTACCAATAAGATGTTTTCTATTTTCATCTTGATTATTAGCCGAAGCTCTTTCATTTAGATATCTATACGCCTTTTCATATAAGCTATTACCAATGCCAGCTTCACATCGACTAAATTTTCAATGAGAATTAGTGCAAAAAAATAACGAGTACTATCTGAGTAATTTGATTCTATCTTGGATTTTATAGTATTGAGGATGATAGGATTTTTTCTCTTGAACTTCGGACTCTTGTGCGTTTGTATTACTATCATTTGATTGAGGTGAGAAATTATTTTCAGTAAAAAGAAATACTCTTCAGTAGAATCATCGTCTTCAGCGAGGCCTTCTTCAATATCAAAGGAGTCAGAATAGTTTTCTTCCTCTTCTTCATATGGAGGAGAATCAGTTGTGCCTGCGATGTTTTGTTTGGATGTCTGACCCGTCATTGTTCTTTCCATTCTATGAAATGACATTAGTCCCAGAATAAGAAATAAATAATTTACATGAGGGTTTTCTTCAGAGTTTCTTTAAGCTTATTAATTTTGGTGGTTTTTTCTTCTAATTTTCCTCTATACATTTCAATCTTTGCTTTAATGTTTCCAAGATTTTCATCACCATTTGTGACATGGTCTTCCTCTTGTTCTTCTTCAATAATTCCATGACCTTCATCTTCATCTTCAATTTCATCATTCATTCCATAATCTTCTTCAATCTTGAAATTCTTTCCTCCACTTGGATTTCCATTTCTTCCTCTTTCTGCATCAGCTCTGACTGTATCTCCAGATTTGAATTGTTCTTTAGAATCCACAGAATTCAATGTTTCTCTGTCATTTACGGTGCCGAATCCTGAGCTGAGAGTATTTTGGCCATTTCCATTACTATTATATGCTGTGGCTTGTTGCTTTTTATCACCATCTCTTTCTCCAAGTTTAAGAACTGAAACCATAGCTTGAGATGGTCTGTATTGAGCCTTGACCTTTTCATTAGCCATTCTTCTAATTTCATAATTATCTTGTCTGATATTCTTCAGTTGTTCGATTCTTCTTTCCTCTTCTTCTCTTCTCTTCTTTTCTTTTTCGTACAAAACCTTTTGTTTAGCAGCATTATAATTGCTACCCTTTTTGGACTGGTCAGTAGTGGTGTCATCGTCGGCAATGTCATCCATTGATCCCATATTTTCCGCAGAGTATTTTCTTATATTAACTCTTTGTCTATCTTTTGCTTTTTCCTCCTCATCATCATGATTTTCCTTTGTCACTTGATTCTTCTTTACTAATTTTGGGAATTTCTCATCCTTTGCATCAATGCTTGCTTCAGTCTTGATCACGGTATACTTGGTATCTTTACTGTGAGCTTTACGATTGATAGCCTTATTATCATCTCTAACTTTTCTAATATCTCGATTTGATAATTCATCTTTAGCTTCTTCAACTTTTGCAACAGCAATTTTCTTTATTCTTTCTTGCGAGAAATTTCTGCTCTTGGATCCTTTCTCTTTTGGTAACATCTTTTTATGCAATTTTTCTTGATTTTCAAGCTTCTCCAATTCTTTCTCTAAATTTTGTTTTTCTTCAACAGCTTGTTTTAAAGCCTTTCTATTCTCTTTAACTTCATCACGAATATTCTTTAATCCTTTCTCATCTTTGACTTCTTTCTTATTCACGACAGGTGCTGCTTCTTCTTCAGGTTGATCTCCGACGAGTTTTTCAGGATTATTTCCCTTAGCGATACTTTCTTGGATGTAATACATCAATCCAAGACTTTCGGCTTGATCTCTCAAGCTGTCAACATAAATATCATCAACATCATTAGGCATATTAGCTTCAGGATAGTTTCCACTGAAAATCTCTGCCATGTAATTGACAATTCTTCTTTTCAAAATTGGTTTATTCATAATATCAACAATTGTTGGTCTATCTTTTGGATTCAAGCTCAACATTTTCCCAATTAAATCTCTTAATTGTTTGGAGTAGGTTGGAGTAATAGGGGGATAAGAACCCTTGATAATTTTGACAGCAAGCCCTTGGAAAGACTAGTTGAGGGTAAATAAAATATGAAAACAATAGTCGAACTTGAGCATCAAAAGCATGTCTAAGGTTGCAAATTTCATACATGACACAACCAAGAGCCCAAACGTCAGATTTATAGCTATATCTATTTCCGTTAAATATGATGTCTTTGAAGTAAGTTTACGGTTTGTATTTGAAAAGTTCAGGAGACATGTAGTATGGTGTTCCGATACACTATATTATCCACTTAATATGTTTGAATCAAAGGAAGACTATACTGTATTGGCGAAATCACGAGTAGAATCAAGCACTTTAGCAATACCAAAATCACCCAATCTGACCTAGACAGTGAAAGGTTGGTTATGAACCAAAAGATCAAAGTATCATACTCTTCCATGTTTAAGGAAGATGTTTTGAGTTTTGAGATCTCTGTGAAGAATTTTTTTGTCATGGAGATAATACAACGCAAGCGCCATTTGCGCAAACCAGTCTAAAACTTGCTAAAATAACGTTAAAATTGGCTATTTAGGACGTTTCGGGTTACTGATTCAGGGAAGTTTTTTCCTTTGCAATTTCTAATCTTGTTATACATATCACCACCTTCACAATGGACCATAACAATATTCAAAAACTGATCTTGGTCCATATAAGAGTCTTTATAAGCGACAATGTTGGTATGTCTGAGTTTTTGAAGAAGCCTCACCTTGTCAATGGTCAGAGAGGGTTGAAATATTAAGTTACTTCTTGTTCAGTAGCTTCCCGGTCCTTTTGCTGCATATCTCTTGTCTTGATTTTTTTGACAACATAAAGTTTGTCTTCTAGTTTGTGTTTAACTAGATAGACCTAGAAGAGGAGTTAGAGGAGAAGCGCTGAGAGGCAAACCTGTCCAAAGGAACCACTACCAATAGACTTGATAATTTCATAAACTTCCATTTGTCTATAAAATTGTTGAATTCGATCAGATTAATTCAATTGTAAAAAAACTGTCATTAACTTTGTTCGAATTCAAAAAGACAAAAAAATAGGCCAGGTAATTGAAATATTTATTTGGTTTAATTTGAAGTTATGTGATGATCTTTTTTGTTGGATGAAAAATTTAAAATGAGCAGACTATCGATCTGATGGGGTAGTTTGAAGGAAGAGTTTGTAGAGAAGGTTGAAAAAAAGTTTGGTTTTAAAAATTAGAAGAGTTTCGGGGTAAAATCGAGTGCCTCAGAAAAATAATTAAAACCGCTAAAAAAGGTAAATAGCCGCGTGCTTTTTAACGTAGAATTTAGAATTATTTGCACAATTTTCTCTCAACTCCTTTCCAAGAGAGTACCGTATTGAATATTTTTCCTGTTATCTTTGCTTGGAGTCCTTTACGATGTCTTAATGAAATTATTTTTCTCGAGAAAATCTTTTTTCATGGAAAAATGGAAAACTCCTCAATGAACTCACATAAAATATTCAAATAATATTTCAGCAGAGGTTCTTCTTTTGAAAAAGAAAATCACGCAATTCGAGTCTCCAAAGAGTTTAGTGCATCGGATGGGAGATGAATTAAATTAATAAATTGATTAGTGAGTCTGATTAATGAATAAAAGCACAGAAAATGGAAATCGAGTTTTACAATTTTCAGGAAGAGAGAACTTGAAAGTCTTTCTTGATAAGGCAAAGAACGAGATTGATGAGCACTTGAGCTGTGAACAAATAAAAAAGCTCCAAGAACAACTTGAAACAAAGCTTAAAGAGAATAATCAACCAATTAATGAGCTCCAAGATTTATATTTAGAGTTGGGCGAGCTTTGTGTGAAGAAAAATCAATATGCTGAAGGCCTAAAAATGTATAAAGAGTATTATAAGCTCAAAACAACTCAGAGCAGTGATTCTAAGCTCAGTAATGTGCCAATATTAAACACGATAGCAAAACTCAATACATATCTGAATCTCTTGGAAGATGCAAATAAAAATTTAAATGAAGGATTGAATATTTTGGAGAATGATGGTGGAGAGAATGATGCATTGAATGCAGAAATTTATAAAAACAAAGCGTTACTTTTGATTCAGCAAGGAAGATATGCTGATGCATTAGGGAATATTAATCAGAGTCTTGAATATATCGAAAAACTCGAAGACGGAACCAAAAATTATAAATTTGAGGTGCTGGAGACAAAATTTGTGAAAATTAGAATTTGTGCTCACTTGTCATTGATTAAGGAAATGAACAAGAATTTTGAAGCTGCCTCTCAAGAGTTTCAAGAATATAAAACCCAGGAGAATAGGCGAGATATTGCAGATATTTTACAGATCATTGGCTTTGTCTATTTTATACTTGGAAAATATCCAGAAGCTGAAGCGAGTTACACTTCATCTTTAGAAGAATGTTTCAAGAACCCTGACAGAAACTTTGTCGCGATTAGCAATTGCCTTTTAAGAATTGGAGATTTGTGCAGAATCAATGGAGAGTTTTATACTGGAGTCGAACTGTGTGAAGGAGCTTTTGATATCGTTTCAAAAATTTTTGGTCCTGAACACCCAGCAACAGCAACATGCCATGCTTATATCGGGACAAATTACACACAACAATGCAATTTTGACGTTGGAAAATATCACCTTGATGAAGCTTTTGACATCAGGGAGAAAGTCTTACCAGTAGGTCATGTCGATATGGCAGATTCTTATAGAAGGCTGGGCGAGTTGAGCATTTATACAACGAGGCATCAAGATGCCTTTACAAATTATCAGACAGCATTGAGAATTTATAATCAATGTTTTTCAGCCAACTCGTCAAAGAGTCCCTTGCATTACTTGATTGCAACTGCACACAGTGATTTAGCGAGATCTCAAGCGACTTTAAGGAAGTTTACAGATGCCAAATCAAATTTGGAAAAAGCTCTCGATATTTTGAAGGTGTTGTTTGATGAAGTGCATCCTTTGGTTGCAGATAATTACGGTAATATGAGTGTAATATATGCAGCTCAGAACATCAACAATAAGCAAATTGAGTTTTTGAAGAAAGTAAAGCCATTACAAAAGAAGATTTATGGAGAAGGACATTTTAAGATCGGGACAACCTATCATGGTTTGGCAAATTGGCATCTTTCCCAACAGAATTATGAGAAAGCATTAAAGAACATGAATAAGGCTCTTCGGATTAGGATGAGGTCGTTTGGGGCACATCACCCAATGATTTCGGATATGTATACAGGATTTGGGTTAATCTACAAGAAGAAGGGAGATGATCGCGAAGCAATCAAATATATGATGCAAAGTTTGCAGATAAATTTGAAATTTTATGAGATATCAAATTTCAGAAATTACATAATTTTGATAAATTTGGGAGCGCTTTATCAGAATGTGAATCACATCGAAGTTTCAAATGACTTTTATCGAACGGCTAAATTGTTGGTGAAAAAAAGTCCAAGAGAATTTGAAGTTTTTTCTGTATTCATTAAACATATGATCCTTTTATATGAAGAAAGAATAGGTCGTCTTAAAGATGATCAAAATCTCTTCTAATATCTGAATTTCAAAGAATTATTTATATCTCGAAATATTTGTATTTTATTGGGAAAGTCAAGTGTTGGTTGTTTCATAAAAATAAAGGTGGTTTTCGTCCAAGGTTCGTCACCTGTCAACCCAAAATTTTGAAAAGATCTTACAATTTTTTATTAGACTAAAATCTAAAAGAAACTCCAGAATAGCTGCATCACTCTTTTCGAGACTTTCAAGGATCCCCCAAAAGGCGACGAGGAATTTTTTAGGGGTTTTAAGAAAACTGGTAAAAGTGAAAATCTCTAAGAAAGATGATTTGAAATTTTCTCATTGAACAACGACTTTTTAGATGAAAAAAGAGATAGAATCGTTAAAAATTTTAATTTATCTCTTCACTAATGCATAATTCAAAAAACTTTTCCAAGCCAGGAGCTTTCCCCGTGCCTTCTCGAAGTTCTTTTATTAGTTCTGAAAGATCTCGAGAATTAAAACACAGTGCATTCCCTTTTCGTGATCTCTTTTCAAAGCGTTTTCGAGACACTCCCAAAGAAAATCAACGAAAACAAACTCTCAATAAACCAGCAAATCAACGTTATAAAGAACCTAAAGTCCCTCTTTCTGAGGTCGTACAAGATAATGATGCTTCAATAGGCGATGAGAATATAGATGAACAAATCAAGCCAACTCACACTTCATTTTCTCCCAGCATTCCTAATGATAAATCAAAGTGTTGCCCTCATTGCCATCAGAGAATAGATTCATTAATAGAAAAGCTCAAACAAGACCTACAGACTCAAAATTCCGTGATTGATTCTTTAGCGAATAAACTTCCTGAGACCCAGCTTTCAGATAAGATCAAGAGTCACTATTTTCCTCCGAAAAAGAGTTTGATGGTTGAAAGTTTGAATTGCAGTCGAAGTTTAGAACCTGCATTGCCGGCAGATGTCAATGTTTCTCCATTATCAACTCGAAATGTCACAAGTTTTAGAGTCAGTCAAACTCTCCCAAAAGCTGATGAAGTCTCAAATCTCCTTTATGAGGTAATTGGGGGAGGATGAGAGGAGTAATAGTAATTTTTTTAGCTTGCTGAACATAAAGCAAAACTAGCAGCCGCTCTTCATGCTAATGATGAAAATATGCATGAATTGCAAGTAAATTAGGGCGTTAGAGGGAGAGAATAATAATAATCCATTTTAGAAGAAGCAAAGTGAGATAAGACAGTTACAGATGGTTGTACAGGAGAGGGATAAAGAGATTGTGAAATTCGAAAAGGACAACTTTATGTTGAAACAAGAGTTCTACAAGTCAAAAGAGATAATAACTCAATTAAATACAAGCCAAAAAGTGCTAATGAAAGAATTTAATAAATTTACTAAACTCCAAATCACTCTCAAATCTTGAGAGAAGTCTCTTGAGAGCTTGATATATTGAAAGATATAATTTATACTCCAAATTTTCGTTTCTTTTTGTTTGTGAACCTTTTTCTATTTTAAGGAAATTATTGTGCTAAATTCTCTTTCTGTCAGAAAATTGAATCTAAAATTCCAAATTAGAAGTTACACCCTAAATAATTCCAAACTGTCAATTTATATCTCTTCTGACATATTTTCTCAATGCAAGTAATGATTGAAAAAAATCTCGGCCTTATTCTCTGATAGTATTCACCATCAAGTCAAAGTCGAACAAGCTATACATCAGTACCAATTCAAGCAATGAGCGGATATTATAATTATCATCATCAACAAATGAGTCCTAGAGGAACTTCAAGCAAAACAAGTGAATATAACCCTCATCCTCAATTTGGTCGGGAGACTCAAAGCCCAAGCCGAATGAGTGAGGCTTACAGTCAAGCAATGAGAGTAACTCAGCAAATGAGTCAACAATATATGTCAAAGAGTCCAAGCAGACAGAGCGGGTACAGTGGTGTCCGAAGCCCAATTCGACAAAGTGAATATACAGCTACAGCAACTCCTACTGAAAGAAGACAATGTTATAGTCCAGATGGAAGTATGAGTCGAGCAAGTAGATATAGTGGAAATAAAAGCCCAAGCCAACATAGTGAGAGTGGATTTAGCACTGCAATTGAAAAGATTGCTTTGATTCGAGAATTAGAAGCTCAAGTCTTGAAATCCTCAACAAGGTAAGATTTGATCTGAAGGAGGGAATGTTTATTTATTGATGATAAAGAACATCAAAGAAAACAAGTGTTGAGAATAGTTTCGTGGCACCTCGAACTCTACGAAATCTTAAAGTTGATACAAAGGATTTAAAAGAAGTAAAAGCTGGTCCTTTACAAGATAATTACGGAAAAAAGGTACTTTTATTCCGAATTATCCCATAACAAAACGTCCTCATAGATTGATCAAAAAGCAAGAGGAGAATATTCACCCTTGGTCAAACCACAAAAGCCCGAGCCAAAAACTGGAATTCGAGCTTTTGTAATTTGCCCTCCTCAGGCTCGAGATGAGAATGCCAGAGATCATATGATACTCGCTCCTCAGAGTATCAACGCACCAACTCGTAATCCTATTACTCAAGGAGATATGCCCAGATCTGTAAGAGTTCGAAGCACAGTAAGGAGTAGTTTTATGAATCACAAAATAAGAATGATGTATAGGAACAACATCCAACATATGACTATCATTTATTGAATTCAAAAATTCATTTTTTACCTTCAACACGTGAAGATAGAGCCGATAAATCTCCTTCATATTCAAAGTAAGAATAGAGAATAACAGATGATTCTCAAAGTCTATAGGAAATTATGGAACAAAACTACAATGGAACATGAAAAACCAAAACCTGTTAAAACAAGGATAATTCCTCAGAATTCAAGTGAAGGTGTCAAAGCTAGCTTAATTTATTATTAAATTGTAGAATTTTGTCTTGTTACCATTTTTTTCATATTTTTGTATATTTACTTTTGATAATTTTTTCAGAGAAAATAATTGGTTATTTCAGTGAATCATTAAAGAAGTCAGGGAAACAAATTTTTGGAAAAAAAAACACCAAAAATTTTGGAAGTTCTTGCTTTGAGTTCTTTTCAGAGTGATGTCTCAGATTTTAGGTCAACTCAACTCACAATGCGTCTCCTCTAACATGGAAAAAAAAACTTTTTGGATAATTTTTTCTTAAAATTTCCTCTGAAAAAATTCGAATCTCCATTTTCAATTTTTTTGAATTTCAGAAGAATAGAACTTTCCTTGATTTCCAGATGCAACGAAAATTTGATTTTTTGTTTTGACAAAAACATTTACAATTGAGGAGGAGGAGGAGGATGAATACAAATTATTTAAAAAAGACAAGAAAAAATATCGACCTCGAGAAAATAATTACACACATACACACTACTATTTGAATAACTCATTACAACCAAACCTTCATTTCGTCTGTCGAATGAAAGAATATACATGCCTAGAGTAAAGAAAAAACCCAGATTTCCGAAGGGCGATATTTTAAATCCTGGATGAGAAAAAAATTCTTGATATTTTATTTCGTGATTGAGAAGAGGGGCATTGGAACAGGTATGTCTGTTGAGTTAAAGCCTGCAAAGTTATCACCAAAGCTCTTTATATTGTATAATTGAAGATTTCCAAGGAAGTCTGGATGATAAATTGGTAAAGTTTGTGTCAAATAAACATTATCAGGGTCAATGCTGAAAGCAGACTCTTGATTATCTAATTTAAAGTCTTCAGATCGAAGTCTATTCTTATCTTCTAATCAAAGGAGTTAAAAAATGATAACAGACAAAAGGAGAATTACTGGGTTGCTTATTGAGACTTGGAAGACGTCTTGCTTCATTTTTCATGTTCTTGGTACCCATAAAGTTATTGACAGAGGGTTGATTTTTATTTCCTTCAATGAGCTGTGAGCTTCGCTTTTCGGCTCTGCTATTTTTAAAGAAGTTGGATTCAGTGTTTTTCGAAGAGAAGTTAGCATTAAATCCTCCAATATTAGCAAATTCTTTAGGGAAATTGGCGTTTTCAAAGACATCCACATCATCAGTTTCATGAGAGGCTCGAGATAACTTTTTGGGGTTCTTTATTTTTCTGATTCTCCATTTAGCATGATGTTCATCATCATTAGGCTCCAAGTCCACATCAAAGTGGTTTTTCAGAACACTTCTAAACCATTTAGTGTTGTATGGGTTGGAAGCTCCAAGCCCCTCAAACATTTCAGTTTGTGGATTGGCTGTGGTGACTTTTGTTCTATTTGGAGCATTTGGCAGAACAATGTTTCTCCTTGGTACTGCAGGCTGAGAATCAACTTCACTTTGGTATAATCTTGGGGGATTGCTTGGATTAGGATCAGGCTTGAAATTTATTCTGCTGCCAATCATTTGAGGTTTCATCGAAACATTTGTTGAACTTCTATGAGGAGAATGTTAGTTTGGTAGTGAGAAGAAGGCTTACGAAGTTGGATTTTTGTCTTTTTTAGCACCACCGAAGAATGCTCCAGTTGCAGTTTTTGCAAACTCTCCTTGACTTGTTGTTTTACTCAGAGTCGGTCCAGTATTTTGAATTTTTCCTCTTGGCTCTTTTTTCCACATGGTCTGAGGTCTATCACTCTCAGGTGGCTCTTCTTGTTCATCAACAGGAGTATGAGTTAAAGCTCTTTTCAATCCTTGTTGTGATGTTATATATTTCTTTTTCTAATTTGGAAGTGAGTTGAGTTGGATTGAATTGAAATGGTTACATTTTTAGCTTGAGATGGAGCAGGTTGCTGCTGATGTTGGCTTTTAGGGGATAACTGAGGGAGTAAGTTGGAAGTAGATTGCTGTTGTTGAGGTTCAGGTTTGCTATCCATGAAACCGCCAACTTTCAATTTTGGTCTTGCTGCTGGATTTTGACTTTTATTTTTAGCGCTGAGACTTTCACCTAAGCGAATAGTTTTTCCCATATCATCAACTTCTCCAGAGGATTGAACTTTTGGGGCACCTTTACTCATGGTGTTTGGCCTTATGTCAGTCATAGGAGAAGTAGAGTTTGAAAGGAGAGGGAATTTATTGAAATCAGTTTGAGCAGGAGTTTTTGGCTTGACTTGATCAGTTGTCGACTTGAGAGAAGGTCTAGACTTTTGGGCTTTTGAAGAAGTCTCTGTGAGGGGTTGAGGTACCGGGTTCTTTTGCTGAGAAATACTGACTTTTTCTCTTGGTTGTCTTCCAGCAGGTTTTTCACTGAGAAAAAAATTAAGAAAGAGGTGGAGGAAGAAGATGGTTAACCTGGTTTCTCTGGCAGATGGTTGCTGTTGATTTCTAGCAGAGGCATTGGACTCAAGAGATTCTGTCTTGGTAAGTTCTGGATTGGTCTTGTCTTTAAGGGCGGGAATGCCTTGTTTACTCCTAAAAGTAATATTAAATTTTTGTTTAAAGTGTGGAAAAATATACTCCCGTTTCTTGGTTTTAGTGGCAACAGATACATCAACTTGATCAGTAGTTTGAGTGGGTTCGTTTTCATCCTTTTCTTCTTTTTCAATTTTTGTTTTTTGAGCTGCTTGAGATTTGCTCTTCTTTTGACCTGGTTTTTCTTTCTTAGGAGGACTTGCTTTTTGCTTCTTGATTGGCTTTTGAGTTTCTGAGTCTTGAGAAACTGTGGATTCGATCAAATTAAGAGGTTGAAGTCTGGCCTTTGGTTCCTCTTTGGGTTGCTCTGGCTGCTGTTGTTGTTTAACAGGTTCTTTAGGCTTTGTTTCTTGAGCTCTGACTGGTTCGACCAGCTTGTTGGGCTTTTGTTCAGAAGGTTTGGTCTCAACAACTTGAGCTGGTTGGATATGATTTCTGGTAACTTCTTCTGATTTGGCAGCTTCTTGAGCAGGTTCTTGAGCAGGTTTCTTTTCTGATTCTTGCTTTGGTTCGAGTTCTTTCTTTTTCTCAGCGATCACAGCCACAGGGACAATCTTTTCTTGAACTGGAACATGAGTTTTTTCTTCTTGTTTTTGGACCTCAGTAGCAGGGACTGGCTTTTCAATTTGTTTAGCTTCATTCTTCTTTTCTGGAACAGAAACATCAGTTTGTTTATGTGAGTCTTCTTTAGATGTTTGAATTGGAGCAGCTTCTTCTTGCTTCTGGACATCAGTCTTTTGAGCTTGAACTTCAGCAGCAGGAATTGATTTTTCGGCCTCTTTGGTAACTTCACTCCTCTTTTCCGGGACTGGAACATGAGTTTTTTCTTCGTGTTTTTGAACTTCAGCAGCGGGGACTGACTTTTCAATTTCTTTCATTTCATTGTTCTTTTCTGGGACTGTAACAGGAGTTTCTTTATGAGATTCTTCCTTGGATGCTTGGATAGGTGCAACTTCTTCTTTCTCTTTGATATCAACCTTTTGCTTTTCTTCTGTTTCTTTTTTCTGTTCGACAATAACGACTGGTTCAGCCTTTCCTTCAGGTTGTTCTTTTTGAGGTTCTGTCTGTTTATGAGTGACTTCTTGAGCAACAGGTTTTTCCTGTTCATTTGCGATAAATGTTTCTGATTTTTGTTCGGTTTGAGGCTTTTCTGGTTGTGTTTCTTCGACTTCAGGCTTTTTAGCCTCAGCCTCAGCCTCAGCCTCAGCCTCAGCCTCAGCCTCAGCCTCAGCCTCAGCCTCAGCCTCAGCCTCAGCCTCAGCCTCAGCCTCAG
>Ga0182738_1004783_pt1 | contig 14770 bp, 13 predicted proteins | sample eDN5th30CBELigMG_FD_128876 | JGI IMG/M metagenome (GOLD analysis project Ga0182738, IMG submission 128876) | Enriched Miracle-Growth compost microbial communities from Emeryville, California, USA - eDNA 5th pass 30_C BE-Lig MG (version 2)... ... | reverse complement strand
GCGGTGCCGCAGCGCCCGCAGTAGGGGACCACCCGGTGCCCCTCGTACAGCAGGCCACGGTCCCAGAGGTTGCGCAACAACCACCAGACCGACTCGACATAGGTGTTGTCGAGGGTCCAATAGGCGTCCTCGGTGTCGATCCACACCCCCGAGCGCCGGGTCAGGTCCTCCCAGTCGCCGACATAGGTTTCGACCGATGCGCGGCAGCGATCGTTGAACTTCCCGATCCCGTACTCCTCGATCTCTCGCTTGGTGTGCAACCCCAGGGCCTTCTCGACTTCGAGTTCGACCGGCAGACCATGGCAGTCCCAACCGCCCTTGCGGGGTACCGAACGGCCCCGCATGGTCTGAAAGCGCGGGTAGATGTCCTTGAAGACCCGCGCCCACACGTGGTGCAGGCCGGGTCGCCCGTTCGCCGTCGGCGGTCCTTCGTAGAAGACCCAGGGCTCGCCGCCGTCCCTGAGCGCCGCGACCCGAGCGATCACATCGAGGGTGTTCCAGCGTTCCTGCACGTGTTTTTCGAGCTCGACGAGATCGAGTCGGGAGTCGACTGGTCCGAACGTCATCGGACAAAGGGTAGTGCGCGACCCCGAAATCGCTGGAGTTGGATTGCTCCGGCGATCCGTAGCGGCCTACCATTGCACACCTTTTGGCAGCGTCACATCCGCACACCCAGAGTCGGGAGATGCAGCGACCGATGGCCGCAAAGAAGACACCGGCGACGAAGACCACCACGAAGAAGAAGGCCGTCGCGACCAAGACGGCAAAGGGAGCCGCGAAGAAGGCTCCGGCAAAGAAGACCGGCGCGAAGAGCGCCGCGGCGAAGAAGGGGTCCGCGCCGGGGAAGCCGGCCGCGAAGAAGGCGACGCCGACCAGCAAGGCCGGCTCGAAGTCCGCGACGGGAGCGGGGTCGAAGAAGTCGGCGACCAAGCGCTCGGCGTCCGCGAAGAACGGCGCGAAGAACGCGGTGAAGAAGGCCGCACCGAAGAAGGCAGTGCAGAAGAAGGCAGTGCAGAAGAAGTCAGCGCCGAAAAAGGCAGCGCCGAAGTCGCAGAACGGCAGTGCGAACCCGCGGGACGATGCCGGTGTGAAGAGTTCCGACGTATTCTCCGAGCGCTTTCTCGCCGACCAGCGGGCCGCGCTGCTCGAGCAGCGCGCCACCTATGAACGCCAGTCCCGGTCGTTGCGCGACGAAGCGGCGTCGCTGGTCGAGGACTTCCAATCGGGTGACGTGCAGTTCGACGAGGAATCCGGCGAAGGCGACACCCTGAACGTCGCTCGCGAGCAGGATCTGATGATGTCCTCGCAGGCGCTGAGCGCGATCGAGGAGATCGACCACGCACTGGCCAAGTTCGACCTCGACACCTACGGGTTGTGCGAGGTCTCCGGCAAGCCCATCCCCAAGGCCCGCCTCGAGGCGATCCCCTGGGCGCGCGAGCGGGTCGAATACAAGGTCGGGGGGCTGACCAGCCGTTGACCGGGCCCGATGACGAGGTGGAGGACACGCGTCCGGCGGCCGATCCGAAGACGACCGCTCGGCGAGGTGACCTGATCGGACTCGGCATCGTCCTCCTGGTCGTGGCGCTCGACCAGCTCACCAAGTGGTGGGCGCTCGAGTCTTTCGAATGGTCGCCGCGCCATGTGGTGTGGACGCTGCAACTGGTGGTCGCCCACAACACGGGGGCCGCCTTCAGTCTCTTCTCGGGAAGAGGGATCGGGCCCGCGATCGCGCTGCTCGCCGTGGTCGTGGTCGTCGTCGTCGTGCGCACCTTGCGCTTCGTGAAGGGCTGGCCGGCGGTCATCGGAAGCGCGTTGGTGATCGGCGGTGCACTGGGCAACCTCGCGGACCGCCTGTTCCGTTCCCATGGCGCGGGCTTGCTGCAGGGTGCGGTCGTCGACTGGATCGACTTCGGCTGGTGGCCCGTGTTCAACGTCGCCGACATGGCGATCACGACCGGAGCGGTGACCCTCGGCTTCGCCGCGTTCTTCGCTCCCCAGGACGACGAGGTCGACCGCGACGGATCTGTGCCGGGATCCGGAGCCGGCTCGTCGTGAAGGTCTCCGAGCTCGTCCCGCCTGCCTTGGCCGATGAGCGCCTCGACCGGGTCGTCGCGCTCATCGGCGGGTGCAGTCGATCCGAGGCGAGTGACTGGCTCGATCGCGGACTCGTGGCGATCGACGGTGCGGTGGTTGCGGCCCGGACGCGGCGGGTCCGCACGGGCGAACGCGTCGAGATCGAGGTCCCCGAAGTGGTCGACGACCGTCCCCGGGCCGACGATTCGGTCCGCTTCGGAGTTGTGCACGTCGACGACGACGTGATCGTCGTCGACAAGCCGGCCGGATTGGTCGTCCACCCGGGGTCGGGCCATCCCGATGGCACGCTGGTCAACGGTCTCGTGGCCCGGTTTCCCGAAGTCGCCGCGGTGGGCCAGCCGGGCCGCCCGGGCATCGTCCATCGCCTCGATCGCGGCACGTCCGGGCTGCTGGCGGTGGCACGAACCGAAGCCGCGTACGCGTCACTGGTCGACGATCTCGCCGCCCACCGGGTCCGACGGCTCTACCAGGCGATGGTCGCCGGACGCCCCGAACCGGGCCGCGGTGTGGTCGACGCGCCCATCGGGCGATCGACCCGCGTGGCGACCCGGATGGCGGTCACGACGTCGGGCAGGTCGGCCCGTACGCACTACGAAGTCGTCGAATCGTTCGACGAGCCGCTCGCCGCGTCACGGGTGGACTGCACGCTCGAAACCGGTCGCACCCATCAGATCCGGGTCCACCTCGCCGCCATCGGTCATCCGGTGCTCGGCGATGCCACCTATGGGGGCGCGAGGGCCGATGTGCCGCTGGCGCGCCCGTTCCTCCACGCCCACGTGCTCGCGTTCACCCACCCGGTGAGCGGTGAGTCGATCGAGTGCCGCTCGCCCTTGCCGACGGATCTCGCCGAGGTCGTGGCACGTTTCCGTGGCCCCGCCGACTGAGCGCCGACTCAACCGGGCCAGGGCGCCTCGCCCCGGCTGATCGCCGCGACATCGGCCAGCGTCGAACCCTCGAGCAGTCGGCGCATCTGTTCGCCGACGTGCCCCCAGATCGACAGCAGCACGCACTGTCCTTCGTGATCGCAGGCCCCGTTGGTATGGGGTTCACCGAAGTCACCGACCACGATCGGGCCGTCGACGGCCGACACGATCTGGGCGAGGGTGATCTCCTCGGGTGCACGCGAGAGGATGTAGCCGCCTCCCACGCCCCGCTTGGACCGAACCAGACCGGCTCCCTTGAGGGCCAACAGGATCTGCTCGAGATAGGGCTGGGGCAGGGCGGTGCGTTCGGCGATGTCGCGCACCGACGTCGGCCCTTCGGCGTCGTGCAGCGCCAGCGACAGCAGCGCTCGGCAGGCGTAATCGCCCCTCGTGGAGACTCTCATGGATTTCCATGCTACGGACCGGTGCCGCACCGAGCGCGGCCCGGCGCCTCGATGGGTCCGGCCCTGCCGATAGCGTGGGGCTACATGGCCAGGACGATCGAGCACCGTGAAGGGGGAGCGGCAGTCGCCGACGGGCGACCCATCGGCGACCAACGGGTCGAGGTGGACCTGCCCTATTACGCGGGAGGGTGTGTCTGCAACATCGTCCCCGCGTTGCTGGAACCGTCGCCCACGCCGCCGGACTGGCTGCCGGCCGCACTCGCCGATGCTGCGCAGGTCGTGCTGCTGGTGCTCGACGGTCTGGGATACGAGCAACTGGTCGCGCGCGCCGGTCGTGCCCCCACGCTGTCGGCGATGGACGGTGGCGCCATCCACACCGTGGCGCCTTCGACCACCGCCAGCGCCCTCACCAGCATCGCCACCGGCACCCCGCCGGGCACCCACGGGGTGGTCGGTTACCGCATCGCCGAGCAGGGCGAGGTGCTCAACGTGCTGCGTTGGAACACGCCCCAGGGCGATGCCCGGTCACGGATTCCGCCCGAACGGCTCCAGGTCGTCGAACCGTTCTGCTCACAGCGTCCGCCGACGGTGACCCGTGCCGAATTCGACGGCTCCGGGTTCACCCGTGCTCATCTGCGCGGGGCCCGTCCGCACGGCTACCGGGTACCCTCCACGCTGCTCGTGGAGCTCCGGCGGCTGCTCGCCGCAGGCGAGCCCTTCGTGTACACGTACTACGAGGGACTCGACAAGGTCGCCCACGAATACGGCCTCGGCGAGCATTACGAGGCCGAACTGGCCGCGATCGACGAACTCGTCGCCCAGGTGTGCGCGCTGCTGCCGCCCGGGGCCGCGTTGGCGGTCACGGCCGACCACGGGCAGGTGGAGGTGGGAGACCGCATCGTCGAACTCGACCGGGCGATCGCCCCGCATCTGGCGATGCAGTCGGGCGAAGGGCGCTTCCGCTGGTTGCACGCCCGCCCGGGACGGTCGGCGCAACTGCGAGAGGCGGCCGAAGTGCACCGTGACGTCGCCTGGGTGGTCTCTCGCGACGAGATGCTCGACCAGCACTGGTTCGGCCCCGAGGTGTCGGCTGAGGCGCACCGCCGGCTGGGTGACGTCGCGCTCGTGGCCCGCGATCCGGTGTCGTTCCACGATCCCCGCGACACCGGACCGTTCCAGCTCGTCGGTCGACACGGGTCGGTCACCCCGGCCGAGATGCGCGTGCCGTTGCTGGCGTACGCTGCATCGTGACACGAATGGACCTCCCGACTCCTCGGACATCGCAGAGGACAGCACCCGACAGTGAGGAAATGCGCCCATGACCGATCGTGAACCGTCCGCGAACGAGATGCCGCGACCGCAGCTGGTCGAGCGACCCGACGGGGCCGACGACGCCGAGGTGGAATCCGCGGCGAGCCGAGAATCGGTCCAGGAACCGGCCAAGGTGATGCGCATCGGTTCGATGATCAAGCAGCTGCTCGAGGAGGTCCGCAGCCTCGACCTCGACGAGCCGGCACGGGAACGCCTGCGCGACATCTACGACCGGTCGGTCACCGAACTCGGCGCGGCACTGTCGGACGACCTGCGCGAGGAGCTGAGCCGGCTCGCATTGCCCTTCGCAGACGAGGACACGCCGTCGGGTGCAGAACTCATCGTCGCGAAAGCCCAACTGGTCGGTTGGCTCGAGGGGCTGTTCCACGGCATCCAGGCGACGTTGTTCGCCCAGCAGATGGCGGCCCGACAGCAGCTTGACCAGATGCGTCACCAGATCGGACCCGGCGGGCCCAACCCCGGCCCGGTCCCCGATCGGCCCGGCACCTACCTCTGAACCGCAGGCCGGCGCCGGGGCCGGTCACCACGGATCCACGAACCGACGCGCCGGTTCGGTCACCGCGCCGGCTGCTGCGAACGCGTCGATCACCCGGGTGCGGGTCTCGGCCGGGTCGATGACGTCGTCGATCTCGAGGTGTGCGGCGACGTTCACGGCACGGCCGCGGCGGTAGGCGGCCTCCACCATCTCGTCGAAGGTGCGGGCGCGCACCGCGGCGTCCTCGATCGCTTCGAGCTCCTTTCGGAACCCCAGGCGCACCGCTCCCTCCAGCCCCATGCCGCCGAACTCACCGGTCGGCCACGACAGGGTGAAGTGCCCCGCGCGAAAGCTGCCACCCGCCATCGCCTGGGCGCCGAGGCCGTAGCCCTTGCGCAACACGACGGTGCCGAAGGGGACCCGCATGGCCGCCGCGGTGACGAACATGCGAGCGAAGTGGCGGACCTGCGCGGCGCGCTCCGCGTCGGGCCCGACCATGAACCCGGGCGTGTCGCACAGAAACAACACCGGCAACCCGTGCACGTCACACAGCGAGAGGAAGCGGGCGGCCTTGTCGGCGGCATCCCGGTCGATCGCGCCACCGAGATGGGAAGGATCGTTGGCCACGATGCCCACGGGCCGGCCCTCGAGACGGGCGAGCGTCGTGATCATCCCGGCGCCGAAGCCCCGTCGCAGCTCCAGTGTCGAGTCGGTGTCGGCCAGTGCTTCGACGACCGCACGCACGTCGTAGAACGTCTTGCGGTGCTCGGGCACGAGCGTCCGCAGGCGCGCCTGGTCGGCCGCGTCCCACGAGTCGACCGAACCCTGGAAGTACGACAGGTAGCGCTTGGCGGTGGCCACGGCCCCGGCGTCGTCGGCGACCGCGACGTCCACCACGCCGTTGGCGACCTGCACGTCGATCGGGCCGATCTCGTCGGGACGGTACGTGCCCAGGCCGCCTCCTTCGACCATTGCGGGCCCGGCCATGCCGATGGTGGCGTCCGCCGTGGCGATGATCACATCGCAGCACCCCAGCAGCGCCGCATTGCCGGCGAAACAGCGTCCCGAGGCGATCCCGACGGTCGGTACCCGACCCGACAGTCGAGCGAACAACTCGAAGGCGCGGGTGTCGAGCCCCGAGACGACCGGGACGTCGGTGTCGCCTGGGCGCCCGCCTCCTCCTTCGGCGAACAACACCAGGGGAATGCCGAGATCCGCGACGATCTCGAAGAGTCGGTCCTTCTTGTGATGATTGCGCCAGCCCTGTGTGCCCGCCAGCACCGTGTAGTCGTAGGCGGCGACCGCACAGGCGGCCCGATCGGCGCCGAACAGGCTGCCGTTGACCCTGCCGATCCCGGTGACGAGGCCGTCCGCGGGCGTGTTGGCGACCAGATCCTCTCGGCTGCGGCGTTGCTCCTGGGCGGCGTACGCGAGTCCGCCGTACTCGTGGAACGACCCGTCGTCGCACAGGTCCGCGACGTTCTCCCGGGCGGTTCGGCGCCCCCGGGCGTGGACCTTGGCCACCGCCTCGGGCCGGGCCTCGTCGCGCAGATGCGCCCGGGCCTCGGCGAGGTCGGCCAGGTCGGACCGCTCGAACGAGGGCGCCGCGGGCGCATCGGCGTACCGGGCGTTGCCGGATTCGCCGGTCGATGCGACCTCGGGAGCGACGGTCGCGAGCAGTTGGCCCTCGACGACGCCGTCACCCACCCTCACCGCCAGGCGTGCGACCCGACCCGAGAGCGGGGCCTCGATCGGGTGCTCCATCTTCATCACCTCGAGCACGACCAGCGTGGCTCCCGCGGGCACCGCATCGCCCTCGGCCACCAGCACCGCGGCGACCGTTGCCGGCATGGGCGCGACGAGATCGACGGGTTCAGCAGCGGCCGGGTCGGTGGGCATCGCCCAGAACTAGCACACGCCACCACCCGAGCGGGCCGCGCCGTTCGGTAACGTCTGACCGTGCGCCGACTCGTGGTGTTCGTGAACGCCGCTGCGGGTTCGGTCGACGACGACGTCGCCGGGTCGGTGCGCCGCATCGGCGACGCGTTCACCGCGGCCTCACCGGCCCTCGATGTGCGCGTCGAGGCCGTCGCCCCCGCCAGGTTGCAGGATCGGATCCGCACGTCCTGGCATGCCGACCCCCGACCGGACGCGGTGATCGTCGCCGGCGGTGACGGCACCGTGAACAACGCGGCGCAGGCCGCCGCCGGTACCGGGATCGTGCTCGGCGTACTGCCCATGGGCACGTTCGACCACTTTGCCGGTGACCTCGGAGTTCCCGGCGATCTGGAAGCTGCCGCCGCGGCACTCGTCGAGGGCGAGGTCCACCCGGTCGACGTGGCCGAGGTGAACGGTCGGGTCTTCGTCAACAACTCACTCGTCGGCCTGTACCCGCGGCTCGTCGCGATTCGTGACGAGGTCATGGACGACCGCGGCTGGGGCAAGGTCCGTGCCGTGCCCGTCGCCGCAGCGCGTGTGCTCCGTTCGTTCCCGACCCATCGCCTGGATCTGACGGGTTCGGACGGGTTCGGCCGCTCGGGGCTGCGCACGCCGATGCTCTTCGTGGGCAACGGCATCTATGAGAGCGCGCCGGGGCGAGCGCCGACCCGGAGGAGACTCGACGAGGGCGTGCTGGGCATCGAGATCGCCCGGGTCGCCTCTCGCCGGGGGCTGCTCCGAGCGGGCCTGCACACGTTGATTCGAGGGGTTTCGGGAGCGACCGACGTGGAGCGGGCGGCGCTGGGGCGATTCGAGGTGCGCAGCTCCACAGCTCGGATCCGGGTGGCGATCGACGGCGAGATCGACTGGTTCGTCCCACCGCTCCGCTATCGGACCAGACCCGGCGATCTGCTCGTGCTGGCGCCCCGACGTGAACCCGTGTCCTGATCGTGGCCGCGAGGGTCAGAACAGACGCAGTTCGTTCGATTCGATGCCGCGGAGTTCGTCGTAGTCGACCTCGAGGAAGGCGATGTCGCGGTCTCCGGCCAAGACCTTCGCCTGGGGCTTGATCGACTGGGCCACGAACATGCCCCGGACCGGTCGCAGGAGCGGGTCCCGGTTGAGAAAGTCCAAATATCGGGTGAGCTGTTCGACGCCGTCGATCTCGCCGCGGCGTTTGATCTCGACGGCCACGGTGGTGCCGTCTGCGGCTTTGCACAACAGGTCGACCGGCCCGATGTCGGTCGGGTACTCCCGGCGCACCAGCGACAGCTCCAGTACCAATTCGCTGTGCTCGGCGAGCAGCTCCTGCAGGTGCGCCTCGACACCGTCCTTGAACAGGCCGGGGTCCTCACCGAATTCGACCGTGGAGTCACTGAGCACCTCGACGAGGTGGATCACGAGCCGCTCGCCCTTGGGATTGGTGACCGTCCAGGTGTCGGGCTCGTCGGTGTTCAACCGGTTCGGCGCGTTCATCCAGTTGAGTGGCTTGTAGGCGCCGCCGTCGGCGTGGATCGCGACGCAACCGTCGGCCTTGACCATGATGAGGCGCACCGCTTCGGGCAGGTGGGCGGTGAGGCGGCCCACGTAGTCGACCGCGCACCGGGCCACGACGAGGCGCACGCGTTCAGCCCTTCCGGGAGCGGGCGAGCCGCTTGCGGATCAGCGCACGGCGGTCCTGCAGTTCGCGGTAGGTGAGCGAATCGGTCACCGTCGGATCGACGCCGTAGCCCGCCTTGAGGCCGTCGAGGTCCATCGACCAGCCGCTCATGATGGCACCGAGGTCGCGGTTGAGCTGTTCGGAGTGACGTGTGGTGAACGCCGCGGTGATCTCGGCCAGTTCGGCGAACAGGTCGAGGTCCGGCGCGAGGGTCGCGATGGCCCCGTCGAGGAACACCATGTTCTTGATGAACAACATGAGGTCCTTGGGCATCCGGGCCCCCATGCCGAGCAGCGCCTTGACGACCCGCTGCATCTCACCGGTCAGCGCCTCGGGCGACATCTCGGTCACGTCCACCGCCGGCTGGTCGAGGCCCAGCTCGCTGATCACCGCCGCGACATCGGTGTCGGCAGGCAGCGCGCCGAGGTCACGGAGCGCGGTGATCTGGCCCTCGAGGTTGTTGGCAGTGGCGCTCATCACGAGTTGCAGGAACGCGAGGCGGTGGGAGGTGTCGAGCCGTCCGGTGATACCGAAATCCAACAGAGCGGTGCGACCGTCGGCCATCACCAACAGGTTTCCCGAGTGCAGGTCGCCGTGGAAGATGCCCTTGAGCATGCAGCCCTCGAGGAAGGCGATCATGCCGGTCCGGATGATGTTCCGGGTGTCGATGCCCGCGTCGATGATCGACTCGGCGTCGCCGAAGGGATAGCCGTGGATCCGTTCCATCACGAGCACCCGGGGGGTGACCAGTTCGGGATGGGGCCGGGGGATGACCCAGCCGCGCTCGTCCAGATCGGCCAGGTCCCTTGCGATGTCGAGCATGTTCTCGGCCTCGAGGCGGAAGTCGAGCTCCTCGACGATCGTCTCGGCGAAGAGCTCCACGAGCGCCGGTGGGTTGGCGAGCGCGGCGATCGGGATCCGACCGACGAGCAACGGTGCGATCCAGGCCATGACCCGCAGGTCACGGCGCACGAGCGTGGCGACGCCGGGGCGCTGGACCTTGACGACGACCTCTTCACCGGTGGCCAGCGTGGCGGCGTGGACCTGGGCGATCGACGCTGCTGCGATCGGCGTGCGTTCGAACTCCGCGAACAGTTCGCCGAGTTCGCAGCCGAATTCCTCGGTGATGACCCGCTCGACGTCTTCGAAGGACACCGGGGGCACCTGGTCGCGACACTTCCGGAATTCGGCGACGAGGTCTTCGGGGAAGATGCCTTCACCGGAGGAGATGATCTGCCCGAGCTTGATGTAGGTGGGGCCGAGTGCCTCGGCGGCCTCGCGCAACCGACGGGCCAGACCCGCCGTGGTGTGCTCACGGAACCTCCAACCGATGACGGCGCGTCCGAGTTGCCAGGTCACCGAGCCGATGCGGCGGGCCGGCGGGAACAGGCGGCGACGCGTGAGAAGTGGAACCTGCGCATCGACCCGACGGCGCACCGCGCGCAGGCCTCGCCGCCACGTCAGGTTCTCAGGGGCACCGAGTTGCCAGGGGCCGTCGTCGGTGTAGGCCCCGAAGGCCAGATCCGCGGACATCGGGGTCGATTCTTGCGCCCCCTTCGTCACGTGCGGGAATTCCGCGTGTACGGCGCGAGCAGGTGCAGCGTGACCGCCGCCAGCTCGGGTCGGCAGATGACCAGGTCGGGCAGATAGGGCACCCCGGTGTTGTACTCCAGCGGTGAGCCATCGATGCGTGAGGTGTGCAGCCCGGCGGCTCGGGCCACGCCGACCGGGGCGGCCGAGTCCCATTCCCACTGGCCGCCGGAGTGGGCGTAGACGTCGGCCGCGCCGAGAACGACCATCATCGCCTTCGCGCCGGCCGACCCCATCGGCACCAAGGTACCGTTGAGCCCCTCTGCGAGGTCTTTGGCCCAGGCGGGCGGGCGGGAACGACTGACGGCGATCCGTGGACCGATGGGCGCGTCGGGAAGTGGGGCCGGCGGGGGATCTGTGGCGAGCAGCAGCTTCTGTGCCGGGAGTGCGACGGCCGCGGCGGTGGGTTGGTGGTCCTCGACGAGCGCGACATGTACGGCCCAGTCACCGCGACGCCGATCGCCGTATTCCCTGGTTCCGTCCAGCGGGTCGACGATCCAGACCCGCTCGGCTGCGACCCGCTCCGGATCAGCGGAACTCCGAGCTTCGGGGGACTCCTCGGACAGCACCACGTCGCCGGGAACCGCAGCTCGCAGTTCCGTCATCAAGAGCTCGTGGGCACGCCGATCACCCTCCGCTCGGAGGCGATCCGGCCCCGCACCGTCACCCAGGAGCCGCTCCCGCAGTGCCACGAGCATGCTTCCGCATCGGTGGGCGAGATCTGCGGCGAGTCGATGATCGTCTTTCGTGGCCATCGGGTCCAGACCCTACGGCGCCGCGGGACCTCAGCGCGCGGCGGCCAGTCCACCGGGTCACTCGTCAGGAACGTCGTCCCGCCGGGACTTGGCTCGGTTGTGTGGCCCACAGAGTCGTTGGAGGTTGTCCAGGACGGTGAGACCGCCCGCACCGTAGGGCTCTCGATGATCGACTTCCAGAAAGCGGTGAGCATGACAGCCGTCCTCCCCGCATTCGTCTTGACGCGCTTCCACCACTCGACGTTGTCGACGAGTCGGGAAGCGGCGTCGCGGACTGGCGTCGATGGGATACCTCTCGGCGTCGTGCAACAAGAGCGAGACATAAGAGCCCGGAAGCATCTCGGTGACGGCGCGATCCGACAGCGGTGTGCCGTCATCGAGCGTGTTGCCGTCTGCGCTCACGTGCACCACGATTTCGGCGCTGGCTCCGCCGATGTCTCCTTCGCCGGCGCAGACGGCGATGAACGCATCGGCACGTTGTTGGCGGAGGGTCGTGCCCGCGGGCACGCTCGCCCGTCGCGCCACGGTCGTGTCGATCACCGCGCAGACGGCGGCCGCGTCTTCGGGCGTGAGCCGGGCGTGGAAGTCCACCATTCCATCGGCGGCCGAACCCCAACCCATCGACCGGAGCAGGTGCTGCCGTCGTCGGATCACCTCTGGGTCTTCGTTGCGTTCGCTCCAAGCGGCGATGGCTTTTCCGAGCCGCCCCGACGGCGTGATCCGAGCGATTTCGACCAACTCGTCGGCGTTGTCGCCGGTGAGTTGGCCGGCCAGGATCCGCGCCTTGGAATAGGACACGTCCCCGCAGGCCATCGCTTCGTCCAGTACCGGATGGCGCCGCATCGCCCGGGCGACCCGTACCTGTCGCCGGGCGGTGGACAATTCGATGTCGCACACATCGGCCAGCCACATCTCGCACGACAGCGCCCCGGAGTCCGACCAGGTGCCGCGTGCATCGAGTTCGCCGACGAGAAGCAACAGCTCGTAGGTTCCCACCGCCAACCGGTGCGCGAGGAGCACCAGCTCGGCCTGCAGCCGTGCTGCAGGCAGTGCTCCGATCTCGGCTCGTGCCCGCGGGCACGACGCCGCGGCCTGGGCACCCTGCTCTGGAGCGCCGCCTTCCTGGGCTCGAGTCGCGGTATTCGACTCGGCTTCCTCACCGACCGGTTCGGTCTCGACCATCACCAACACCTCCTGAACAAACACGTCCAGCGCAACGATTGCGGGCTCGATGGCCCGGTTCAGGGGGAAGTGGCACCAGTATCGCCCCGCGGTGGGACACCCACGTCGCAGCGACGCCCCTTCGCGCTCCGCTGCAGCGTCGCGGGCTGTTGGAAGATGACCACCGCAGGCATCCGGTCGGTCGACGAACCCGCCGTCGACCTCGGCCGTCAGCGCGCGAGTGGCTTGTACTTGATCCGGTGCGGTTGGTCGGCCGCGCCGCCCAGCTCGGATCGCCGCCACGCTTCGTATTCGCTGAAGTTGCCTTCGAACCACCGCACCTGCGAGTCGCCCTCGAACGCGAGGATGTGGGTGGCGATCCGGTCGAGGAACCACCGGTCGTGGCTGATCACCACCGCGCACCCGGCGAACGACTCGAGACCGTCTTCCAACGCGCGCAGGGTGTCGACGTCGAGGTCGTTCGAGGGCTCGTCCAGCAACAGCACATTGCCGCCCTCGGTGAGGGTCTTGGCCAGGTGCACCCGGTTGCGCTCGCCGCCCGAGAGCACGCCGACGGGCTTCTGCTGATCCGAGCCGGTGAAGTTGAACGACGCCACATACGCGCGCCCGTTCACTTCGTGGCCGGCGATGTCGAGCACGTCGTGTCCGCCGGTGATCTCGTCGTAGATGGTCGCGTCGGGGTCGAGCGTGCGGTTCTGGTCGACATAGGCCAACTGCACGGTGTCGCCGATCCGCAAGCTGCCGGCATCGGGCTGGTCGACACCGACGAACATCTTGAACAGCGTGGACTTGCCCGCCCCGTTCGGACCGATGACTCCCACGATGCCCGCGGGGGGCAGCGAGAACGAGAGGTCGTCGATCAGCAACCGATCGTCGAATCCCTTGGTCAGCCCTTCGGCTTCGATGACCACGTCACCGAGCCGGTCCCCGGCGGGGATCGTGATCTGCAACTTCTCGGTGCGACCCTCGGCTGCACGCGACTCGGCGAGCAGCTTCTCGTACGCGTGCAGACGTGCCTTGCCCTTCGCCTGGCGGGCCTTGGGCGACATCCGCACCCATTCGAGTTCTCGTTGCAGTGTGCGGGCGCGGGTCGAGTCGGCCTTGTCCTCGGCGGCCAGACGGGCCTCCTTCTGTTCCAGCCAGCTCGAGTAGTTGCCCTGGAAGGGGATCCCGCGACCGCGGTCCAACTCGAGGATCCACCCGGCCACGTTGTCGAGGAAGTACCGATCGTGGGTGACGGCCACGACGGTGCCGTCGTAGTCGCGCAGGGTGCGCTCCAGCCACGCGACCGACTCGGCGTCGAGATGGTTGGTGGGTTCGTCGAGCAGCAGCAGGTCCGGGTGGTTCATCAGCAATCGGCACAACGCGACCCGGCGGCGTTCGCCCCCGGACAGATGGGTCACGGGCGCGTCCGCCGGGGGGAGTCGCAGCGCGTCCATGGCGATCTCGATGTTGCGGTCCAGGTCGTTCGCGCCCTTCGCGGCGATCTCTGCCTCGAGCCGTTCCTGTTCGGCGCCGATCTTGTCGTAGTCGGCATCGGGCTCGGCGTAGCGGGCCAGCACCGCGTCGTACGCGGTCAGAAGCTCGGCGACCTCGGCCACGCCGTCGAGCACGTTCTCCTTGACGGTCTTGGACTCGTCCAGGGTGGGCTCCTGCTCCAACATGCCCACGGTGAACCCCGGCGACAGGCGCGCTTCGCCGGTGAACTCGGTGTCGATTCCGGCCATGATCCGCAACAGCGACGACTTGCCGGCGCCATTCGCGCCCAGGACCCCGATCTTCGCTCCGGGATAGAACGACAGCGAGATGTCGGCGAGGACCTGGCGGTCGGGCGGATGAAACCGACCGACCTTGTGCATCGTGAAGATGTACTGCGCGTTGTTCATCGACACCTTTTCTGCATCGGGCTGCTCGGTCACAGCGCGGAGCCTTCGAGTCTAGAGAGCGCCGGTAGGGTTGGGTCCGATGACACGACAGCGCACCTCAGCAACGTCGCTGGGCCCCAATGCGTGGCTAGTCGACGAAAAGTACGAGCAGTATCTCGCCGATCCGACTTCGGTGGCCGAGAGTTGGCGCGAGTTCTTCGCCGACTACCGCCCCAAGAACCCGAAGAAGGTGGCGGCGCCGTCCGGCGGTCCACCGGCGGCACCGCCGCCATCGGCTGCTCCGGTCGCCGACGGGTCGAAGGTGGCGGCGCCGCCGTCTCCGGCCGGGTCAGCTCGAGACGGGGCGCACGTACCGGATGCCGACGAGGGCGAACCGCTGCGCGGCGCAGCGGCCCGGGTCGTGGCGAACATGGAGACCAGCCTCGGGGTGCCGACCGCCACCAGTTACCGCGACGTCCCCACGAAGCTACTCGAGGTCAACCGCAAGATCATCAACAATCACCTCAAGCGCACCAGAGGCGGCAAGATCAG
>Ga0182738_1004782_pt1 | contig 14773 bp, 14 predicted proteins | sample eDN5th30CBELigMG_FD_128876 | JGI IMG/M metagenome (GOLD analysis project Ga0182738, IMG submission 128876) | Enriched Miracle-Growth compost microbial communities from Emeryville, California, USA - eDNA 5th pass 30_C BE-Lig MG (version 2)... ... | reverse complement strand
TGCCGCTTCCAGAGCAACGATTCGCAAGTGGCCGAGATCGATGAACACGGCCAGGTTACGGCGAGTGAGCCCGGCGATACGCATGTGGTGGTGTTCTACGACAACGGCGTGCAGCCGATTCCGGTGATCCGCCCGGTGTCGGATCAGCACGGCCCCAACTATCCCGAAGTGCCCACGCCCACCAAGATCGATCAACTGGTGGTGCAGAAGCTCAGCAAGCTGGGCATCGTGCCTTCGGAACTGAGCAACGACGGCGAGTTTCTGCGGCGGGTCAGCCTCGATCTGACGGGCACGCTGCCCACGGCTACCGAGGCCCAGGCTTTCCTGGCTGATTCTTCGCCCGATAAACGGGCTCGTAAGATTGATGAACTGCTCGAGCGGCCCGGCTATGCCGCCTGGTGGACCACGCGGCTGTGCGACTGGACCGGCAACAACGCCGACGAACTGGTAAACGCCACGCCGGTTCGGGCCACCGGCAGCCAGGAATGGTACGACTGGATCTACAAGCGGGTGGCTGAAAACAAGCCTTACGACCAACTGGTCGAAGGCATCGTGCTGGCCACCAGTCGTAACCCGGGCGAGAACTACCGCGAGTACTGCGAGAACCTCAGCAAGATTTATTACGGTAAGGACAGCAAACAGACGATTGCCGACCGAGATTACCTGCCTCACTACTGGGCACGCCGTAACTTCCGGCAGCCGAACGAACGGGTGATCGGCTTTGCCTACTCGTTCCTGGGCATCCGCATCCAGTGCGCCGAGTGCCACAAGCACCCGTTCGACCAGTGGACCAAGCAGGACTTCGACGACTTCAAGGCTTTCTTTACCCAGGTCCGCTACGGCCAGGACCGCGAACAGCGCCGCGAGTACAACGCGATACTCAAAGAACTGGGCATCGATGGCAACCTCCGCAACAATCAGTTGCGGCGCGAGCTCGAGTCGCTGGTCAGCAAGGGCAAAACGGTGCCGTTCCAAGAGTTGCACCTGGTGCCGCTCCCCGGCGCACGCCGCGGGGCCACCGCCCGGTTGCTGGGCGGCGACGAGGTTAAGCTTTCGGCTACGAACGACGTCCGCAAGCCGCTGATGGACTGGCTGCGGCGTGAAGACAACCCGTACTTCGCACGGGCGTTCGTCAACCGCGTGTGGGCCAACTACTTCAATCGCGGCATCGTGGAACCGCCCGATGATTTGAGCCTGGCCAACCCGCCGACCAACAAGGCCCTGCTGGACTACCTGACCGAAGGTTTCATCGCCAGCGGCTTCGACATGAAGTGGGTCCATCGTGAGATTCTCAACAGCCGGACCTATCAGCTGTCATGGCGGCCCAATGACACCAATCGGCTGGACGAGAAGAACTTCAGCCGGGCCATTCCTCGCCGCCTGCCGGCCGAGGTGGCGGTTGATGCCGTGGCCATGGCGACCGCTTCGGACGCCGCGGCCCAGCGTTTGGTGCACGACCTGAACGGCCGCGCGATCGCCATGCCCGGTTCGGGCCGGCGGATCGCCCAACGTGGGCCGACCTACGCGTTGACGGTGTTTGGCCGCTCGGTTCGCGAGAGCAACTGCGATTGCGATCGTTCGATGGACGCCAGCTTGTTGCAGACCGTCTATCTGCAGAACGATCAAGAAGTGCTCGACATGATTGTCCGCCGCGGTAGCTGGGTCGATCAGCTTGGCCGCGACCCTGCCGCGCGGGGCGAGGACGCCGGCGATCGGCAGCAACTTCGCCGGAAAGTCGTTGAGCTGCGCGAGCAACTGGCCGATGCCCGCCGCGCACAGAACCGTCGCCGGTTGGTGCAGTTGCAGCGTGAAATGCGCGAGACGCAGCGAATGCTGGCTCAAGCGCAAGAGCAGCCCCAGCAGGAAGCCAGGCCCGTCAAGATCGAACCGGTCGAGGCGGTGCGTCAGGCTTACCTGCGGACCCTTTGCCGCGAACCCAGCGATGCCGAGATGCAGACGGCTTTGGATTACATCAAGGGCAGCCCGGATCCAGTTTCGGGCGTCCGCGACGTGCTGTGGTCGCTGCTGAACACCAAGGAGTTCATCGTCAACCACTAGCCCTGGCTGGCGGGAGCAGGTTGGTCAGCACCCGCCGTTTTGATCCCGAATAATTGTACGAAACATCTCACGTCCTTTAGGTACAAGGGCCACACCATGGCGATTCACAAGACTTGTGACGGAGTTCGTCGCCGCGATTTCCTCAAGGTCGGGTTTCTGGGAGGGGCAGGGCTTTCGCTGGCCAGCTATCTTCGCCTGGCTCACGCCGGCGAGGTTCGCAAGGATGCCCGCGCCCGCAGTGCGATCTTCATCAATCTGTCGGGCGGTCCCTCGCACATGGACACGTTTGACCTCAAGCCCGATGCGCCGGCCGAATATCGCGGTCTGTTCGACCCGATCAAGACGGTCACTTCAGGCGTGGAGATCTGCGAGCACCTGCCGAACCTGGCCCAGTGCACCGATAAGTTCGCGATCGTCCGCGGCGTTAGCCATACGCTGGGTGCGCACGCCCTGGGCACCGAGTACGTGAACACGGGCAACCGTCCGATCGCCTCGCTGGAGTATCCTGGTTACGGGGCGGTGGTGAGCAAGGAACTGCCCGGCCCGCGCGACCTGCCGCCGTTCGTGGCGATCCCCAACAGCACGCAGAAGCCGGGCTTCCTGGGCGTTCGCTATGCCCCGCTTAACACCGGCGCTACGCCGCAGGCCGGTCAGCCGTTCTCCGTCCGTGGCATCGCGCTGGGCGAGGGCGTGACGGTTACGGAAGTCGAGCGGCGCAACAACCTGCTGCGCGACCTGGACAAGGCGTTTGCCGGCTACGAAGCCAACAGCCAGTTGCTCCAGGGCCTGGATCGCTTCGCCGAGCAGGCTTACGACATGATCACCAGCCCTCGTAGCCGCGAGGCGTTCGACATCAGCCGCGAAAGCCCGAACTTTGCCAAGCCCTTTGGCACAGAATCCTTCGGCGTTAGCTGCCTGCTGGCAACGCGACTGGTCGAGGCGGGCGTGCGGTTTGTCACGCTCAGCCTGGGCGGCTGGGACACCCATACCAACAACTTCGACCGCCTGGAGAATCAACTGCTGCCGCGTCTGGACGTTGGGCTCTCGGCCCTGCTGAACGGTCTGGAAGCCAAGGGCCTGCTGGAAACGACCACCGTGTTTGTCACCGGTGAGTTTGGCCGCACGCCCAAGCTCAACAACCGCAGCACGCCCGGCGGCCGCGACCATTATCCTCGCTGCATGTTCATGCTGATGGCCGGTGGCGGCGTTCGCGGCGGCCAGGTGGTCGGCGAGAGCGACGACAAGGCCACCATGCCCAAGCACGAAGCCATCTCGCCGGATGACGTCGCGGCGACCTTCTACCACACGTTGGGCATCGATCACACGATGGAATACCACACTAACACCGGCCGGCCGATCACAATCGTCCGTGACGGTCAGTTGGTGAAGCAGCTTTTGAGCTGATTTCAGCCCATCGTCGATTCAGATAAACGACCAGGTGCCATGTCGCCGATGTGCGGCATGGCACCTGTGTCATTTGGCGGCGCCGTTGTGATCGAGGATCAGCGGAATCCTGAAGCGCTAGCGAAGGAGTGCGCGTGCCACGACTTTGCGAGCCGTGCGAACATCGAACCCGCGTCGATTGTGATTCGCGGTCCGCACAGCGGACCCTACAAAGACTTGAAGCCTGAAGCGCTAGCGAAGGAAACGTGTCAGCGGGCACGTGTACCCGATTGCTGATCTGAATAAAGGGTCCGACTCGGGGTCGTTCCAGGTTGGCGCTTTTCGTGGCCGCTGTCCATCGTCATCAGTTGGCGGCCGATCACCCGCAGGCAAAGATCATCGATCATCTGCGTTGGCTCAGGGCGGTGCTCCTGGGCCCGGGCTGCCGCCAGGTAGGCCTCGGCGTTCTCCGGCGAGATGTTGTTCCGGTCCAGGTGCGACTTCCAGTGATCGAGACGGCGGTCGCAGTCTTCCAGGCAGGCGATCAACTGGCTGGGCCGGCAGATTGGCTTACGGAACACGGCTTCGGCCCCGCCGTGATAGGCCACGCTGGCCTGGGTCGGTCGGTATTCCTCTGGCCCCACCAGCAGAATCGCTGGCGTGCCGGCACTGATCTCGCGGAGGGCCAGCAGCATTTCAAAGCTTTCTGGCCCAGTGTCGATGATCACAATCCGGTCCCAGTTATCCCACGGGACGGCGGCCAATTCCGGATACCAGACCGTGTGCAGCTTGGGCACGTACGCGTGCAGCAGTGCCACTAGCAACCGGTCGTCGCCCAGGTACGTCAGTTCACGTTGTTGCGGCAATGGGCTTTCCCCTCGATGCGCGTCATGCCGATGCCCGATTTAACTCTAGCTTACGCTCAGAGGGGATTCCCCATGGCGCGGCGGCCTCTGGCTGCAAAATTGTGCCGCTTTGGGACGGCGGCACCGGGCCTGACGGCGGGGGAACCGCAAAAAATGGCGAACCTGCGGAACAGGTGGTTTGGGAAACCTTTTCCCACACTCCGCCTGCTGTGGGAGTTCAACCTGCAGAACGCGTTTTATGGGCCGTATCGGGCAGATGGCCCTACTGGGGGCCGTATTGTCACCCAGCGCCGTGGCTCCTTATATTGCGTTTACTAAAGCGTTTTCCGCGGGTTGCATTGGCGAACGGCGGACGTCGCGGCCGATTTTTCCTAGATTCGCCGCGGCTTGTCCCGAGGGGCATGGCTGACCCATCGGCCCCGCACGCCGCAGTCCACTCTTCAGAGGGGGGGGCGGCTGGCCAACGCGGAACTCTTGCTTGGGCGCTGGCTGCCGCTGGCGAGGGGGCTTGGCAGACGCGGCCCGCACCCGCACGAACATGGCAACTACAACGGGTTTCTCAGTTACGTCGAGGATTCGCCGGAAATGATCGTTACGACCAAAGAGCTGTTCACCCAGGCCTACGGCAAATACGCGGTGGGCGCGTACAACATCAACAACTTGGAACAGACGATCGGCTTGTTCCGCGGCAACCTCGGCAAGGCGGGGTCCAACGACGAGCCCACCAATCCGGCCAAGAGCGCGCCGTTCATCATCCAGATTTCGCGCGGTGCCCGTTCCTACTCGGACAAGCGGTTCCTGGAAGCCCTGATCCGCACGGCCGAGGACGTGTTCCCCGAGGCGATTTTCGCCGTTCACCTGGATCACGGCACCGAGGAAGTTTGCTACGACTGCATCGAGAGCGGCTTTTATTCGTCGGTGATGATCGACGCCTCGCACGAGTCGTTTGAAGACAACATTGCGATCACCCGCCGCGTCGTCGAACGGGCCCACGAGCGCGGTATCTCGGTGGAAGCCGAGCTGGGCATGCTGGGCGGCGTGGAAGAAGACATCGAGGTTTCGGCCGAGCACGCCTGCCTGACCGATCCGGACCAGGCGGTGGAATTCGTCGAGCGCAGCGGTTGCGACTCGCTGGCCGTGGCCATCGGCACCTCGCACGGTGCGTACAAGTTCACAGGCAACCAGGGCCTGCACTTCGACCGCATCCAGGCGATCCAGGACCTGCTGCCCGGCTTCCCGCTGGTGATGCACGGTTCCAGCAGCGTGCCCAAGGAATGGGTCGAGCGGATCAACGCCGCGGGCGGCCAGTTGCCCAACACCTCGGGCGTGCCCGAGAAGGATTACCTGCCGGCCGCCAAGCTGGGCGTGACCAAGGTGAATATCGACACCGACGGCCGCCTGGTGTGGTGCGCCATCCACCGCGAAGTGTTCCGCGACAAGCCGGCCGACTTCGACCTGCGGACCGCCGGCAAGCCGTTCATGGCTGCTTATGCCGAGTTCATCACCAAGAAGAACGAGGCGCTGGGCTCGGCCGGGCAGTTGGAAGCTGTGCGGGCTGCGTTGAGCGGCGTGAATGCATAAGCTGTGAGCCACGGTCGGCGCAGCCGCTGGCCGATGGCCCTCAAAATCTCTGAAGCCGGGCGGGCCACGGGGGTTGCAATCTCACGTGCGGCGCGCACAATAGCGAGATTCGCATTTCCCCGGGCCCACCAGCCGCGGCGGCGAACCGAAATTCATCCCAAAATGTACGACGCAGCCCCCCTAGCCGGCGCCGTCGGCCGCTCCCCGCAAGCGGGGGCCACTGGCCGCACGCTAGCGGTGCTGCGTTGCCCTGATAACCTGTTGGATTCATACGGTGTTGGAAAGGTCGGGGAGGCCATGACCCAAGCAGAAGTGCTCAACGCTGAAGTCCGCGAGACCCGCGGAACCCGGGCCGCCCGGCGGATGCGGGCCGCGGGTAAGGTGCCCGCCGTGCTGTACGGGCACGGCAAGGAGACCGTCAGTCTGACGTTGCCGGCCGATCGGCTGGCAGCGGCCATTCGTCACGGCCACCGCCTGCTGCGTCTGGAAGGCGGCGTGAAAGAACAATGCCTAATCACCCATTTGCAGTGGGACGTGTGGGGCCAAGAAGTGCTGCACGTCGACCTGACGCGGGTGTACGCCGACGAGCGCGTGAAAGTCGAAGTGCCGGTCGAACTACGCGGCGAAGCCCCGGGCGCCAAGTCCGGTGGCATCGTGACGCAGGTGCTGATGTCGCTTGAGGTTGAGTGCCCCGCCGTGTCGGTGCCCGACAAGCTCGAGATGAACATCAACCACCTGGAAGTCGACCAGCAATTGACGATCGCCGACCTGGAACTGCCCGAGAACGTCAAGCCGGTCCTGGGCGAAGATGAGGTCGTGGTGACCTGCCAGGTGGCGATTGAGACGCCCGAGGAAGCCGAGGAAGGCCAGGCTGAGCCGGAACTTATCCAGCGCGAGAGCGGTGAGGCCGAGGAAGGCTAGCCGCTATGAAGCTGGTGGTGGGCCTGGGCAACCCAGGCAGCAAGTACCAGGGCACGCGGCATAATGTCGGGTTTATGGTGGCGGCTCTGCTTGCCCAACAGGCTGGCGGCGAGCGTCCCCGCATCCGTTTCGATGCCGAGACGGTTGAGATCACCCTTGCCGGTGAACGCGTGCTGTTGGTTTGCCCGCTCACCTACATGAATCTCAGCGGCAAGAGCGTGCTCGCGGCCCGCGATTTTTATAAGATACCTAACGACTCGATCCTGGTGGTTTGCGACGATTTCAACCTCCCACTAGGAAGGCTGCGACTGCGGCCGGGCGGGTCGGCGGGGGGCCAAAAAGGCCTGCAGAACATCATTCAGCGGCTGGGCACCCAGCAGATCCCAAGGCTGCGGCTGGGGATCGGGCCGGTGCCTGCTAACTGGAATGCGGCCGACTTTGTCCTGGGCAAGTTCACCAAGGACCAGCAGGCCGAGGTCGAGTTGATGGTCGCCGAGGCGGCCGAGGCGGTCAGGGTTTGGTGCCAGGGGGGAATTCAAGCGGCAATGAACCGCTTTAACACCGGGCCCGAACGCGAGCCACCTAAGAAAAAAGAGCGGCCGTCACCACCGCCGGCGGAACAATCCTCGCAAGAGAATCCGTCCGGGGATGCGTCGGCCCAGGGGCCGGCGGCCAACCCGCCTGCAAACCCGCCAAACTGATGTGCCCCTGCGGCGCAACTTCGTACAATCAAACCGGCACCCTCACGCCGTGCAACCACCCGTCGCGTGCTTGAGCGGTGCTCCCCGAAACCTTCACGACGAAGCCTGAGGAGTAACAACTTGGCTGTCAACGTTTACGAAGGGATGTTCATTTTCGACTCCAACCGCTACGCGCGCGACCCCGGCGCGACGTCGAACCGCCTCACCGAAATGGTGGAGAGCCTCGGCGGCGAGATGCTGGCGAGCCGGTTGTGGGAAGAACGCCGCCTGGCCTACCCGATCAACGGCCAGCGCAAAGGCACCTACTGGCTGACTTACTTCAAGCTGGAAAGCACCCGGCTGATCGAGTTGCAGCGGGCCTGCCAGTTGGAGGAGAGCATCATCCGCCAACTGTTCCTGAAGATTGATCCCCGCATCGCGGATCACCTGGTGCAGCTTGCCCGCGGCGAAGTGCCGGCCCCGGCCGAGCAGCCCGAAGAAGAACCGGCCGAAGCCAGCAGCTAACGCTTGGCCCCGGCGGCGGTTTTCGCGACCGGCAGCTAGCCTGCCCTGGCCGGGTTTGCTAACGTGTACAGATGTCGCCTAGATGTGTTTGCTGGCGGCGGGCGTCATCGTCGTGAGGAGGTAAGGCCATGGCAAGCTATAACCGTGTCGTGTTGTTGGGGAATCTGACCCGCGATCTCGATCTGCGCTACGTCGGCAACAACACCGCCGTTTGCGATGTTGGCCTGGCGGTGAACGAACGCCGCAAGGCGGCCAACGGCGAGTGGGTGGAAGAAACCACCTTTGTCGACGTCACCCTCTGGGGACGCACCGCCGAGATCGCGAGCGAGTACCTGTCCAAGGGCTCCAGCGTCCTGATCGAAGGCCGCCTGAAGCTTGATAGCTGGGAAAAAGACGGCCAGAAACGCTCCAAGCTGCGGGTGGTCGGCGAGCGGATGGTGATGCTCGGCGGACGCGGTGGAGCGGGTGGCCCCGGTGGCGGTGGTGGTGGACGAGGCTCGCGGCAAGACAACGAGTACAGCGCCCCGGCCGACAGCTACGACGACAGCGGTCCCCCGCCGGCTGACGACATCCCGTTTTAAGTGCGGTAAACCAGGCAAGGCTGGCCATGGGCCTGGCCGGCCGGAAACGAATCAACCAACCAATCCCCTAGGGCAACCTGCCTGTGGTGGCGAAGCCGGCGCCCGATGGCGCAAGCCCCTACCCGGGCGCGGCGGCTGCCGGCAGCGGTGCCCCGGTTTTTCCGAATCCATACGGCATCTGACCAGGAACTACCATCATGGCCAATACCTCGACCAAGCAGCGTCCCAAGTTCAAGCGGTTGCCCAAGGGTCCCAACGGCGGCGTTGAGCTGCTGTTGATCCAGTCGGTGGAGCATCTGGGCAAGCAGGGCGAAGTGGTCGAGGTGAAGCCCGGCTATGCCCACAACTATCTGCTGCCGCAGGGCCTGGCCACGATTGCCACCGAGCATCACAAGCGGATGATCGAGAAGCACAAGGCCCGCCTGCAAGAGATTGAGCGGGCTCGCCTGGCTGGCATCCGCGCTCGGGCCGAGGAACTGAGCCAGTTGAGCCTCAACATCGAGGCCAACGCCAACGACGAAGGCCACCTGTACGGTTCGGTCGGCGCCCACGAAATCACCGCGGCGCTCAAGGCGCAGAAGATCAACATCACGCACGACCAGGTGCGGTTGCAAGGCCCGCTCAAGGAGCTTGGTCTGTACACGGTGAAGATTCACCTGGGCCACGAGATCGAGGCCGACGTCAAGGTGTGGGTGATTCCCGCCACCGGCGGCGACGAGAACGCCTAAGCTTTTTTGGCGCGAACGTCGTGCCACGGCTCTGCGAGCCGTGCCCTTAGAACGTGTGTAACGGCTTACCGCGGCGCATATTTTCGCGCCGCGTAGCCATGCGCTGCTGATCCAGCGCTGCTTCACCGTTGGTCCCCGTCCGCGCCGCGGACTCTACGTTGCGTCCCGTTCCGCTTGCCGAGCGTCATGATGAAGTTTGCCGCCCGACGTTTCGACAACGCCCAGGTCGTTCAGGTAGAGGTCGCCGGTGAACGCCTGCTGCGGATCACGGCCCTGGATTCGGCCGCCGCGCCTCAAGGGCCGCTGCCTTACGTGGCGCCGGCGTTCTGGGATGTCCAAGTCAACGGATACCGGGGCCAGGAGTTCAGCTCGCTGGATCTAACGGCCGAGAAGGTGGCCAGCATCGTCGAGGATCACGTGCCGTTTGGCGTAGGAGCGATCATGCCCACGCTGACCACGCAGAGTCCCGAGATGCTGTCGCACGGCCTGGCGACCATTGCCGCCGCCTGCGAGGGTTCGGCGGAGGTCGCGCGGCGGGTGCCAGGCATCCATCTGGAAGGGCCGTTCATGTCGTCCGAGGATGGCCCGCGCGGAGCCCACCCGGCCGAGCATTGCCGCGTGCCCGACTGGGAGCTGTTCCAGCGGTTGCAGGAGGCCGCCGGAGGCCGCATTCGCATCCTTACCATGTCGGTGGAGTTTGCCGAGGCTCCGCGGTTTATCGAGCGGGCTACGGCCGCCGGCGTGGTGATCTCCATCGGCCACACGGCCGCGACCGGCGAGCAGATCAAAGCGGCCGTCGATGCCGGGGCCCAGTTGAGCACGCACCTGGGCAACGGCGCGCACCGCATGTTGCGGCGGCATCCCAACTACATCTGGGACCAGTTGTCGGAAGACCGGCTGATGGCCAGCCTGATTGTGGATGGCCATCACCTGCCGCCCGAGGTCGTCAAAGCGTTCGTGCGCGGCAAGACGCCCGAGCGTTGCATTCTGGTCAGCGACGAATCGGGCTTGGCGGGGCTGCCCCCGGGCCGCTATACCAGCAGCGGCTGCGAACTGGAAATCCTGCCCGATGGCCGCCTGGTCATCGCCGGGCAGGACCAACTGTTGGCCGGCGCGTCGCGACCGATCGGCGTGGGCGTGGCCAACGTAATGAATTTTGCGGGCGTGGACCTGGCGACCGCGGTTGCCATGGCCACTACCCATCCGGCGCGGCTGCTGTCGCTGCCGGAGCCAGCATTGCGGCCCGGTGCCCCGGCTAACCTGGTGCTGTTCCACCTCCAGCGCTGTTCCACCACCGAGCAGGTCGTGGGCTTGGAAGTGGCGGCAACCGTACTCGACGGCCAGTTGAGATACGGAAAATTGTGCGAACCAGCCTAGCCGGTCAACCGATATTGAAGTCGGCGTATTCCCTGTTGGAATGCGCGAGCTGCGACCTCTAGTGAGCCCGCCTCGCGGTCCACTGTGGTGGGACGCGGTAAACGGGGATGAGTTGGGCGCGGTTTCGCTTTTGGCCGAGCCTTGCCAGCCGTCGCCTGGTAAGAGGCCGGCGGGCAGTGATTCCCCAAGCAGGGTGGTACGCAAGTTGCGTTACAAAACGACTGCGTTCCACGCCAGAACCAGAAGGCGGGGGCTGTCCCCGCGGAGAGTCGCGGTAGAATGTAGGACGAGCGCGGCAGTGTCGCCGCAAACGGACCGCTTACGCCATCGTCCTATCTTGACAAGAAACTTGCAAGAACGGTAGCTTGTTCAGCTTAGCGTGAACGGCAAACGGCGGGGCAGGGTAGCTGTTTTATAAAATCCCCAGGCAAAGACGTACCGTTGGAGGGTCGTGCGGTGGCATCCGTGAAAGAACGCGTGATTGATATTGTGTCCGAGCAGCTCGGCGTGAGCAAGGATCAGATCAACGAGGATACTCACTTCGTCAACGATATCGGTGCTGACTCCTTGGACACCGTGGAATTGGTGATGGAGTTGGAAGAAGAGTTCGACATCAACATTCCCGACGACGCCGCGGAGAAGATCCAGACGGTCGGGGAAGCCATTCACTACATTGAACAGCAAGTGGGGTAGATGAAACGCCGCGTAGTTATCACTGGCCTGGGAGCCGTAACGTCGCTGAGCTGCCAGGTCGAGGATCTGTGGAAGCGGGTCCTCGCGGGTGAAAGTGGCGTGCGATTGGTCAAACTCCACGATACCTCGCAGTTTCGCGTCAAAATTGGCGGCGAGTGCACCGACTTCGATACCGGTGATTACCTGCCGCCCAAAGAAGCCAAACGCATCGACCGCTTCTCCCAGTTCGCCATGGTGGCTGGGATCGACGCGGTGCGGCACTCAGGGATCGACTTCAATCAGGAAGACCGTTTCCGGGCCGGCGTCCTGCTGGGCACCGGCATCGGCGGCCTGATGGAGATCGAAACCCAACATACCAAGCTGATCACCAAAGGCCCCGACCGCGTCTCGGCGTTCACCATCCCCAAGCTGATGTTGAATGCTGCGGGCGGGCAGCTTTCCATCGAGTACAAGCTCCGCGGCCCCAACGCCACGGTTGCCACGGCTTGCGCCAGCGCGACCAACGCGATCGGGGAAGCCTTCAAGATGATCCAGCACGGCGACGCCGACGTGATTATCACCGGCGGCACCGAGGCTGCGCTCACGCCGATGGGCCTCAGCGCCTTCGCCAACATGAAGGCCCTGTCGCAGCGCAACGATGCGCCCGAGAAGGCCAGCCGGCCTTTCGACGCCGATCGCGATGGCTTCGTGCTTAGCGAAGGTGCCGGGCTGATGGTGATCGAAGAACTGGAGCACGCCAAACGGCGCGGCGCCCAGATTCTGGCCGAGATCGTTGGCTACGGCGTCAGCTCCGACGGCGGGCATATCACCCAGCCCGACGAAACGGGCGAAGGCGCCGCCCGCGCGATGCAGAACTGCCTCCGCGATGCCAGCCGCAATCCCGAGGATGTGCATTACATCAATGCCCACGGGACGAGCACTGAGCTGGGCGATGCGGCGGAAACCGCGGCCATCAAGGCGGTTTTTGGCGATTACGCCAAGCAGGTCTCCATCTCCAGCACCAAGAGCCAGCTAGGTCACTTGCTAGGTGCCAGCGGTGGCGTGGAACTGATCTTTGCCGTGTTGGCGGTTCGCGACAACGTCGCCCCGCCCACGATCAACCTGGAAACGCCGGACCCCCGCTGCGACTTGGACTATACGCCCAACCAAGCGCGGGAACGCCGGATCGACCTGGCGATGTCCAACAGCTTCGGCTTCGGCGGACACAACGCCTGCGTGATGGTCGCCCGGTACAACGGCGACTGACGCGGCGCTGCGAGCGTCATTCCAGCAGAACCATCAAAGCCCGGGGAGTGCAGGCACCTGCCGCGCTCCCCGGGCTTTTTTTGTTGCCCTACCGGCGGCGGCCAACAGTTCTGAAACGCTCACTTGAGTAGCGCCCCTAATGGTTTTAAACTGGTTAGGGTTCAAACGTTGCCTTGCCGCCTGCGCGTCCATCGCATCCCGCTAGGGGGAAATGGCCGCCGGGAGTTCAGCAGTCAGGGAAGGGGAGGGAGCTAACCAGGGAGGTCTTGGCAAACCAGCCGAGCATCCTGGTGTGGATTACCCGCCCGCCCCGCATACCCGCCGGAGTCTTCAGCATGCATTGGAAACGGTGTCTGATCCCTGCGTTGCTGTTTGTGTCTTGCCTGATGGTTCCTCAGGGCACCAGCGGTCAAGACAAGCCTCAAGAGAAGCCCCAGCATACCGCGGTGCGTCCGCAGCCTCGCCAGGGCGTGTGGATGGACCGCCATCAGAAGTTCAACGAACGCGTGAAGCAGGGCAACGTCGATCTGATCTTCATCGGCGATTCCATCACCCAGGGCTGGGAAGGCCCCGGCAAGGAAGTCTGGCAGAAGTTCTACGGCCACCGCAACGCCGTGAACCTGGGCATCAGCGGCGACCGCACCCAGCATGTGCTGTGGCGGCTTGATAACGGCAACATCAACGGCATCTCGCCCAAGCTGGCCGTGGTGATGATCGGCACCAACAACTCGGGCGACAACACGCCCGAGGAAATCGCCGACGGTATCACCGCCATCGTCGAAAAGCTCCGTCAGAAACTGCCCAAGACCAAGGTGCTGGTGCTGGGCATTTTCCCCCGCGGCGCCGATCCCAAAGACGAACGTCGCCAGACCAACGAGAAGACCAACGAAATCGTCAAGAAGTTGGCCGACAACAAGATGGTCTTTTACCAGGACCTTTCCGAAGCGTTCCTGGAAGACGACGGCACGCTCTCGCGGATGGTTATGCCCGACCTGCTTCACCTCAGCCGCCAAGGCTATACGATTTGGGCTGAAACCATTGAGCCCAACGTGAAGAAGCTGATGGGCGAAGGCTGAGCGAGGGGCCTGCGGCCTCGCCGCTCGCGGCAGGCGACTTATCTGCCCTGGGGGGCTTGCGCCTGCGCGGCGATGTCCAGACCTACCAGGTCGTTCCACCGGGCCAGCATCTGCTGGTACACCGGTCCAACCTGGCCGCCGCCGATCGGTTGGCCATCGAGCGACGTAACCGGCAGCAGCGCGAACGGCGTGCTGGTCAGCCAGACCTCGTCGGCCGTGGCCACGTCGTCCAATTTCAGATCGGCGTACTCCACGGCCAGGCCCGCCGCCTCGGCCAGTTCGACCGTGGTTTTGAGACTGATGCCGTGCAATATCCGCTCCAGCGGCGGCGACACCAACCGGCCTGCGCGCAGCAGCAGGATGTTGGCGGTCGACGTTTCTGTGACGTGCCCGGCTTCATCGGTCAGCAGGGCACGAGCGCCGGGCACCTTCTCGGCGGCCTCGCGGTCGGCCAGGTAAAAGTGCACGCGGCTGCGCACCTTTAGCTCTGGCGGCCAACTCCGCGCCGAAGGCTGCACCACCGACACGCTCGCCAGCGCCTGCCCGGTGCGGTACTTGTCAGCCCACATGCCAAAGGGCAAGGGGTACGTGTGCATGCCCACGTTGGGTCGGCGGATTTCCATCGGGGCCATCGGCGGATACGGGCCCGGCGTGACAAAGATGCACAGCCCCAGGTCGAACCCTGAAGGCAGCAGCGGGTAGTTCCGTGCGGCCAGTTGCTGCGCGGTTCCCGCCAGTGGCCGCTCGCACGGGTCGATCTTGACCCCAATGATCTCCAGCGACCGCTTCAGCCGGGCCACGTGTTCTTCGACGTGGAACAGCTTGCCGCCGAACGTGCGTAGCTGCTCGGCCACCGTGACCCCGGTGACAAAGCCGCCATCGGTCCAAGACAACTTGGCCGCCGAGGCCGGCGAAAACGATCCGTTGAAGTAGACGCTGGGCTCATCCATACCGGTGAGCATAGGGCCAGCAGTACTTATGGACAAGCCGAGCCGCTGCCGCAGGGACCGCCGTGCACGCTGTAGGGGCCGCTGCGCGGACCACGCCTAACGTTCGTAC
>Ga0182738_1004781_pt1 | contig 14777 bp, 12 predicted proteins | sample eDN5th30CBELigMG_FD_128876 | JGI IMG/M metagenome (GOLD analysis project Ga0182738, IMG submission 128876) | Enriched Miracle-Growth compost microbial communities from Emeryville, California, USA - eDNA 5th pass 30_C BE-Lig MG (version 2)... ... | reverse complement strand
ATTGATGAGACAGGTGACTTGCTTGCAGATAAACATCATTTGGGCCTGGTCATTCCATTGGAACTTGGGGAAATACTTGTACACAGGAAGGACATCTGTATTATTCCAACTCAATTCATAAGTGAAATCTATTACGATTATTCTATCTTTCCCTCAACCAAATCTTCTTACGCATCACTGCAAAGGCAAACAAGAAGATGATAGTGAATAATGTGGTAACTGTAAACACCACAAATCTTCCGTGATTTCTACAGAGAAGATTAACACTTCTCTCATTAAATGGAGTTACCTGGCACCGACACAGTTATTGATCCAAGGACAATGATGATCATAGACTGAAATACAAGCATTGCAATATTCACAATGCTTGGATCTTTGAGGCTTCACAATGGCGCATTCTGGGCACACCAAATGAGGATCATTATTCAACAATAAATTCTAAACAATTTCTATGAGAAAATTATCCCTTTTCAAACCCTTACCAAAAGATCTTCTTTGTTGGGATTTTTAATATGTCCAGGGTTAGTAAGCCAAGATCTTAAGAAGAAGATGAATGTTAAGCCAACAAGAGCTCCAAAAGCAGCAACCCACTCAACTCTCTCGACATCTAACAAGCAAAATTCTCGTTAATATTTCTTATGAAAATGTCAGCTTACATGGGAAGATGGAGAAGATGTTTAAGGCAGCCAAACCAAAGAAGAGGAAGAAGAATAAGAACAAAGAGAATCTGGACTTTTTCTTATCTAAGGCTGGTTTAATATTCAAGCAGCTTAGGAGCCAATTTTTATTTTGCTATTAAACTCTTTAGAGCTCAAAATGTAACCTCCTTTTTTACCAAAAGCTGAGTGATATTGTCATATTCATTCTCAATAGCCAAGTCTATTGGCAATTTTCCTTCCTTATTCTATGAAGAAAAATATTAACTCTCACTCCCAATGATTATTTTATTCTCACTCTAATATTCTTATTGGCGCCTTTTATCAATAACTTGCGGACGATTCTTGGGTTTCCAGAGATGACTGCTAAGTGTAAAGGGGTCAAGCCTGATTCCTTATCTGGGACATTTGGTGAGCATCCCAAGGTCACTAAATATGCCGCCGAATTCTCCATTCTAATTCATTTAAGAGGTTACTTCAACTAAATGTTTACCCAAGGAAACAAGCCCAATGAAGAGGAGTACTTCCTTTGACATCTGGGACATCCACATCTAATCCTTTTGATCTAAAATAAGCCTACAAATTCCATGAAAATCATGTTTTTCTCTCAATAAGATACGATTGAAACAGGTTGATCTCCTTGGGCGGCAATGTGAATCACAGTCAAACCTATAAAAATCAAGTCAGCCTTTGATATTTGAAGAGACCAGACCTTGAGAATTTTCAGCGTGAATATTAGCATTATATTGTTCAAGTAATTTGATCAGCTCCTATTCAAGAAAAAAGTTTATTCTCATGCTCACAGGGGTCAATTCTATACAATGTTTCCTTTGAAACTAGTGAAGTGGAGAGCAGTGAACCCCTCATCAGTTTTCGCGTTGATCCATTCGGTAATAGCTTGACCAGGAACTTTCAGATACCGCACATGATTGAAAAGAAGTTTGACGATATTGATTTGGTTGTTTAAACAGGCGATGTGGAGCACTAAACAATGAGGTTTGATCAAAGAAAGTCCATTAAGAAAGAGAGGTTACAGGTATATTGGCGAGCATCCTTAATGGAAATGATGTCCATTTCGACGTTTTTATCGAGGAAATCGTGGATTTTTTCCATTTTATTGGCGTAAAGAAGACTGATAAGATGAGCATCAGCAGTAACTTTGGGGTCACTAGAAGATTTGCTGGAAGCGGCTCTATGAGGAGAAGTCATAATAATAGAAGTTTCGCGAGCTCAAGTTAATAAAAAAGGATTACTAGAGGATATTAATCGTAAATAACATGGAAATCTATGGAAGGAATTTTAGTCAATACATATTTAGTTTAGTTTAATTAATTCAGATTTTCGTTTTAATACCGTATGTATCGAAGTATTTCTTCCTTTATTGCCTTTCTTTTTCGTTGAAGACGATGTCGTAGGAATGAAATAGACAAGAGGAAGTTCGCTATTTGGATGAAAAGTCACAAAGAATAAGCTAATTTTCTCAAAGACTTTTCAGAGGAAGATCATTATGATAAGAATAATAATAGCATACTTGGCTTATGAAAGGGATTTTTGAAAGAAGTAAAAGTGAGATTTTAGTGAATATGAGCTTGTTTATGCGAGAAAGAGAAGATGGTGGATGAGAGAAAGCAATGAGATTTCTTTATTAAATTTGAGTGAATAATATTAATTATCAGTTTGTCTGAAGTTTATTAATAGATCCGAGATCAACTTGTCATGTCTAGACAAAATTAAAGATATTTTTGTATCGAAAAATTGTCCAGAAATCTCGAAATTAACTTGAAAGAGAAAAATTATTTCGTTCAAATCGTGCTTTGGTAGGCGAAGAATTCCTGAAAAAGAAAAGGATTTGGAATTTACAAAGAGATTTTTTCTCTTCAAATGAATCAACTTTTTTGATTTTTTCACCTTCAAAAAATTTTATAGGACTCAAAATGACAAACCAATCAATGTAAAAAGATCCTGAAAAATTTTTTCTCATGGTTCATCATTTTTTTTTATTTTCTCAAAAGAATATCCTTGAGGAAAAATTCTTTCACTCCACTTCCTTTCTAATCAGATAAAAATTACTTTTTTTCCAAAAAGTTTCAAGGATAATTTTCAAAAGAGAAAAAACTCATTTTTTTCATTTTTCACCAGCTTTCCCATCAATTAAAAATAAAGCTTTAGTGAGCTCGTCAATCATGATTTTTGGGGCTTTGACTTTTTTCCACACCCAACAATATTCTTATTCTCTGAACATAGATCATCTCTCGTAATCTGGACTGAAAACTTCAAATTCATCAATTTTTTGCCAATTCTATAAACGCTGTTTTTTCTCACTTCTCCTCCAGTCATTTGAATGAGTCAAAGCTTGATTTGTCCTCAAAATTAAGCTCTCTAAAAAACATGTTAAAATAATCAGCAGCCGAGAAAAACAAATTGCTCCTAAGAGAATCCAATGTATAAATTTCTATACGAGTTTACGAGATAAGCATAGTAGGCAATAATACACCACATGCGAAATGCAAATTTTTTAAGAATAGAAGTTCCACAAAATATATCCCCAGCCTAACCAGTAGACCACTTGTCCCCAGAATTCATAGAAGCCTCTATGAGTATAATAGTGATATTTGACGACCAATCTGTGGGTGTTGCTGCAGAAAGGAGCATTAGCAGAGAACTTACAGTTGCAAATCTTGTAATAACCACTCTCAGACACATTGAAGTAAACGGGTCTATTTCTTGTCACCAAATAATTGCATAAACTATCGCACCAAGGACCGTTTTGAGAAATACCGCAAGAGCACCATTGGTAAACTTTTCCCTTTTGCAAGTACATATTGTATGGGAAATAACCAGCAATCAAAGGAATACTGGCAGGTCTGTATCTTCCTTCTTGGTAGGGGATAACTTCGGGAAGGGGAACGGTTGTTTGGTGGGGGAAATCGGTAATATCATCGGGCTTTCTTTCAGTTCTTTGGGCAGGAGGCTGGAAAGGGATAATTGAGAAAAATGAAAAGGGAAGGGAGTTACAATGAGGATTTGAGGAGGAGGAGTAAAAGGGTCACGGAGATGAGCTTCACCTTCAGCAAGGACGGTGGAGATTCTCTTGTATTTGGCTGCTTTTTTGAGAATCAGTGCCATTATTTCTTTACTAAGAAATCTCTTTTAAAAATTAATTATACATTTTCAAGATTCCCCTTTCATACACTTGCATTCACTTTTTTATTTTAAATGAAATCTTGGCTTTTTTTAAATATTATGTCTTTCGTAATATCTTACGGCATCTTGCTTGGGGAATTTTTTAGATTCATTTCAGCATGCATTTCTTGAAGGCTAAGGGATTTAGAAATCCAAAATTTTTTCTTCATCAAAAAATTTGTCTGAGAAAATTTATTAAAAAGTTGATTTTTTATATTTTCTCGAATTCAAATTACGCTAAACAGTATTTTTAAAAGATTTTCCAGGAAGGCAAAATTTCGAGCTTTTTTCAACGTCCTCAAAATTATTCATTTTCCCCTTCCAAAAAATAAAGGAAATTTTTTTTTCGTTCAAATTGATTTTTTTCACGCAAAAAAATTTCCAAAGAATATTTTTCCCGTAATTCTTTTTTCTATAAAATCAAAGATCTCACCAAAACGCTCTTTCTTTCCAAACAACAATCCTCGAGATAAAAAAATTGAGACATATTTCAGCCAGCCAATTATAGTCAAGATTACAAGTTTCTCAAGATCAGAAATTAAAAATTCCACAATAATCAACATGTCTTTTATTCATCCTTACTCTAATATAATTAGATAAAATCACACTCAGCACATAAAAATCCTTCCTTCATATCAAATAAGTATTCACTAAGAATCAAAAGGTTTCTTTTAAAACATGTAAAGCTTCTACTATTTATACACATATCCCATATCCATTCCCTTAATAGTCATCTTGTAAAGGAGACAAAACTCTTCCAGCTAAATAAGCGACGCCACCAGTAATCGCTCCAACAAAGACAGTTTCGAGGCCCAATTTCATATACCCGACTCCTACGATTTTACTCTTTACAGCTCCAATGATATACAACACGATTCCAGCCAACAAAACTGACACTATAAACAAACTTCCAAGACCTCCTTCTCTATTACTCATTCCGTGTATAAAAGGCAACAAGGGAAGCACTCCGCAAATAAAAAACGAGAAAAATGTGATTAGACCGTTTTTTAATGGATCTTCTGGCTCTTCAATAATCCCAAGCTCTTCCACCATCATAACATCAACCCACGCTTTTTTATTTCTCGAAAGAATTTCGCTCATTTTCTTCGCGTCATCTTCTCCCATACCTTTCGCCATATATATCTCTTCCATTTCTTGCATTTCTCCTTCTGGATTATTATCTACTTCCCATGTTTCTCTTGCTTTTTCAGCTCTTTGAAACTCGATTTCCGTCTTATTACTCATATAATCTCCACATGCCATTGACAATGCGTTGCTTATTATATTTGATAAGCCGAAAATCACCACTAAACTTGCTGATACGTTAGCTCCGACCGCTGTTGAGATGATCGCAAAGGTCGTAAGGACTCCATCGACACCTCCGTAGGTAAAACTTTTGATAACATTACTGTGAAGTCTATGCTTTTCATTTGCTTGATGGGCTTGTAAATGAGCTTTTTTGCTCTCTTCTGTATCTCCCATTTCGTAAGCTCTTCTTGCCCATTCTAAATCTCGGTTCGTCATTAGGTTATTTATGAGGAAAAGGCTTTGTGAGTGTTGCGAATATTGCGAGAATATATAAATATTTGGAAATAGAGAGAAACAAATAAAAGTTTAAAGAGAAAATTTAAGTCAAGAAATTTGAATTTAGGGTCATTTTTGACAAGACAAAAGAACATACAAGCCGCGAATACATCACCCCTTACAAGTGAATATTTCTCGTATTTGATATGTCTGATGAAAGCACTGAAAGTTCTGGTGAATGAAGTTGAAGTCAGATTTGAGTGTTGAATAAACAGAGAGTTGGTATAGAAAAAGGTCTATTGAGTGATCAGTATTTAGATCAAGATCAGAGATTGTGGTTCTAATTATGACAACTTCAGGCTAGCCAAAAGAAGTCATTCGGTTTAAATCCGAGAGAAATTGGTTTGCTGGAGAGATGAATCTGACTGCTTTATAAAAATACTTGAAATTTTTTTCAATTTTATTCAAAAAGAGTTTTCTTCATTTCTTCGCAAAGCCGAATGAATCCGTTTTTCTTTTCAAAGGTGGGGCCAATCCCAAAGAGACAATTTTTCTTCAAGAGAGCAATTTCTCTTTTAACAAAATTCTCCCTTCTCAATCGATATACAAAAGGGAAAAATGATAAGGTCATATTCTTATAACACAGGAAAAATTGAAAAACACTGGAAAAAGACAAATAGTTGCAACAGTCTTTTAAACAAAAAGATATTACAAAGAGACTTTTTCAAGTCTTATTATTAACTTGATTCATTTCTACTCATTCATTAGGTTTATACAAATATACATCCAAGTTCAATGTCTTGGGCATAATCGGTTAAATATTTTTTTGAAGAAATAATAAATATACGAACTTCTTGACGGATTCAATTGGTTCATCCAAGCCTTTGATGGGCTGATCTTCCACATCAATATAAACACAGTCCCAATAATCAACAATTTCTCAATATTATTGATCAAAGGAGGGAACAACACAGTGCACGCCATCGTATTGGTCCCCAAATGCATCAGATCTAGCCCACCAACCACATCCTCTTTTTCGTTTAAAATAAACACTTTCTGACAGCTCGTATTATTCGGCTCAAGCTTTTGTATTTTATACAGCACTTTCTCTTCAAGGTTCATCATTAAATATACTCCATTCTGCTTATTTATATATCCAATTCTTCGTAAGTCACCTTCTACATTCAACGCTATCGCAAAATTCTTATAATTGAACTTTTCCAGTGCTTCGTGATCCACTGTAATGTCAGATTTTGATGATCGGCCCTTGACTTTTATTCCTTCAGCCTTTTTAAAGGAGAACTCCAACAGATCCAAACCTCCAAAATCTATTGAAAACTCGTCATGATTAAATAATGACTCTTCAAGTTCGAGGCTTTGATCCATACTATTGATATCAAATCCTAATTTCACTTGTCCTCTTCGGCCTATTCTCGTTCTTTTCACAAGTTGTATTCTATCTGGCAACGATATTGAATCGAGCTTTGCTGTAAATTTCTGAATGTTCTGTGATAAAGAATCCAGCTCTCGTGATCTTGGCTCTTTTGAATTCAGTGAAGAGAGACCTCGCCAAGGATTTAAAGGGAAGCCAGGAGTGCTCGCGCCTTCTTTGGGCGATTTTTGGTTTGAGATTCCTCCATTGCTAGCTCGGTTTTCTTTATCAAAGGTTTGAAGGAATGGAACATTGATATCTGATTTATCATTGTCTTGCTTTTGTTGGGAGAAACTGAATTGTTTCACGTGAGAAAGAGTTGACATTGTGAAGGGAAGTTGAGAGTTAAAGGGAGTTTGTAAGAGAGGTTGAAAGAAGGAGCTGCGGGTTCTGTAGGAAAACTTTCTGAAGGGTGATTACGCCTTAAAATAGAAAGATAAATTACCCTTGGAATTTGGAAAATAAAGAATATCTCGTCCCTATATTTTGTGCATTTAAAAGTCAAATTAATTGCGATCAGGAGCTGGCAAATTTGTTACTACTAGTCGTCACTTTCTCATCAAGGGAATGAGAAAGTTTCTTTTGGAGAAAAATACTCAACAAGATAGAAAATTGATTTTTATAGTTGAAAAATTTACCACATGAAAACAAATTTTTTGCCGATCAATTTTTTTTTTAGACTGACTTCTTCATCTAAAATTTTTTGTTCAATTTTCTTTGGAAACTCAGCAAATTCAAATGAGAATAGAGTTTTTTAACAGTAAGGATGGATAATATAGACAAAGATTTATCATAAAAAGCTATTTTTTTTCTGATGCAAAGCTATTAGATAGACAAAAAAACATTCAACTCCAAAAAAAAAATGAATCAAGACTTTTACCTACTTATTGATTTACTTATAAAATGTTCATAAATTGATGTTTATACCAAGAACCTAGTCTTATTCTTCTACCTGATTCACCTCTCAAGGTTATTTTCTATTATTTATCGTAGTAATAGGGGTGCTGACCATCGCCAATTTCACAGCAGGCAGATCAGCCGACCCCATTCTTTGATGAGTTTTCGTAAACACCTTCTTTCTCCAAGCTTGCGAACTATGCAATCTCGCTCCATGCGAACTCTTATTGCTACTCTTCGACCCAGAAAACAATCCACCCACATTGATATTCGCCAATTTCACAAACGTTCCTTCTTCTGTTGCTCTTTGTTCCACTCCTTCAAACTCAAACTCATCATCTCTTCCATGCGTAGTCGTCAGGAAAAACTGCATATTCTTATTATTGTCTTTAAAATGACTTGGCTTCATTGTCTTATCAATATCAAAGCCAGTTCTCAGTCTCCCTGTAGACACAGGAGTTCCACAAGGAGAGTTCGGCCCACTGTTAGAATACACTTTATCACTGAGCGGAATATAATCCACTTCTTTCTCTAATGCAGCGGTCAATGGATGTTGCGTTTGTGGCCTTTTAAATGTCGCAGTAGAAACCCTCTGAATCGTATGGAGATTCACAGTTTGTACACCGATTAAAGGGCTAGGAACCTGTCGGATTCTATCAGAATTACTCATTTTTAAGCTATTGGGGCTTGCGGTAAGGGATCTTGCTTGAATAGAATCGGTGATTTCATTGGCAGCAAGAGCGACTTTCTTGCTCTTTACAAAGTCTTTAAAGATTGAGTTTGTGTGTGGCAAGCCAGGCGATGATGGATGATCGTGGTTCCCTTCTAATGTCTTTGTGATACTTTTATTGGAAAATGATCGTGTATGCTTGAGTTTCCTTGGGTTTTCTGGAGCAAAGAATTTCATTGAATCCAAATCTTTGGGCTCGACCGATCCTTCTTGGCTTCTTGGAAGGTCAGGGAGCTTGTTCAGGTATTCAATTCTTGACTCGAGATTTGGCTTTCCTGGCTCTCTGTCGATGTTCTTTATCTTCATTTTCTTGGATTTTAGGGTGGCCGAGTTTGTCCCTTGGTTACTTTCCACATGAAAAGACTCCCTTTTGATAAATTATTAGCTCAGAAAACTCACAATTAAATACTCATCGGGAGCGATTCTAGTGAATAGATAGCTAGATTCAGCCCGATCTTTCTTATTTTTAGGGCTGATAAGATGACCAAGGAGGTCTTTAGATTCGGCGGTTTTGTTCTCACGATGCATGTATTTGCTCATACTTTGAAGGGCGGGTTTCTTCATTATTTCTTTGATGCGGTTATTCTGGACACCATAGATGTTTTTCGCTTTGATTTCGCCGGTTTTTTGTTCGTATTCTTTACGGACATTTTCAAGGAGTTGATCCCTTTGTTCCTTCTTTTTTAAATACATTGACATTAAAAACTCTTGGAAATCCTTCACAAATCTTGTTTCGAATTCTGATTTACGCACTGCATGCACCACTACACTCTCAGATAATGCCTAGAATTTGTTAATATTCCTCTGAATAATATCTCTTTTATTACTTTTACAGTATAAGTATAGTGTTCAGCATCTGTTATTATCTCTTCTCCTGCAATCATTCCTGGTCCTATTTACCAGTAAATACATTTATAATCATCTCTTTCTGTACCAATAACAGCGACTTGGATGGGTTGGGTATTCTCAGAGATCGGTTTGGTCCGATCGTAAGGGTTTTCAACTTCGAGAATCAGATGCTTTTCCACAACACATTCTCCTTGATGAATCAAGAAAAACCTTGAATCTTTATTTGTTGGAGTTCCTTCCTTCACCAAAAAGTTGCCTTTCGTATACAATTCAGTCTATAAATGATTAGCTTCCACCAACATCACACTCTTACTTGGAAAGAATAGAGGATATAATTGAAGAAAATGGGCGAGAGAGTTTTTAAAAAAGGGAAAGTGGCATGTAAAAACTCTTCTTTTTCTCGTTCTTTTGTCAAGAAAATCAGTTCAAATTGCTGTTTTGTGATAATCAAAAACTCACAATCTGCTGCACAAATAACTGTGGCACTTCTTGGAGTGTTATTCTTTAACGCAAGCTCACCAAAACTTTCTCCTGCCTCCATGTAACGCACGATTGTTCCAAATCTCTTTCCATATTCTTCAAATTTCGCAAAATCATAGAGCTCATTTTGATCCACTGGCTCATTATTTCCCATCACCGTCTCATTAATCTTTGTGTTATCCACTCCAGACTCTTCAATTTTCCCAGTGCAGTTCACCAGCAAATCATCATAAACATCTTCTTTTGTGTACATAAGAGAAGCTGGACCCCAAATAGTCTTCTGTGTACGAAATTCTATCTTGCCTTTTTTCTTCATTGGGGTCGCATCCTTTGTGTCCTTTGTTTCTTCAACAGGAACTGATGGTGGATTTAAACTTGCATCATTCGAGACTATTCGACTCAACCTCTGGTTAAACGATATTTTATCCACTTTTATTGTTCTATTTGAGAGCTCTTTTCGTAATGTCGGCTTCATTGGCTCCACTGAATTTGATTTTGGCTGACTTATCATTCCTCTTTTTGGCAAGACAACAGCAATCTTTCCTGATAATATAACGTAATACTTGTTATTTGAGGGGTCTCCTTTCTGAAAGATAAAGGATCCCACTGGGTTTTTCTCATATCCAAATCCTTTACATAATGCCATCAAACTAGCTGAATCCATATTGCGAAGATTCTGAGCAAAGAAGGTCTCAAAGAAACGGAAACTTCTGATTTTTGCATAGATAAGCTAGTTGGAAACATAAGGGAAAGCTTCAAAGAAGATCACTATACCTCAGCATCCTCAAGGGTTTTTTGTGGTTTTTGTAAGATATCTCGTAGTAACATCTACAAAAGGGGAGAAGGTTAGGAGATAGGAAAGGAAAGTAGAGGAGATACTTGTTAAGAGTATTGAGAGGTAAAGAAATGGGTATGGTTGAAGTGGCGAAAGAATTAAATAATAGAGGAAATAATACTGGATTAGGTTGTTAAAAACTGGAAGATTTCTGTGGAAAGAATCTATTGTAAGATGATTAAACACTTGTATAGAAGCTCCTAGTTTAATGACGAATTTTTAGAAGAAAAATTTGGCTTCAAAAATTTTAAACTCCAACTCTTTAAGCAATTATTTAAATAGAAACACGGTCTCTTATGAGCAAAGGGGTACTGACTCCTCTAGTTGGGTGGATAAAGGATATATTTGGACGTTAATGGATGGTTCTATAGAGAGTTTTTAGCTAGTTTTTAGTTATGGGAAGGTGGCTTTTGAGGCTCAAAAATAAAGAGGAGGTAAAAATTAAGAAGCTGTCCTCTTTATGAGATCTGATCCCTTTTTGTGTTTTCCTTAAGAGAAAAAGAATCAATCTTTTTTCTGAATAAGAAAAATTCCTACTTTCTTTGCTAAAATATTTTCCCTCATTATTTCCCTGAGGATACTAGCTTGATTATATAGTTAGACTATTTTATGATATTCTCTTTTTACACGTTAAAAAGTATGCACGCACAAGTAGTTCTTTACCTTCTCTCAGAAGAAAAGATGCACAATACACAAGGAATTCTTTCCATCATAAGACTTTATAGAGACTACACGAGATCCTATCTCCTCTAATCTATCTTAAACGACAAGCTTGAGCTCTAACGAGGACATTTTGAGCTTGTTTGATAGTGGGCATATCAATCATATGACCATCTAAACTAAACGCTCCCTGCCCTTCTCCTTCAAATTTCTTCCATTCATCCATAATCCTCTGAGCCCACTCCACTCTATCCTTGCTTGGAGCAAAACACTCATGTGCAATTTCAATCTGTTTAGGATGTATAATTTGTTTTCCTGTAAACCCTAATTGAAATCCTTCTTCACATTGTTGCCTTAAGAACTCACTGTTCTGGAACTGAATATTCACAATATCTATACACTGTAGTCCGTACGCTTTTCCGACAACCAGCATGTGCTGCCTAGCGTAAAGCAATTCTTTGCTATCACTTGTTCTTGTAGCTCCAATATCAGCAGCAAAATCGTCTCCTCCAAAGATAAATCCATCAAGACGTTCACTGCTTTCCGCTATTGCCTGTAAATTTAACAAGGCTCTTGCGCTTTCTATCAAAGCGATAATGACCATCTTCTGTTCTCCTTCTCTTCCCTTCACTTTTGATAATTCATTATGGAGCCATTTTACATGATCAGGATGGTTCACTTTTGGCAAAACGATTCCATCAGGAAGCACAGGTCCATTCAATAAGGCGTCAATATCACCTTGTTCAAATCCACTTCCTACAGGATTCATTCTGACTAATCTTTCGCTTCTTTTGCTTGCATCTGGCTCACTCTTTTGCCAGGATTCAAGCGTTGCTGTTATATTATGACGTGCCTGAGGCTTCTGATTAGAAGCCACGGCATCTTCGAGGTCCATACAGATTGTATCAGCTGGAAGAGTGGAGGCCTTCGCCAGCATTTTTTGACTGGAACCTGGCATGTAAAGTAATGCACGACGAGGACGATAGATTCCGGCTGTTGGAGAGGAGATTGTGGTGAAATATCTTGCAAGAGACTTGGATGAGGTCTTGAATTGAGCTTGAAGGCTTGTGAACATTTGAGAGTGTTGTTTTTAGTTTCTAAGAGGCTTGATTTATAATATATAAAATTGAAATTTGAGACTTTTTTTGGCCTTTTTGTAGACAAATTTTCTCTCCTAAAAAGAGGTACTATCAGACTTTTCACAAAGAACTGAGAAACTTGAAAAAGGTTTTGAGTCATTTTAGTCGAAGATTCACATGATCCAATTCAAAAGGCTCATCATATTCATGTTCTCTGAGAGAGTTATTCAGAGAAACGCATCGAAATAATTTATTATGATTTTGAAAAAGGAAGCAAAGAAACACAAAAAAGAGACTAAGCTTAGTCAATCCCTTTTTTACACGGTATATTACTAGATTAAAACAGACAGAGAGAGATACTGTAAATAATAAAGAGAAAAAAACCCACAGACATACACAAAAAAACACAAATAGATTCAAACATTTCAATATTATGTAAATAAAAATTAATACACTGAATATACGCTTTATTTATTTTGCTTTTGGAGCGTGATTTTTAGTTTTCCCAGCTTTTCCACTCGCAATTGGTGAGCAGATAATCCCCAGTTTCGCTGTGACATCCACACCTTCTGAGGCAATCCTTTTGTGCTGATGACGATTTGGCCCAGAAGTCTTTTGGAAAACTTTACTTCTCCAGTCTTTTGTGACTTGTAATCTCACTGTATGTTGAGCTCTATATCCTTTCAATAGATTTCCAAGCTCACTTTGAAACGAAAACAATCCTTTTGCACTCTTAATCTCCGGTGATAACTTCTCCATTGACACTTTTTCACCAAATCTTGAGCTCAGGTATGCTGGCCGATCTGTTGTCCCATTTATATAAGTCGTTTGTCCTTTTGTACTGGCATCAAATCCATCAAAACTATTCTCATCATCATCTTCATATAAAGCCTCTTCTTTCGCCTTCTTATTTCCTTGGCCTATTTTGTCCAAGTTTAGCGTTCTTAATTGTGGCAATGCCACTCTTGATTCCAATGGCTTTCCAAACATTTTTATTTGGTTTTGCTGTTGATATTTCCCAGAAATATTCCCATTATTCCCAACCAGAACCGCATACGAATGATGTCGATTATTTATATCATAGACTCCCAAATGCCCTCCAATACTCTTCGATATAGAAAGCTCAGGAATCGTTGTCTGTTTCGATTCGAAACCATTACCTCCCACTTTCACAAGACTTGCTATTGGACTGATCGGCATATTTAATTTCAGCAAAGAAGAAGGCTCTTCATGCTGCTCAGGATGCTCCGGCATCCCAATACTAAGCGGTCTGATTCTTGATTTCATCGCTGCTTCTTTAAATGTTGAAGGAGGTGGGCTGTCTTTTTCGATATCATGGCCTCCGCCACCACGGTTAGCTGGAGATTCTCCGCCAAACATGCTTGGTTTTCTGATGTTTTTGCGAATTTTGGAAGGCTCAGTTTCAAAGAGTTTTATTGAGCTGAAATCGGTGATTTCGGCAGGACTGTCACGTTGTTTAGGGCTGTCAGGGACTTTGTTGAGATATTCAAGTCTTTGGGCTACACCCTGGCGGTTTGGATCGTGAAGGTCAATGATCTTTGGGAATTTCTTCTTTTCTATTGTTGGAGAATCAATCTGAAAAGAGTCTCTATTTTGTAAAGAATTATTACACAAAGTCTTCTCGAAAAATTACTCTTCAGCGGCCATATTTTTAAAGGCACCAAAACCATCGGCTTGATAGGTAGTATTCTTTGGAGAAGTTATTGAGAATTGACCTGCGTTAACGGGAGTATTATTTGACATGCTGTTTTGTTCACGGTGCATGTAGCGGCTGAGACTTTGAAGGGCAGGAGTGCTGAGAACGTTGTTCATTTTGGTGTTTTGAACGCTGTAGATATTCTTGGCTTTGAGCTCGTCAGCTTTGGATTCGTGGTCTTTTCGAACATTTTCAAAGATGATATCTCTTTGTTTCTTCTTTTTAAGGTACATTGAGATTAAGTGTTCATGGAAATCTTTGAAGAATATTGAATCGAAATCTTTCTTTGAGACTGAATGTACCAACACTCCATCAGATAACGTCTATTTTACTGTGAGAATCTCTCTCAAAAGACAAGGGTTTACCTTAACACTGTAATTATAACTGTCTTTATTGATCAATATTTCTTCTCCTGCCGTTGCTCCTTGACCTATTCCCATTCTCATTAGCCACGTCACTCCAATAAATCCCTCATACCAACGACTGAAATTTGAGCTGTTTGAGAGTCTTTAGCAATAAATTTAGTTTTATTCAAGGGGCTATTCAACTGGATCGAGACGACCTTTTCTACCAAACATTCTCCTTTATGTATCAAGTAAAACTTGGAATCTTCAGCTGCCACTCTTCCTTCCTTCGCCAAATACGTTCCCTTCTTCAAAACCTCCGTCTATTATATAAAATTAAGGTTTAATTATTCTAATTAAACTCGTACTTTGAAAGAAAGTAGCACATAAT
>Ga0182738_1004780_pt1 | contig 14778 bp, 17 predicted proteins | sample eDN5th30CBELigMG_FD_128876 | JGI IMG/M metagenome (GOLD analysis project Ga0182738, IMG submission 128876) | Enriched Miracle-Growth compost microbial communities from Emeryville, California, USA - eDNA 5th pass 30_C BE-Lig MG (version 2)... ... | reverse complement strand
TTTCAAAACCGAACCAATAGCAAAGATAAATGGGGCCACTTGTTTGATATGAGATGATATCTCTCCTTCAGGGTTTGATAATCCTTCAAGTTTTCTTTTCATGACAAGACTAAAGCCTTCGAAGTCGATCTTGCAAACTTCTTGCTTGTCATTTATCGCATAGATGTACCTCCCATCCAAGGAAAAGGTCGCTTAAAGAGTCACTTTCATTCATTATTAAAAACTTACCACATCGGTAAAACTCTTCTTTACTCACAAGTTCTTGTGTCTTCTCTTTGATATAATGTATTCTCATCCTCCAGAGGAAGCGATTTCCCAAAGCCACTTGATTTCTATTGCCTCTTTTTTGAGAAAAGTTTCGGATTTTTCAATCCGAATGCCTGATGAGTAAACTAATGCAACCAAATACTTGCATTCTGAAACTCGAATCATTCGAATATCTTCTTCTTTTTCATTCAGCTACATCCATTTTTAACAAACAATTCATATTTTTCACTGAAAGAATACTTTATAATCATCAAAAGGAAAATCCTTGTCTCTCGCTTGCATTATTTGATCAAGTCTTTTTGAGTTCGAAAATGCGCGTCCTATCTAATTTTAAACAAAGAAACAGATACCCTAGTCTACGCTTGCCATTTACTAACAATATCCTGTCAATCTCATTTATCGCATCTATTGGGACATTATTTTCGGATTAGAGAGTCACATACCAAGCATATAAGGGCTGTCAACACTTTCATCAGAGGTTTGAGAGTTCCAACCGAGGATTGATTGGAGAAATCCTTGCTCAACAAAGAAACTGCCATGGGAGATCGTCTCAGGTTCAGGATCTTGCATCTTGTTCTGATGTTCAGCGAATAAAAAATTATATTGCTAATTTTATTTCTTAAAACCTTGAGAAAAAAGGGAATAAGGGAAGTATCCTGTTCGTTTTATTTATCATTGAATTTCTCTTATTCTTCATTGTTGTGTTCCAGTACTTTGGAGCAATGAAATTGAGAGCTTCTGAATTGAAGATATGATCAGCAAACTAACTTTCTATGTAATGAAACGAAATAACTTCATATTTGGATTCAAACAATAAAAAAATTGGATTCTGGTCAAGTATGATCAAAGAAACCTCTGTTTTTATGAATCTCAAAAAAGAAAACGAAGAAAAAATTGTCAAGTCGAACGGTTCTTTATTTCTTGAAAGAAAGATACTTCTCATCTTTGTTAAAGAATTCAACAGAGCAAAAGAACCCAGATGAAACCATAACAAATTGATTTGAATTTTTGGAGCTTAGAAAGTTACTTTTTCAGGCTTCAAAAGAATCAAAAGAAAAAATTTTAGATTTTTTTTTTCACGAAAATTCTGCAAAAGAAAAGAAATTCAACAACTTTATACAATACATCTCATTTCTGAAAGTCTTTATTTTATCAGACTTTTAGAGATCATCTTAGCCTCAGTCATAGTTCTCCCAAGACCAATAAAATGAAGGTTATTCGACAATGAGCTGCGAAATAGAAGGGCCAAGTATTGGATTGTCCGTAAAGTGAGTTTTCAATATAGAAAGGCATTCAATTGGAAGATCTTGGAGGCTATACTTCTCTAGGACTTTTTCTAAACTTCTTTCAATAAAAGTCATTATCTTTTCTCTCAGATAAGGAGAGTCATACAAACAAGCTGCTTCATAAAATCTCAGGAAATTGCCAATTGTCAGATTAAGACAAAGACAATTCTCACAAGCCTTCTTCAAATCATCAATAATATATCTTTCGGAAAAATCAAACAGATTCAAGGCTAAATCTTCGTTCATCACGATTGTTTCCAAATATACATACTCCAAAAAAGCCTTGAATATGGACGCTTTTGTCTCTGGAATTGTGATCACTGAGGAATATGACTCGAGCATCCCGCTTGAAAACATATTTCTGAAGAACTTACATCTTTCACTCATAACAGATTTATGAGCAGGGAATGTTTGATCTTCAACCTTAAAAAGCACGTCAGATCCTTCTTTTTCAAGGAAAAGAGAAGCGTTTTTCTTGTCCAAGTTCTCATTAGTTGGAAACAGTTTTAAACAAATTTTTGATGAAGCATTTAACGAAAATAAATTGTTAGAGCCCAATCCTGACACTTGGCTTGAGAAATCGAAATCTCGCTTTGCAGAAAATAGATTTTGCGCTGCCTCAGCTTCTGCTTTCTGAAACAAATTTGGTTGAGATATTAGGCTCGAACTCCAAGGCGAATTTGTAGATGAAGAAAAAAGGCTGTTTGTTGATTGGTTTGTGATTTGGGTGAAAGATGGAATTCCTGCCTTTTTCACAGAAAGAAATGGGTTTTTTGTTTCATTGGAGGAAGCGGCCGGAACTGAAGAAAATAGAGAAGATGATGGTACCGCTTGTTTCATTGCACTAAAAGGGCTTTTCTCCTTGTTATCTTGAATTTTCTGTGACAAAGAGCTTTCAATAGTGGCCGAAGATGACACAGTTTCTTCAGTTTTTTTTATTGCAGCAAATGGATATTTCACCTTTCTCGTCTGGTCAGCTTCAAGTTCTCGCAATACAGAGTCCTCGACAACAGGAGCTTTCTGTAAATGACCTTTCTTTGTTCGCTTTTCTCCAAATCTATCAAGGAATTAGAATCCTCAAGAAAATAGACTTTACGTGGTGATTTTAACTTCTGCTGAAGAAATTTTCATCTGGCTTTTTGAACGATTTTTTCCTTGAATAGAAGCTGCTGCTCTTTTCCCACCTTTTTCAAATTGAGATTTGGACCTATTCTTTCCCTTTGGCCTCAACTTCTCTTTTATTCTCATTCTTCCCCGCTTGAACTCATCAATAGAGAGATTACGGATAGACATTGAGAATGCTGGGGCAACATAGCTCGTGTCATAGTAATGGTAAACATGAATCAACCCTTCTCCATCCAAAATCACGATTTTTGGAGGCTTTGGAAGTTTGAATGTTTGCCTATGATACTTAACTTCATTTTCAGCGACTTTCTGGTCTCGAGCGGGTCTTTCCTCTCTCATGAGAATAATTCCTCTCATTGCAGGGTTTAACAGATTTATCCCAGAACTTTCTGTGATACTTCCATCTAGAACAATTATTTTTCAAAAAGCTTTCATCTTTACCAAAACCAAAAGTAATCGCAAGCACTTTCAAACCACTTGTATGCCCAAACAACAATAAACTCCTGAGTAAAAAAAATGGTTATTGCTCATGTCCAAGATTCTCTTACCTTTCTTTGATGAAAAGAGATCGGAATATTATTGCTTTGTTTGAATCAGCCTGGAATAATAATAATGGGATTTCAAAAGCTTTTATTTGGAGCTCCCCTTGTGCATCTTCTGAAATATCTCCAGATACTACATGTAAATAGGATCTGAACGTTGTTTTTTCTGGCAGATTTTTTAGAACAACTTCATTTTCGACTTCAGTTTTCTCAATAGAACCAATAGCAAAAACCAATGGAGTGACTTGCTGAATATGAGATGAAACTATTCCTTCAGAATTGGACAATCCTTCAATTTTTCTTTTCATCAAGATTCTTGGGCTTTCATAATCGATTTTGCAAATCTCTTGCTTCTCATTGATAGCATACACAGATCTTCCATCCAACGAAAAAGTGGCTTGAGTAGGAGATTAATAACCCCGGTTCCAGGTTAAAAATTACCGCATCGATAAACCTCCTCTTCTTGTGATATAATTTCCTCTGTCTTCTCTTTGACATAATGTATCCTTATCTTCCCCTCATCATCCAATGTCAAGAAATATGGCTCTAATATCCCTTAGAATACTCTTCAAATATGAACAACTTTACTTTCAATATAATCATAATTTAGAGATGGCCACTCGAGATACATGTTTTTTCCTTCTGTAATCTGAAATTCTGCCTCGAACCTGCTTATCTACACACATTAAGCATGTATATTCCATAAAGGATGCTTACATCCAAATGTCTTTGTCCAACAAAGACTTCAGATTTTTCAATGATAATGGAAGATCTGAAAACTGTTGCAACTAAATGCTTACAATCTGAAACCCGGACCATCCGAGCAGCTCCTCTTTCTTCAGGAAGCTTGCTCATTTTAAACATTTTCTCGTCAACTTTGGTACCTGAATATCAGCAAAAGTCGTCGGGACGTTCATGGTTCTTGCCTCAATTGTCTTCATACTAGAAACTCCACGTCCTATCCAATATATACCCAGGGAAATAGATGTATCGTCATACGTTTGCCATTTACGAGCAAGAGTCTGTCAATATCATTTATAGCATCTTTTCCAGATTATTTGATGATGATACAATTCGTCAATACCAAGCATATAAGGGCTATGGGCATTTTCATTGGAAACTGCTGAGGTCCAATTGTGGATTGATTGCTTTGGGAAGTGATTCTTAGCAAAAATACATCCATGGGGAATTGGCTCTGGGCTTGAATCTTGCATTTTAAAGAGTTCTGATATTAGTCAACCTGGAAAAAGAAAAATATTTATAATTTTATTTGTACAAGATTTCAACAAAGTTGAGACAAAGTGTTTTTGAAGACAAATCTCTTTGGGATTCATCGGAAGTCCAAAACAAATTTCTCTTTAATTTTTGTCAACTTTAAAATGACAAACCCTCTTTCTCCAAATTAAGACCCCTCAAAGTGAGACCTTCGCCCCATTCCAAGGCCCTACAAGCATAAGATCTCTTTCATACGACTCTCTCAATCTTACATTCAGATCTCCTCTTTAAAAAAAAACATTTGATGGAGAGTCCTTGAATGGAAATCATAAAGATAGGGCCTTTTCAAAGACAAAAAACTTTTTTCAGTGGGTCTTAATTCGGAAAATGAGTGGAGCTCTATTTTTTTCAAAATGGTTTTCTTTTTTTTTTTGGAGATTTGACTGCAGTCTTGTCAGGCCTGATGATTTCAGAATATCTTTGGGATCTTTTTTTGTTTGAGTTTTAATTTTTTCAAAAAAATCTTTGCACAGAAAAAATCTTTCCTCCTTAAATTTCAATAGCGAAGTTTCTCAATAATCCTTGATGAGCATCACTCGCTGGACCTTTTTTCTCACATCTGTCTTCAAATTCTTTGGACCCAGAAATTTCCTTGAATTAGAAAAAAAAGCCAAACAAATTTTTCTTTCAAAAAGTCGAGAAAGAAAACCCTCTTTTTCAACTTCTCAAAGAAATCTCCTTTGATAACAAAAAGACTCTCGAGAAGAATTTCCAAAATAGCTTTAGATTTCGATTTGCCAATCCATTGTTCAGTAAATTCTGATCAAATCTGATCGAATAAGTTTGTCCTCATTCATGGGATATCGATATTAAACGAAGTAAAGATTATCTATGAATTTTAATAGAGGAATTTTTTCTCCTACTCTTGACTTTGTTCAGATCATAAAGAAAAGTTTCTGAGAATTTCTCAGAAAATCATTTGAAATGAAAAACGATTCAAAAGAATTACACAATATCCTACTCATCACCTGCATTAATAACGCAAACAAAGCGTTAAATTATCTCCAATCATTCAATCTAAATTCTTATTAAAGGAAGGAAGATTGACTAGGAAAGGCCTGGTTCACAACGAGATCTGAAAGTGGAGGGCCAAGGATTGGATTGTATTTCGAATAGATTTTCCAAAGATAAACGTGACTCATCTTTGGAAGGTCTTGAAGGTTATGTTTTTCCAAAATTCTCTTGCAATTAATTTGAAAGAAAAACAGTGTCTTTTGCTTCAAAGAAGGAGCGTCGTACAAGCAAGCTGACTCAAAAATCCTAACACAATTGTCAACAGACAAGTAATTATGAAGGCAATTCGCACAAAACGCCTTCAAATCTCCAATGATATATCTCTCTGATAAGTCCATCAGATTCAAAGCCATCTCTTCGTTCAAAACTGTCTGCCCCAAATACACATATTCCAGAAAAGCTTTAAAGATTGACGCTTTTGTCTCTGGAATTGTGATCACTGAAGAATATGACTCAAGCATCCCACTTGAAAACATATTCTTAAAGAGTTTACATTTTTCGCTGAGAATGTATTTATGAGCAGGAAATTCTTGGCCCTCAACTTTGAAAAGGACATCAGATTCGAACTTGTTTAGGAACAAAAAAGCCTTTCTCTTGGTGGGATCTTCAGTAGTCGTAAAGACTTTCAAGAAGGTCTTTTCTGGAGCATTTGAGGAGAGTAAGTTGGCTGGATCTAATCCTGGATGCTGGGCGAATAAACTCGATTTTTTCGTTAAGGAAAAGAGACTGCTGTGCTGTTCATCTTCTCTATTGATCTCTTTAGGAGCGAGCTTTTGGAATGAGAAACTTGGTTTGCTTGACGAACTCGAACTAAACAGTGAGTTTCCAGATGAAGAGAAAAGGCTGCTTGTTGACTGGGCTATTGCTTTGCCTTCTGTCTTTTTCAAAGGAAGAAAAGGATTTTCTGCTGGTGCTGCTTTAAACAAACCACCTGAGGCATGAGAGAACAAAGATGATGAAAGGGTTTTCTCAGGATTTTGGATCGCAAGGAATGGATTTTCTACTTTTTTGAACAAGTCATTGACTGGCGTTGCCAGTGTTTCTTTCTCAGGATTACTCTCTTTCTTCTTGAAACCTTCAAATCTAAAACTAATCAGAACGAACCTTCCATTCCAAAAATATACGTTATTTTTATTTGTGACTTTGAATCCATCCTTTTTATCTCACTTTTCGAACGCTTTTTCTCTTGACTCAAACCCACTCTTGCAACTTTTTTGTATTGAGATTTTGATCGATTTTTCACCCTTTGATTTTCCAACCTTTTCCCCAATGATCCCTGCTTTTTACTCCATTCTTGTATTGAAAGAGGTCGAATGAACATTGAAAATTGTGGTGCAGAATAACGCGTATCATAATAATAATAAACATGGAGATCACCTTTCGAATCCAAAATTAAAAAAGATGGAGGATTTGGAAGCTTTATTTTCTTCTTTTGATAGTCAACTTCTTCTTCCTTTTTGCCGGCAAAGGGTTTTTCTTCTCTGGCAAGAACAATACCCCTCAAAGTTGTATAGATCAGGCTCAACTTGCCGATTTCTCTGATACCACCATCTAAACAAAGGATAAATATAAGATAGAAAATCTCAAATTTATCTCTACCAAATCCAAAGTTTAGGACAAGGAGTTTCTGTGATTTTGTGTGCCCAAATAATAAGAGCTCCCTTGATGCAGGTTATTAACCAAGCAGATCTTCCTCTCCTTACCTTTCTTTGATATAGAGGGATCGAAATATCGCTTTCTGTTTCGGGTCAAATGGCCTCAGTGAAGGCATTTCAAAAGTCTTTTTCTTGAGTTCTTCATTTGGATCTGAAAGATCTCCGCACACAATTGAGACACATGGTTGCATTTTTTCTTCAGTATATTGACTTTCATTCTTGATCACAGACCCAACTGCAAAGATCGACGGGGTCACCTGCCTGATATGAGATGATACTACACTCTCCGGATCAGACAACCCTCCAACTTCTCTTTTCATCTCAATCTTTGAGTTTTCAAAATCTATCTTGCAGATCTCTTGTTGATCATTTATTGCATAAATACTTCTTCCATCCAAAGAAAAGGTAGCTTTAAAGGGGAATTAATCTTTGACTCCAGGTGAGAAAGATTTACCGCATCGATATAACTCTGCCGTTGCCACAAGTTTCTCTGTCTTTTCTTTCACATAATGTATTCTGATCTTCCCCTGATCATCCAGTGTCAAAAGATATGGCTCTAATACTCTATATCATTCACCAAATTCATCATTATACCTTCAATGTAATCCTTATTCAGAGGTGGCCATTCGAGATAGGTGAATTTTCCTTCTTCAAGAGAAAATTCAGCCTCTATACTCCTTTCCTAAAAATTTTTAAGTTCCATTCCCCAAATATTTCAATCAGCCCTCCCCCTCTCTTCTTGAAAACATCCTTACAGGCATAATTCTTTGGTCTACAAATACTTCAGATTTTTCGATTCGAATGCTTGATGGGAAAACTGATGCAACCAAATATTTGCATTCTGAAACTCTAACCATCATCACATTTCCCCTTGGTTCATTCAGCTATTTCAATGTTAAACATTTCTCCCATATTCTCTAGTTCCATACTTTGTAATCATAAAAGGGAAAGTCTCTTTCTCTTGCTTGCACAAATTGATTAAATTTCTTGTAACTTGAAACTCCACGTCCTATCAAGAGTTTATTCTAAGAGTCAAAGATCTCTCAGTCTACTCTTGCCATTTACAAGCAATAGCCTGTCAATCTCGTTGATAGCATCTATTTCCGATTATTTTAGAATTCAATGATTAAAATACCAAGCAAATAAGGGCTATTGGCAGTTTCATCAGAGTTTGTAAAGTCGCTTTCCTCAGAACTTGTAAAGCCCCAGCTTGGGATCGCTTGTCGACTCCGTTTATGGAGAAAGAAGGAACCATGAGGAATGGTATCAGGGTCTGGGTCTTGCATTTTGGGAGGTTCTGATATTAAATTTATTAAAAGAAAAATATTGTTTATTTTTATTTGGAATAAACCTTCATAAAGTTGACCAGAAAAGAAATTTTATTCAGAATTTCTTTGAAATTCGTCTCAGAGACAAGAAATTTTTTTCTTTGATTTTTTCAACAAATTTGCAACTCTCATTTTCTCAAAATCAAAAAGTTTTTTCGAAAAGATTTCACGGCTCAAACGAGAAGCATCTAATCAGGGCTTCACAAGGTGCCCGTTTGACCTGCCTTTGCCGAATTTTGGAACTCATTTGTCCGAATTCTTGGCAAATTTAACTCTTTTCCTCAGAAAGAAGATTCGAAGAATTGAGAAAAAATTTTTGGAAAAAATGTTTCTTTGAGAATTTCGTTCAAAATCTTTTTTGGGAAAAATTTTTTTGAAAAAAGGTTCTTGAAAAAACAACTCTATTTCTCAAAGAAAAAATTTAATTTCCTTTCTTTTGAAACCGCTAAAATCCATCTCTGGATCAACTTTTTGTTTGTTGTTGAAAAGATTGATTTCAAAGCTTTCTCTTGTAGATTCTGGCCATTCTGCTAGAAACCTACTGAGAACTCATTTGGGTGGGACCTCTCGTTTTGAGTCAAGATTTTCGCTTAATTTCAAACTCTCTTGAGATCTTAAAGAATACATGTCTCAGTTTTATGTATTAAACCAGCTGGAAATTTAAAAGTTTTATTCACAACTAGTTCAGGGAGTGCGGGTCCAAGTATTGGATTACATTTCCAATCAACTTTCGATATGTAAAGGTAGCTTAGCCTTGGAGTATCTACTAAACTATGTTTTGCCAGAATTTCCTTTGAATTCAATTGGAAGAAAAATAATGTCTTTTCCTTCAGAACAGAAAGACCATATAAGCAAGCTGTTTCGAAAATTTTGGCACAATTGTCAACTGTCAAGTAGAGAGGGAGAGAGTTCTCACAGGCCACCTTCAAATCCTCAATAATATATTTCTCTGCTAAATCAACCAAATTCAGGGCAATTTCCTCATTCATCACAGTCTTCCCCAAATAGACGTACTCCAGAAAAGCTTTGAATATCGATGCTTTGGTCTCAGGAACTTCAATCACTGAAGAATATGACTCAAGCATCCCACCTAATCAGATCAAATTAAACATTTATCCAAAACCAAGGACTTTACTTGCAAACATATTCTTGAAAAATCGGCATTTCTCACTCAGAATATATTTATGAGCAGGGAGTTCTTCATTTTCAACCTTGAACAGAACATCAGATTCGAATTTATTTAAAAACAGAAAGGCTTTTCTCTTCGCAGGGTCTTCGGTCGTTGTAAAGACTTTTACAACAGTCTTTTCAGAAGTATTCGATGAAAACAAATTGCCTGGACCTAACCCTGAATCTGCCTTCTTTGTTGAGGAAAATAGACTGTTTCTTGATTCTTCTCCAATTTTTGTGTCTTTTGGAGTAGGCTTCTGAAGTGAAAAGCTTGGTCTATTGGATGAGCCAAGACTAAAAAGAGAGCTTCCAGAAGAAGATGGGGCTGAAGAAAACAGACTGCTTGTCGAGTGCTTCGTTTCTAACTTTCCTTCTGTATTTTTGATAGAAGGAGCAAATAAAGTATCTGTCTTCTTGAATAAGCTTGCAGAGGTTTGAGAGAATAGCGAAGATGGGACAGAAGAAGTTTCTTCAGTTTTTTGAATTGGTGCAAACAGATTATCAGCTTTTTTGAATAAATTCTGAGATTGAGTTTTTTGTGCTGAAGAAGATTTCACAGTTGAAGTTTTAGCCTTCTCCAAGTCTCCAATTTTTTTTGGCTTTACTTCAGACCTATATAATAATCAGGACACTCCAAAAAGAGCTATACAAAATCTTGACCCCTGTAGGCAAACATCTGAGACTAACTTCACTTTTCGAGCGGTTTCTCCCTTGAGCAGAACAAGGGACAACCTTTTGAAGCTTGAATGATTTGGATGATTTGGATCGAATCCTCCTCTTCACAACCAGTCTTCCCTTTAACAATTTCTGGTGATCCTGAAAATCTTCATTTGAAAAGGGCTTGATGGACATTGAGAGTATTGGTGCAGAACAGCGAGTATCGTAGTAGCGAAAAGCATGAATGTTGCCTTTAGAGTCTAAAACCAAAATTGATGGGGGATTTGGGAGTTTAATTGCTTTCTTATGAGAGTGAAAGTGAACCTCTTCTTCATTCTTCTGACCTCTCGCTGGTTTCTTCTCTCTTGCAAGAACCATTCCCCTTAGTTTTGTACCTTCAAGGTCTAATCCAAGCAACTCTCTGACTATGCCATCTATGATTTTTCATTAAGATTGAGAACATCCGAGATCCCCTACCAAATTCAAATTTCAATGCAAGCACTTTTCCTGATCCTGTATGCCCAAATAACAAAAGCTGCCTTTATAAAACAGTGAGAATCTCGTTCATACTATTATTTTACCTCTCTTTGACATATAAAGATCGAAATGTTACATACTCATTCAACTTATTAAATTCTGGTATTGGCATAGGAAAAACCCTTATTATGGGCTCTTCTTTCTGGTCTGAAATGTCTCCAGAGATAAGATGTAAACAGGGTTCATCTCTTCTCCCATTCATTTTTCTCACAGAACCAATAGCAAATGTCCATGGAGTCAATTGTAAGATATGAGATGACACCACCTCTTCAGGATTCGAGAGCTTGTGAATTCTTCTCCTTACTACCAGACGAGAGCCTTGAACGCCAATTTTGCAAATCTCTTGCTGATGATTTATTGCATAAATCTCTTTCCCATCCACCGAGAATGTTGCTATTGGAAGTCATATATATCACTCCTTGATTCCTCAAGATTCCTTACCACAACGAAAGGCTTCTCCTTGCCTAATCACTTGTTCGGTCTTCTCGTTCACATAGTGTATCCTGAGATTTCCCTCATCATCCAGTGTCAAGAAGTATGGCTCTTATATTTATGACAAGAATTTCGAAAAAATAAACTCATACTTTCAATGTAGCTGTTATTGAGAGGTGGCCATTCAAGATAAGTGTATTTTGCTCCTTCAATATGAAATTCTGCTTCTAAACTTCTTCCCTAAGCACATTAAAAATATTCCCAAATACAGATCTATCAGATAAAAATTTATGGAGACAATATCTCTCTCACACAAAACTCTCTCCATTTGTTCAATCAGAAAAGCCCCTCTTCTTTCCATAAAACACAACTTACATTGGAGATTTTCTGTTCTAAAAGCATTTCAGATTTCTCAATCCGAATGTTCGACGCGAAGACTGATGCTACAAAATATTTGCAATCTGAGACTCGAACCATTGTTGCGTCCCCTCTTACATCTTTCTTCTATTTTTCTCTTTAATATTCCTCTCAAAACCCATTTTTAATACTTGATCTTCATGCAAAAGAAAGCCTCTTTCTGGAATTTGGGTCTTGAAGCCTGAAGTCCAGCTTGTAGGCATGTAAAAAAGATACAACGCGATTCGCTTGCCTTCTACAAGCAGTAACTTGCCAATATCATTGATAGTGTCTATTTCCATATGGTTACATTCTCCAGTAAGAGAAAATACCAAGCATATAAGGACTATTCGTAATCTCATGAAAACCACTGAAGGTTAAGCTCAGGATTGTTTGTCGGTATCCTTTGTAAACAAAGAAACAGTCATGGGGAATTGTATCAGGCTCAGAGTCTTGCATCTTGAGGGCTTCCGATATTAAAATTTGCAAAGAAAAATATTGGACCGACTCTCGATTTTAATGATAACACCAAATAATTTTCTTTAGTTAAAAGCTCGAAGAAAAGTATCGTTTTATTTGGAGATTCAATCAATTTTTGATACAAGACACAGGAAATTGTACATTTAAAAAGCTCTCATCTTCTTTACACAATAAATTTATAATCTTGATGAATAAAAAACTCTTCTCACGCTGAATTATCTAGCCAAAAGGTCTTCTTCCTCTCTGAGTTAAGCGCCTGGGATCAGCGAAATTTCCTTCTTCTTCAATTCGTGCTGGTTCCTCTTTCATAAATTCGAGTAAGAAAGGGTCGAATATCATCCTTTGGTTCCACTGAATTCTCTTAATATCAACGTAAATCAATTTTGGGAGATCTTCAAAGTCCTTTCGTTTGAGAATGCTTTCAAGGTTTGCTTCAAGGAGACGTAAGACCTTTTTCCTCACAGAAGGAGCTTGATAAAAATCATAGAAACAAGCTTTTTCGGCAATTTCTAAGCAAACATCAAACGTTAGGTTCTCTGCGAGATGGTCTTCACAATCCTTCTTCAACTCGTCTATCATATACTTTTCTGAGAGTTCATACAAGCCAAGTGCTAATTCGTTATCCATTGTAGTATGATCCTTGTACAGATATTGAAGAAAAGCTATAAAAATGAAAGGCAGGAAAATAGTTTCAAGGTACCTCTAAACACTGATGCTTTTGTCCCAGGAATTTCGATCACAGGAGCATGTGATTCAAACATTCCACCTATTGTTGCTAATCTTACAACTATGTGTTCTTTTTACTTGAAAACATGTTTTTGAAGAAGGTGCATTTCCCAATCAAGAAAAATTTATGTGCAGAAAACCCTTGACCTTCAACTTTAAAAGTAATATCATATTCTGCTCTCATGAGACATGGCTTATTGTTCCACATGACAATATTCTCAGGTTCTTCTTTTAAAAAGTCATCAAATCTGAATAATGGAGTCAATCGATGGTCTTGAAACTCAATTTCCATTTCAAAACTTGGCGAGGTTGCAAGCGCCTTGAGAACTTCATAATAACTCATTTGAATGTTGAAAATTCTGAGTTTCTCTTGGATTCCTTCAACTCGGTCAGGATCCAGAGAATAAGAGTGATTCCAAAGTCGGGCGGGTGATGATTTTTTATCTTCTATCTTTGAAATATTTTCAATATTTCTGTTTAAAAGCTTGATAGACTTTTGTTTTTCTTGACCCCTCCAAATGAATTTCATTTCAAGAAAGAAAATGTCTTACAAAGTCTTGGTTTTTGAGGAGAAATATTTGATTAGGATATGACCTTGGGAGCAATTTTTCTCTAGATGAAGAGATCTACATCGACTTCTTTTCGTCCTGTTGGGCTTTCTCTCCAATTCTTCTTGCTCTTGAAGGATGAACATTGAAACTGCGGGAGCAAAACACTTGGAATCAAAGTAGCGAAACTGATGTAAATAGCCCCTTGAATCCAAAATCAAAAATTGCGGACCGTTTGATAACTCAAGCTCTCTGTTCTGATATTCAGTTTCATTAAATTCTTTTGGTCTCTCTTCTTTCATAAAAATCATGCCTCTCAGTGTCCTTTGCTCGAGACTTATCCAGCCAGTTTCAACTTCTGTCCCATCTGGAAACCACATAAATATTCTCAAACTCTTATGTCGTTTACCTAGTGTGAAATATGAAAAGCAAACATCGTTTGATTGTGTATGTCCAAACAGAAGAAGCTGCCTGCAGAAAAATTTATCAAACGCTAAAGAATCTTTTACCTTTCTTTTATGCATAAAGATCGAAATATGACAGACTGGCTCGGAGAAGCAGACTCTGATATCGGTATCTCATAAACTCTTTTTCTCGGCTCTTTTTTAGGATCAGAAATATCCCTAAATATGACATGTAAACAGGGCTTGAAACTTGCTTCATCTTCTGGATTTTCCACTTTGATTTTTATCATAGAGCCAATAGCAAAAACCCATTGAGTCAATTGTTGAATATGGGATGAAATAACCTCTTCAGGGTTTGATAATCCTTCAACTCTTCTTTTCCTCACAAGACTAAAGTCTTGAAGATCAATCGTACAGATCTCTTGTTGGGAGTTTATTGTATAAATATATCTCCCGTCCAATGAAAATGTCGCTATTTTCCAATCAGAATAACAGTTTCTCATTCAAGGTTTCTTGCCACAGCGGAATGCTTCACCTTGTCTTCCCACTTGGCTTGCAGTTTTCACAGAATGTAACTTCAAAATCCCTTTCTCATCCAATGTCAAGAAATAAGGCTCTATGAGAAGTCAGAATCAACAAGAGAAGAAATCTTTCATACGCTCAAGATATAGATGGCTGAGAGGTGGCCATTCAAGGTAATTATATCTTCCTTCAGAAATGTAGAATGATGCTTCGCATGTTTCTCTCTACAAAACAATTAAAAATACGCCAAAATGTCCCCCAATCCTAGAGCGCCCAAAGATAATTTGCTTACCAATTCCTTTTCTTGGGAAATAAACATTTCAGTCTTCTGAATCAAAATCCATGATTCATACACTGTTGCAACCAAGCATTTACATTTCGAAACTCTCACCATTCTGACCTTTTCTCTGTCAT
>Ga0182738_1004779_pt1 | contig 14780 bp, 13 predicted proteins | sample eDN5th30CBELigMG_FD_128876 | JGI IMG/M metagenome (GOLD analysis project Ga0182738, IMG submission 128876) | Enriched Miracle-Growth compost microbial communities from Emeryville, California, USA - eDNA 5th pass 30_C BE-Lig MG (version 2)... ... | reverse complement strand
GGGTTCTGCTCATCAGGAGTCATATTCACATTCTTTAAATCCTTTGATTGTTCGAACATTTCAGGATGCTCCTCTTTCATTTGTGCAAGCACTTGTTTATATTCACTCAATGCCTTTGAAATTGTTATTGCTCAGATATTCAACATAAATGATATTTTACTGCTTCGAAATGAGGGAAATCTTCACTGGCACCTGCAATTAGTTCAACGTCACCACCAGAGATGTCCCAACTAAGAAGATGTCCACCTTTAAGGTGATCTAATTCATGTTGGAAAACACGAGCTTCAAATCCACTAAGTTCCTTTTCGACTTCTTCCATTTCTTCATCGAAATAACTAACGAGAATTCTGTCAAATCTTTTAACGCTGGCTCTAACATTAGGGAAACTGGCACAATATTCCCAACCATATTCTTCTAACTAAAGAAATTTATGGGAAGAATTTTAAGGTCAAAATATACTCTAGAAACTTTTTTGATTTTAGGATTTATGATAGTGTCATATTTGATTTCTTTTTCCATTCTTCTGTTTATCCAAACACCGTCTTTTAAATGTTTGGCCATAATGAAGAAACTGTGATCAAGTCCGATTTGATTAGCTGCCAAACTATAAGCACCGTGATAATTAGCACTGATCTTTAAAGATTCGATATCCTTTTTGATTTTTCTTGTGACAGCTCCGACTGCCATGGAAGATCTGTCAAGGAACTTGGAGTTGGGAGTTCCGTAAAGAGCGATTTCTCTTAAAACGCCCTTGAAATCTCTTGAAAGTTTTTCTTGTAGAGTTTTACGCATTTAAGTGTTTCGAAATAAAATTTATTTGCGGAGGAGTTTTGGTATGTTGATTTAAAAGATCTGACTTTTAATCAAAAAGTTCTTCTGATCTCAGGTTGCTATTGATTTCTTAAAGAGAAAGAAAATGGGCTTGAAATAAAAAATGCAGGCAAACCAAAGGTTTTATAAATAAATGTATTTAATGAGAATATACTGTTTTTTTGGACATCATTACAATTCACTTTTATCATTGGCACTATTTTTAAGACTGCTAGAATCCGAATAAGAGCCTCCTTCATCTACTTCACTAATAACTTCTCTTTCAGGTTCTTTGGGGTGACTCTTTGAGAGAGAATTTTTTATTTTGGCAACAGTTCCTCCTCTTTCTCTCACACCATCAACAGTATCAAAGTAATCGATGAACTGTTCTGAAACAAGGAAATTTTGAATTTCAATAAATTTGATTCTATCTTTAGTCTTGGCAAGGTGCAAAAGCTTCTCTTCGATTGACATGAGAGTAGCTTTAAAGGAGTCAGTGTCGTAATTATTCAAGAAGATCGAAGCATGAATCATGGAACTAACGAATTTTTTGTATGATTCAGGATCAAGATATCCTTTTCCTTCTTTATCGAATACTTGGAAAGCAAACTCGACTTTTTCAGCAAGATTTCCTCTTGTTAACATCGAGACAGCAAAAAGGAATTCCCTGGGAATGATTTTTAGGGATTAAAAAAAATGAAAAAATTATTACTTAAAATCGAGATCTCCTGTCGAATCAAGATCAAAAACATCGAACATTTTATCAAAATCAATAATTTCAAGTGAGGCTGTTTTCTCTTTAGGGACGATGCTGTATATGATTTGTCTGAACTGAGTTTTGTTGATTCCTGTAGCACTTTCATTTACGAATTTTTTAAACTCTTCTTGCAAAGATTTGATTTCATTGATTTTGAAGTGAGTGTGTTTCTGTAAGGTAAAATGAACATAAGAGTCATTAGAAATCCATTTAGAAGAGAAGTCTCTCTTGAATTCTTCTTCGTAGGCAGTAATTTTGGCATCATCGATATCGATTTTTTGAACTTTATCAAAAACTTCGATCGTGAACTCATTTACAATAACACTTTGAAGATCGCAAGAGTTTGAATAGATCTCGTTGAGCTTAATTTTGCTCAGTAACATTTCAATAATACCCAATGCTATTCTTCTCAATTCATTCATCTAAAACAATTATTATAAAAGGAGTTATTCTCATCTCGCTTACGGATTGATTTCTAAACATTCTTTTCCAAGCAGAAACCAAAACCTGGAAATTGAGGAAATTGACAAATAAGGGGATCAAGAATGAAGGACCTCTCATATCCAAGAAGTTCTTGACGCTTTCTGAAAGATTTTCGTCTAATTTGAGGTAATCTTTAGCTAATCTCCAAAGGACGAATTTTTCTTGTTGGAAGCCCATCAGAGCACTTCCTTGAGTGGTTTTTGCATAAAAATTCTTTGGGAGGATCTTGGTGATCATATGACCGAAGACCAAATAAGCAGATTCTTCATCCATAATACTAAGCAACATTGCAACTATATAATTCATTCCCTAGAGGGGAAAATGGCTGAGTGATTCGGAGAATTCTAATTATTACTTGACAATATCCGATGTTGGGGAATCTTATACAAAATGCTTTGAGAACATTAGCCATTTGAGTTCTGATTTCAATCTGGCTTTCACCTTCTTGATTATAATGCAAAAAACTCTGAAGTGAATAATTGAAAACATATCTATCACTTCTTCCCTATGATGAGGAGGATTTATTGAGAGTCAACATGTCAACAATCTTACTGACATGACATCCTTGTGAATGATGTCAAAATCATCTTTGTGAAGAGTTTTTGACTCTTTGATTCTTTTCAAAAGTTCTTGATAAGGAACCTCTGAATCATTATACTCACCACTGTTTTTTTATAATTACAGTATCATCAACAAAGATCTTACGTTTTGATTTCACACATTTTCTTAACTTCATTTCCAAATATACTGTTATATCCCCATTTCGTTTGATTCTGAGAGGTCATTAGGATTGATCGATTGCAAACTATTTTACGAGTGTTCTGAAGGTAAATTGGAAGCTATCCTCTTTTTCACAGATAGGGCAAACTTTATGAGTACTTTTCAAGTCATAGGTAACGACCTAGAAAAGAATAAAAAGGCTGTAAAATCTCAAGTCATAGTACGGTTCTCCTGGTTTTGCCGCAACTCGAACAAATTTTTCGATCACATCTTTTACAATTATGTCTGATACGGATTCTAATGAGATTAGAAGGGTTTGAATTGGGTTATTGTCTACAAAGAGAATTCTTTTCCACAACCCTCACAGAACTTGATAAGGTTCGAGTCCATATTTAGGATGTCACTGAACCTGGAACTAAAAGTCTGAGTTTTTTGCATGAAATTCGTGCCTTTTAATTTTATAATACAGAGAATAAAGAATGGGTATATTAGATGACTTGGATAAAGTTTAACTAGATACTTATCTCGAACAACAAATTTTTATTGGAAATCATGTTAATTTTCAGAGACTCGGGAGATCACGCCGGAATTTCTATGTGAATGTTATCATTATCATTGTTGTTGTTGAAAATTTTTGAATGAGTAAAAAAATTTACTTGGATTTTTCCTTCAAAGTGTTGTTGTCAATTAAAAAAAATTATTCGAAAATTTGTTGTCAAAAAAAGTTTTTCTTCATTTTTTTAAAGGATTTTTTTGTGATAAAGGCTCGTCAAAGCAAAGCAAACAAGGATGGTTTTTCTGAATATTATATCAGAATAAGGGATATTTCTGGTTATTCGAAAGGTAATTGGTAATTTAAACTTACAATTCAAAACAAAAGATCTACAATAAAATTTAAGCGTTGAGGTGGAAATGAGTTCTAAGATGAAGAAGTTGAAGAATGAGCAGATCAATCCTTTTATGGAAGAAACTGATCCTAAAAACCCTTACGGTCCTAATTATGAAGAATTGCCTTATGACACAAAAGTATACTACAAATTCAACAGAGTGAAAAAATTCGTTCATCTCACAAAAGACGATCAAGATAAAGTATTGAATTATGACTTTAAATATTTCTTTGGAACTGTTGCAGCAATGGCTTTTGGCTGTTTGGTTGGGTACGGAGTTAAAAAATTCATGATCAGACCTTATTTCAACAAATTAGATGATTGGATTGAACAACTTCCGCATTTGTATTATGGGTTATATTTTGCCGGGTTTGGTACTTTGGCTTATTACCAAATTGGTGATTACTACATAAAGGATGTTTGCTATCCCATGTTGGATAAATATTTGGCTGAAGCTGTTAAAAATGGATTTGATGATTACAAGATCAGTGAGTTCCGTACAGTCCAAATGGAATTTCTCAGTAACAACAAAGATCAATAAAGTGTTTTGAGTATAATTTCTATCAATTGCGCTTTATCTAAGTGATTGTATACTTTTTGTGGATGTTGGATTGTTCTTATTTTCATCAAATTGGAAAAATACTTTCTTGGTTCTTGGCTCCTGACTTTGATAAAAAGCAGAATGTGACCTGAAAATCGTGACTTTGAAGGAATATTTCGAGAATTCTTGTGAAAAAGATATTTCGAAATTCTATTGCAGTAAAATTTCCATACATTTTGTGAACATTCCACCTCGTCAAGGAAAGACTCAACTCAACATGATGATTGAAAGAACCATTTCGAGAAAGTCATATTCATTTCTTTGAGAATTTTTTAAAAAAAGAAATACAAATTTTTTTCTTCAGTTTTTTTTTCGCTCGAAATTTCCTGAAACTTTTAGATGAAAGGAGTTTTGGATTCACCAAGAGATTTGATTGATCGATTGATTGATAGATTGGAGAGTTTTTAAAAAGGACCCAATACAACAAACAAAAAATTCACAAATTATATTATTCACTTATTTATAACGAATTTAAAGATAGCAACCTGAATCAAATGAAAATCAGGATTTAATATTGATACACTGCAACTTTATTCTCTTTCGTGAAGGAAGATTGAGTAATTAGAGAGCGTGAAGTGTGACAAGCATGCAAAATACCAAATAAACAACAGTTGAAACGAGGAAAGTGTAGAACTGAATAAGATTTCCTGAACCGATACACTTTCCAGTCCATGGGCAATGATGATCATATCCTTTAATGCAGACATTACAATCTTCACAATGGTAGATGGTGTCATTTTTCACAATTTTACAGATATCACAGAAGCTATTTTTAAAAATTAGATTCTTCTTTCAGAAATAAAAGAGCTTATTACTAAGGATCGCCTTCAAAACGTTTCCAATTTTTATCATCAGGATTTTGAAGTGTATAGATTCCTGGGTTCTTGAGAGAAGTAAAGAGATAGATAAACGCCTGCCAGATTGTAATTCCGACTGTTAATGCTTTGATTAGAAATGTTTCTTCACTTGCAATGTAATAGGTCATTGCAATCCCGACGATGATCAATATACTCCACATGCAAAGGAAAAACGGCCCTAATGATGAAATTTAGAAAAATTGCATTTTTATCAGATGCTTACAGTCTGGTCCAATAGTCAAAATTGGTTCGTGTGAGCCCCACAAGATTGGGATATTCTTTCCGAGGTAGCGTCTGGCCTTTTGAGATTTGGTGGGCTTGGAAGGGATAAGACTGTTGGATTCTTTTTTATCATTATAAGTAATTTCGAAAGAGTCGGGTGCTGAGGGATTTTCAAGGTCATAGGATTCTTCTGCAGTTCCAAGAGAATATTTTGCAGTTGGTTTAAGGTCACTCATCGTTTTTAGAAGGTAAGTGTATACCTTTATAAAAAAGTAAGGATTATCTTTTTATTTAAGTGTGTTTTGTTTTATAAAGGCAATTTCCTGATTTAAAAGACGTTGGAACGAACTTTTTTTGCAGTCAAAAGATCTTGATTTTTCTCTGCTTTTTTTAGAAACTCAAGAGACATTTGGAAGGTGATTGGCTGATAATACTGAGGAAAGGAGAGAAGGACCTTGATGAAAAATTTACTCTGCGATATTTTTTGGAAATTTTTTTTGTCAAACTTTCTTTGTTCAATCGAGAAAATATGCCAAGAAGATAGGAAGATTTTACCATCAAACAACTTTTTTTCCCTTTTGACAATGATGATGCAAAATCAAGTGAAAGTAAGCTCTTTAAATAAATTTAATAAACTTATTTTCCCCAGTCACAAAGAGAATCTTACTAAGAAATGGTAAATTTCATAAAAGGAAGAGTACGTTGAATAAACGAAATTAGGGTTCATTCAAATCTTTGATCATCAAGAAGAAGCTCGCCAAGAAGAATAAGCAAAACAGACCTTTACCTAACTGGATTAGATACAGAACTAACAACACCATTAGGTATAATGAAATTTTGTAATAATTATTAATGCATTGTGAATAGATACAACTCCAAGAGAAGACACTGGAGAAGAACTAAGCTTAACATCAACTAAGCGGGCCATTGTCGAGCATTCAAGTCTTCATATAGTTTATGAGATGTCATATCGAATAAACAGGAGAATAAGCTCTGATGCATGAAAAGCCATTCGTTGAAATCTATGCCTTTATGTTTAGTGAACCAAACTAGCTGAATTCGATTAAGAATCATTGGCAAAGAACCAAAATGTCTCTTTTTCCAAATCGATTTGATTTTTAATAATGATCTCTCTCTGCTTGGGATGAATGCATTTCTTTGTGATTGAAAAATACCGAATATTATCACACAGACTCTCCTGTTTGTGGAAATCTTGGAATAATATTCAGAAAATTGGAAATTTGTGAATTTTTACAGATTAATTTTTCTTTAAAATTGAACTCATAATCTGAAGAAAATGAAGATTTTCTGCAAAAAACTTTTTGGGAAGAGAGAAAGTCTTTAACAAGAAGAAATGAATTTTTTTTTGGTAAAACAGACAAAGGGAAACTCAGATAAGGGATAGAATATTTAAAGAGAGAAAAGTTTGAGAAAAATAAAATAATTTTTTTTTAAAAAAGATTTTTCTAAAAAACATTTCTTCAAAATCATTAGAGAGAGAGGTTTTTCGATAGATCCCCCAGTTGGGTATTTTTAAATAAGAAGGTGGAGGAAAACCAAAATAAGGGAAGGGGACTTGAAATAACACTCTGGAAAGGGACAATAAACTACAATAATCGAAACAAAAACACAATATTTAGTAAAAACTTTAAAAAAGGGATATTAAATATATGTGAATCTATATATATATGTATGTATATATCAAAACTTAGTTTCTTTACTGACAAAAATTAAAAGTAAAGCCAAGTTATAATAATGGATGGAGTAATAAGACAGACTCTAGTAATCCTAGTATCACTAATTATTATATAGTGTTATCCAAACTGGAATTACGCACAAAAAATAGTTGGTTTTGATTTGGGTTAATTACTTCGTTGATTACTCACCACAGCATCTTTCTTTACCGTCCGACTCCTTTGAAACTTTACGGAAGAAGATACGGCCAAAACCACATGCTGGTTCAGAGAATTTGAGATTATTTTCATTGGCAATCCATGCTTGCCAAGTTGTGTGGTGAAGTCCTTTGGGATCTCTTACGTAATTGTAAAAGAGCTTGATTTTATCCATTCGAGTTTTATATTTGGGCAAGCCCCATTTCATGATATTTTTGATATTTACAGCTCTAAGGTCAACACCTCCGAGCAAGTTTTGACGGATGATAATATCATACAAGGACACATTCTGGCCATTTTTAAGGATATCGTAGAGAACCATGAAGGTGGTAGTTCTTCCTTTTCCAGCGCGACAGTGGAAATGAAGCCAGGCATCCTTTGGAAGTTGAGAAACAAATGTTATAAATTCATCAACAATTGAGTCTGAAGGAGGAAGGTGGTCAGTTGCATAGAATCTTTGGTAATTGGCGTTGTTTTTCTTGACTGTTTGTTGTTCGCTCAGGGCTGATTCTACGGAGAAGGTGACTGGCTCTGAGGGTTTATAGTAAGAGAATCTTTTGGGATATAAAGTTTTCCCGGAGAACTCCTCACTCTGAGCCAAGTTTTGAAGCAAGAGGGTTTCTTTTTCATGTATTTCATGGTTTTCAAGACCTTTATTTTCCCAGTTGGGACGCTTGTACCATGCGACTGGTAACCCATTGACAAAACCATGAGATTCTTGCCTGAGATCAACGACATAGACGTTTTTATTGAGATGTTGGAGGAGCATTTTGAGTTCGGATTCGGAGAACTGGGCGCTTCCGGAGGCTTGGAGTTCGTCAAGGCCTTCTCTGGAAACGTAGCCAATGGATTCTGGAATGATGAGTTCGGATGTTGATCTGAATTCTTGGGGTAAGAGGATTTGATGTTCAGACTCGACGATTTTGACAGATGCGATGGGAGCTTTTTTGGAAGTAATAGAATTTGTTTCTCGAGTAGTAAGTAGGGATAGTGTAAGGAAGTGAGAGCAGAATTTCCAGATGAATTCTTCTCCGAGAGTATGGAATTCATGAATCAAGTGAGATGTTTCATCAATATTAATATCAAACAAGAGTGAGTAGTGGTGAGAATTTTCAACGTTGAGCATCTTGCAAGCTTGATCTTTGACATCGTGAATTGATTTTGTATGAGCAGCGAGCAACTCTCTTTTCTCCCCGTTTATAATAGCAAGGATTTTGAGATCTTGTGTTTCAACAGAGATGGTTCCGTGGGCCTCATGCATGTAATCCAAGAGTCTTTTGGAGGCATCGAGGATATTTTTATTGTGCTTGAGGGTGATTTGGGAGTCGGCTGAGAGGTTGAAAGCTTCCGTTAAAAATGGGATCAAAGCACTGATGTCTTCATCAATGGAAAGCTCCTTTCTGACGATTTTTTCCTTGTGCTCAAAACTGTAGCTCTTTTTAATAGGAGATTTGACCTTGGGGTCTTGATTCTCCAATTGAGCTCTGATATGGATAGTAACTTTTGCGTTCTCGTTATTATTAATGAAATCAAACAGTTTAACGTTATCTTCCAGTCTATCTTTGGTTTCATCAAGGTACCAGATTTGGTTGTGATGTACGATGTTGACTTCCTTTTCAAGGATGATTTTCAGATCTTCAATACTTCTCTTGGCATTAATTGAGAGAGTTTTTTCAATCGTCTGCCCCTGAGAAGTAATCTTGAACAAGAATGAGTGAAGAATCTCAACTCTGATAATGGTATGCTCAGATTCAACTTGGTTACTCAAAGGTTGTTCATCATCAAGGTCTCTTCCGTTCACAGTCCACTTTTGGATAGTGACTGCAGGGAGGTCAAAATGTTCAATCAGGAGAGGTTTGAGAGATCCAACCTTGGCTGACCAGTTGACAGGGACTTTGACATGATGGTTGCCTGCCAAGCTGAAGAAAACGCTCTTTTCTTCATTACTTCTGGTTTGTTCACTTGCTGGTTGATGAGTTTTGTGTCCAGCAGACTTTTTGAGGAGGTCTTTGAGGTCTGGTATTTTACCAAGTCTAATATTTCTGTCAATGAGGTCATTATCAATAAAGACGTCGTATAATGATAAGTCCATCTCGGTATGGTCCTGAAGGATTTGCTTTGCATCTTCAACTGAGGTTGAAAGAGAAGCGCTCCATTCATGCAACTTACAATCATTTTCATTCATGAGATAAACTGTAAAGGTGACCAGATCAGACACAGACGAGGATTGTTGAACTAGTTCGAGCTCAACAAGTTCTCTGAGGCTGAGTTCGCCCAAGAGGGATGATTCGTTTTGATGTTTGCCATTGATAATGAGTTTATATGGTTGGTGTGTGGGGATTTGGAAGAGATGCTTGGCTTGGGAGATGACTTGGCTGATGTTTTGGCTCAGAGCAAGTGGGTGGGTGATTCTGGAAGCATTGTGCTTGAGGACAAAAGGCTTTTCATCAAACTGCATTTTGATTAAAAATAAGCTTTATTTGTTTAGAAACGAGGCAACTCCTTATTATTGGCAATAATAATCATGCATTAAAATCGACTATCAGTTATCTAATAATAAACCTCAAGAGTTTATATTTAGAATTAATAAATTAGTAAAGAGAGGAAAAGAGTCTGGGCGCTCATAAATCTGTATTTAAAATATTATGTTTCCAAAGAGTGAACAAACTCTTTTTGTGGATTCTGGCGCTAAATAAATAAACATACGCAGCGCGTGGGTTTATCCCCCTATTGTTTGAATAAATATGTTAAGCGTCTTCTTGTCCAAATTTATTTTGAGGTCTTGGTTGAATTTAACGCTGTAATTAATAATTTCGGATATATGATGGCTAATGGCTAAACTAACGCTATGTAGAAAGAATGTTCCATATTCGAGAAGACAAGGTGAATGGTTTCAATAATGAAAGAAGAAGTAATTTTAATGGTTGAACCAGTTTTTTAGGGATGATCAAAAACTAACAAAATTTAAGCAAACTTTTAATTTTACAGAATATCTGGCAATTAATTTTCTAAAAGACCGGGCCAAATAAGGATTATGAGAAAAATGAAGGCCTTTGGATCCAATAAAGGTCGATCAGGTTTGTTCAGATGATTTTGTGAATCTTCATTAAACTTTAATTTTATTCACATCGAATTAAAAAAGGGTTGAATTCATTGATCAATCCTTGGGAGGAGCTGAATTTTCCAATCAAAAAGATTTCAATTAATCACTGAATCAGGGATAAGTTATTCACTTAAGAGAGCCTTTCTAAAAGAAAAGGAAAAATAGAGAGAATTTATAGATTTATGAAGATTTTAGAATGAAATTAAAACAGAAATACCTAGGAAAAAGCGCACCTGAATTTAATAAAGGCATTTTACAATTAGGAATTAGACTATTGGTTGAAAATATACTAAAATTAGTTGCTCAAAATTAAATTGATTCAAATTAAAATGCAACATCTAATGGATTCCGTCCCCAGAAAAATTTGTTTTTCTTTCTTTAAAACTGATGGATGATCCCTTTTCAAGAAAATCTGGTGATATTCATGCAGGTAAAGGACATTAGATCTACAAAAAAAATAATAAATATTATGAGCGTTAAACCCAAAATTCTGATTCTCCATTTCCTTTTTGTCAGGATTAATTTGTTTGACAAAATAAACAGTTTATTGATATTCTTAAAGGGTTTTTTATCGGGGGAGGGGTTGTTTTGAGAGTGCATGCATCTGGAGTGACAAAAGACTTTGAAGATAGATTTGGCTCCGTATTTGTGTTTCAATAAATTGAACCATTAAAGTGGCAAGGTCTCCAATTATTTAGTTTCCAACTTTTTTTTAATTCGAAGGACTCTTAGATGAAGGATCAAGTCGGAGTTTAAGCAAAGATTTTCTTACTTCAGTAAACTAGAAGTTTAAACTATGACGGAGAGAAGAGTTAATTTTTATTAGTCTTGCCAGGAACTGAAATAATGTTAATACGCACTTCCATCTTCTTGACTTTGACAGTTTAAGGTAATGAGAACATTAAATATTTCGAGGATATTTGATGAAAAAAATATTGTTTGTATTTATTTACTACAGCATTTAGCATAAAAGTGTGAATGCAAGACTGATCGAAGATCTTTGAAACCTTTGAACCCAGGGAAATAATTTATATCAATAAGGTAGTGGATATCTGTATCTGTTTCTTTTATCAAATCCAATCCAACTATACTCAGTTTTAATTCTTCTCCAAGCTCCTTACACATGGTTTTGACCACCTGGACGTCAATTTCAGACGGTTCAAATCCTTTGATAAATTGCTGGAATTCAGGAAGATCTTTAAATGAGGCCTGACTGTGAAAATTGAGATAATTTTGTGAGGTCAATTTATCTGATAAGTTTGGAAGTGATTGTTTTTGCTGTATAGCCAAGTGATCTCCAATCATATAGACCTTGTAAATTCTTTCATCATGATTTATATATTCCTGCAAAATATGACTTTTATTTCTAAATAATAAGAGGTTATAACAAGATTCAGCTAAGATTTTTACCTAAATTTCTCTGAGCTTTCAATTTCAAGGAGACCTTCTTCATTGAGCACAACAGACATTTGGTGGCAGCTTTGGTCAAGACAAGCATCTGTCGTTTTGACGACGAGTGGGAATTTCATGTTTTGGCTCTTGATAAAGGAAATGACTTTGTCAGGATTGAGAGCTTTGGGATCAATGTGACAAGCCTTAGGAACACTAAATTTCGAAGAACTAAATTCATTCAAAGCTTCCAAAAATTTTTTAGACTGGAAAATTTCTTTGATTTTTCGTTGGAAGGCTTCTCTGCTTTGGATTATATCAAGTGAGTCCATTGGATCAAAGATATGGAGATTCTGTTGTGCATTCATTTTTTGGAAATTTTGCATAATGACTGAAGAGAAAGGATCCTTTTCATCTTTTGTCAAACCAAAAACTCTATGCAAAAACCCATCAATCTTTCTATCGAGCGACATTCTCAAATCAATAGGTATCATTTCGATGGGATATTTAGATGAGACAACGTCTCCACGACCTTGAAGCTTTTTGAACTTTAAATCATCAAATGCATATCCAATCCTTATTCTTTTGAGATCTCCTTGAGATGTGCTTTCTCTGAGGAATGTGATTGTACTTGGAAGTTGGGAAAGACATGAGATTTCAGCTTTTTGAGGATAGATTGTCAGTTTTTCTTCAAGTTGGAGTTTTCGAAAGATATTTATTTTTGAAGAAGAGAAATAAATTAGTTGAGGATTTTTCAGGTTTTCAAGGGTTGATGGCTGTATAGTTACGACATAAGCTGAGTCATTTTGAAGGTTGTCAAAGCTATAATACCCAACAACATCTGTAAGTTCTGTTTCGATAAGATTTTTGATGATCTGCCTTTTAAAAGGATATTTTGTATGATAAAAAAATTTCATATCCAAAGAAGGATCTTCAAACAGACTTTTCAAGTGCTGCTTAACATCCTTTTTAATTGTGTAGAGTTCTTTTAGGATGTGGATATGGCGGTTGATTATGTCCTCAAAGTCGTTTTGCTTTAATTCTTCAGGACTGATATCAATTGATCGGGCCAGAAAGTCTTGTAGAATATTTTGGAGACAAGAAGACTGAAGAAGAGCTAATTGTGATCTTTTTTGGAATAAGAAATCGATGTAGTCAGGTGTGTAGGCCAACAGGAGATTTGAAGTATGGGATGGGAGACTTTTTGTGAAAGAGAGATCTTGAAGCAAACAAGTCAGGAACTTGACAAAAACCTGCTTTTTGTCGGAGAATGATTTTTCAATGACTGTGTGTTTGAGATCAATAAAGAGGTTGGTTTGGTTGGCATCAGTTATCATGAAACAAGATGGAATTTTTGAGTTTTGGTTGTTGATAAAATTACAAAAATAAAAATATATCTGTAGAAATCCTATGTGAAAAATTATTAAAAAATAAGATAAATATTTTTTCAAAAAAGTTTTCTGTGATGTCAAACTCCTTCAAGTTTTTGAAGCTTGGATTTCAGTTTCAATGGAGAAATCAAACTCTTCATTCAAATTTATTCAAGGAGGATTTTACCAAGAGAGAAGGTATATCAGGTGAAATTTCTTCCTAAATGACGGAGATTTTATTGGAAAGGAGATGAAATAGTTTATTTAATTTCAAACGACATTTTGACAGATTGGTTGATTAGAATTTTTCTTTTACATTCAGAGGAAATATGAAACAGAAATTGGAGAGTTGAAATTTTCATGATGAATTTTAAAGGACTTTGTTAAACTGACTAGTTTTGTCAGAGCAGAGCTTCACGATAACAACAAAAGAGAATCGTTTCGTTTTGAAATTTAAAACTGTAAATTCAATAGAATTAAGTTGGCCATGAATGTGGTTAAGATTATGAAAAATTTTAAAGCAAGCCTTGCAATATTTTCCTAATTAATAGGACAGTGCATGCAAATAATTTCCCAGCTTTCTGATAAAACTTTTAATGGAGAATAATAAAGAACCAGTAAGAGCCAACCCGCCTAGATGTCACTCAACTACCAAGGAGAATGGAGAGATTGGAACTTTAAAGACAAGATTCTGGAAGATTTGGAAAAAAGAAGCGAACAATATATTTTTATGCAAAGGAAGAATTATGATTGGGTATTTCAACAGCAGTTGCTTAAAATCTAAGAATTTCAGGAGCGAGTATAAGTACTTGTTATTCACAATCCTCTCAATAAACGTCTCATCGCTGCTCTTGTTCATTTTTGTGCTTAATGTAAACTATTATATTTTCAATATTGACTTTAAAGGGGCTGTTTTCATCGAGAGGACTACTTATCGCAATCGGGTGCATATTACTTGTTTTAACAGACTTTTTCCTTTTGAGAACGCTGGTTACGGAGCCTGGAATCGTCATGAAATCTGTAAAATCCTCTCAATGAAATACAGTAAAGTTTTTAGCTTGCTTTCATGGAACAACCTCTTGAATTATCAGACATCCCGCGAAGAGCTGTAATCTTTTGTACTGAGAATAATTACCCATCTTCCTTTAGACGTTGAAAACAAAATGTTCAAGTGTAACAATTCAGTCATATTTCCATAAAGTCAAATATTGTCATACATGTAAAAATCAAATAGTTTTTGGTGGTTTTTACCAAGATGAACCTAGGTAATATTTATCGTCCTCCCAGAACAACGCATTGTGGAATATGTGATAATTGTGTGGAGGTGTTTGATCATCATTGTCCATGGCTGGGGACCTGCATTGGCAAAAGAAATTATAAGTAAATTTTGGATTTGCTGTTAATTTTTCTAACGAAAATTTTTCAGATTTTTTTATCTTTTCGTGCTTTTCTTGACTTTATTGGACATCTTTATGCTGACCACCAGTATCCTTGAATTTGTTCGAAGACTTCAAAATACAAACAAATCTGAACCAGTAACTCCAACTAAGAGTATTTTGGTGATCTCAAATTTTTAGAGTGATATTGATGGAATATTTGGGAATAACTTTGATATCAACCCCTTAACAATCATTCTTCTCGTTCTTTCTTTCTTGTGTGCGATATTTGTATGGGGGTTGTTGGCATATC
>Ga0182738_1004777_pt1 | contig 14788 bp, 16 predicted proteins | sample eDN5th30CBELigMG_FD_128876 | JGI IMG/M metagenome (GOLD analysis project Ga0182738, IMG submission 128876) | Enriched Miracle-Growth compost microbial communities from Emeryville, California, USA - eDNA 5th pass 30_C BE-Lig MG (version 2)... ... | reverse complement strand
CGACCGGATGACCGATCAGCGCCGCGATCGTGTCGTCAGCCAGACGCCAGTTGGCCGCCCCGGCACACCGGAAGACATCGCCGCCGCCGTTGCCTACCTCGCGTCACCGGAGGCCGGCTTCGTGAATGGTGAGGTTCTGCATGTCAACGGCGGCTGGGTGTTCGGGCGCTAAACGGCACAAACGACGACGCGGAGCGTGTGCTTGCTCCGCGTCGCCGCCTGTGGTGGGGAAGGGGATGGGTTAGAAGAGACGCCACAGATGCTGGTTGGTCACCTCATGGTGGAACTGAATCTCGCCGGTCTTGATCATCGTGCCCAACTGTCGTGGGCAACGATCGGCTGACGCCTGCTTCAGCTCACCGAAGCGATCGCGCACCTCGGGCCCGAGAAGCTCGGCGGTGTGACCACTGCCACAGAGGTACATGATGGCGTCGTAGATGTTGTCCGGCAGGATCGCGGTCGAATTGCGAACCCCGTTCACTAGCGGACCTTCGAGGCCGGTTCGCAGCAGCGAGTAGATCACCATGTACGGGTTGGCATCCGGCGCGATCGAGCGAACCTCGACGCGAGCGGAGTTCTTGTTGCCAATCGGGATGCGCACCATCGCGCCGCGGTCGCTCGGCGACGCCTTGATCTCGTTCGGTGCTTCGAATGCCGGATCCAGCCGGCGATAGCCGTTGACGCTCGGGTTCAGGATCAGGCACAGATCGAGCGCACTGCTGAGAATGCGGTCGACGAACGTCCAGGCGAACTCGGAGAGATTTTCCTCGCCGCTCGCGTCCCAGAACGTGTTAACCCCATTCTTCGCCACCGACAGGTTCGTGTGCATGCCGTTGCCGTTCACGCCCGTCATCGGCTTGGGCAGGAAGCTGGCGGTATAGCCCAGCTTGTTGGCCACCTGTCGGCAGACGAGCTTGTACAGCATGACCTGGTCGGCAGCGATCGTCGCCTCGGTGTAGGAGTAGTTCAGCTCGAACTGCGACGGCGCGACCTCTGGGTGGTCCTTCTCGTTCTCGAAGCCCAGTGCACGCTGCACCTCGGCCGACGCGTCGATGAACTCACGCAGATAGTCGCTCGGCAGCGAGTGGTAGTAGCCACTCTTCGTCACCGGCTCGAACTCGCCCGTCTCGACGAACGCCTGCTCGGCATGGCGACCCTTGAACAGGATGCCCTCGACCTCGTTGGAGGCGTAGCAGGTCAGCCCCTCCTGCTCCAGCTTCTCGTTCGTATACGCCTTGAGCTTGGCGCGCATATCGGCGCGATATGGTGTGCCGTCCTGCTCCTGCACCTCGCCGAAGACCAGCACCTTGCCGGCCCCGAAGGTGTCAGCCGGCAGCCAGTAGAAGGCCGGCCAGTCGATGCCCAGGCGCAGGTCAGATTCCTTCTGACGGGTGAAACCGCGCACGGACGAGCCATCGAACGTGAGATTGTCCGGTGCCTTCAGCAGGAACTTCTTATCGTAATCGAGCATGTGCAACCGGCCCTCGAGATCCGAGAACGCGACTGTCACGGCCTTGATGCGTTGCTCGTTCGCCAGATAGCGCAGGCGCTCTTCCTTGATGGCGTCCGGATCGCGTCGCGCGACACGGTCCGCCTTGGCGGCCAGGTTGAGCTCTTCGAGCTCGTCGTAGTGGATGTGGAGAAAATCGCGCAGCCCCTCGATCACCGTCATTCCTCTTCTCGTGTGCCGCGTCTGCGGTCGGCCCGACCTCCGACCTGCATCGATTCTGCCGGTGTCCGAGCGACGGGTGTATGTGCGTTGAAATGAGATCTACGCCAATTCTTTATGCACCATGCACAATCGGCGTATAAGACGCGGCGCGCTATCCATCGCGCAGCGAGGCCGAGACGGTCATCAAGCATGATTACTTGCCGGTAAGGGATCGCTCTTCGGCAGAATGCACGAAATCTGCTACGCTCGTTACGGACGTATGTGCCAAGGAGTGGAGGCCTCCATGCGTTCTACCCACACAACGAAGAAGATCCTCACCCTCGGTGGTGCGCTGCTGATTGCCGGATCGCTGATCTACGGCATCATCGGGCCGCTCGACCACGAGCATCTGCTCGTCATCATGATCGTCTGGATCATTGCCGCCGCCCTCCTGCTGGCCGGCTATGACGGCCACCACGACGACGTGTAACACCCCCAGCCATCGTCATCGCAAGCGGACGGCAAGCGACGTGCGACAAATGCTGCATGCGGCTCGTCGAACGTGCGAGCCACGACGTTCGGGAGGGTAACGACAATGGCAGGCATCGCAATCCACGGCTTTGGACGCATCGGACGCTCGACGCTCAAGGCAGCGCTACGCGACAAGCGCTTTGTCCCGATCTCCGTCTCCGACATCCGCGACACCGAAACGTTCGCCGCGTTGTTCAAGGCGGACACGAACTACGGGCTCTGGCCCGAAGAGGTCACTGCCAAACCAGATGGTTTCGTCATTGGCGGACGCGATATCACGTACTTCAACTCGATGGACGAGCTACCGGACTGGAAAGCGCTCGGCGTCGACCTGGTGATCGATTGCACCGGTCGGGCAACAACGCGCGAAGGCGCCCAGGCGCATATCGATCGCGGCGCGAAGCACGTGCTGGTCAGCGCCGCCAGTAAGACGCGGGAGGACGCCGACGCCTTCCTGCTGCCGGGCGTCAACCTCGACGAATATGACCCCGATACGCACAAGATCGTCAGCATGGCGAGCTGCACAACGAACTCACTGGCGACCGTCGTCAAGATCCTGCGCGAGCAGTTCGATCTGCAGCACGGCTTCTTCACCACCGTCCATGCCTACACCAACACGCAGGCACTGACCGACCAGCCGATGAAGGACGTGCGCGACTCCTGGGCCGCCGCCGAGAACGTCATCCCCTCGTCGTCCGGCGCGGCCAAAGCGCTGCAATTCATCTGGCCGGACCTGAAGGTCACCGGCAAGGCCTACCGTGTGCCAGTCCGCACCGGCAGCATTGCCGAGATCAACGCCGTCCTCGGCCGCTCGACGACCGTCGAAGAGCTGCGCGACGCCTTCCGCAAGGCGGCGAAATCGAAGGAGATGGGTGATGTCCTCGATGTACTGGAAGGTGAATGGGCCTCCGCGCGCATCCTCGGCGACCCGCACGGCGCACTGATCGACCTCCCGCTGGTCCAGGTTATGGAAGGCACCCTCGTCTCGATCGCCTCCTGGTACGACAACGAGATGGGCTACGCCAGCCAGCTGGCGGCAACAGCGGCGCGGTTGGCGGGGTAGAGAGCACGACGACTGCGTTTGACAACGACCGAGTTGTCAAGACACGATCAAAGGTAACCCACTCTCTTGCCTGTCATCCCGGGTGGAGCCTCGGCGCCAACGTGACAAGCACGTTGGCGCTGTTGTCGACCGGACAACTCAGACTGGGCAGCGCATACCGGCTGACAGTTGGTATACAATCCTGTAAACTGTTTGGTAGGATTCGTGAACCACCTCCTGTGACGCACAGCGGTACCCAATGCCAGGGAGGACTTTCATGCCACCATCATCTACCCGCACGGAACGCAAATCCTCGTCCAGGGCCGCATCCTCGAATCGGACAGGCAGCACGCTGCGCATTCCGGACGAAACGCACACGACGCTGAAGGCGCTTGCCGATGAGACTGGCGAGTCGATGCAAAGTCTCGTGGCGCTCGCGGTCGAGCAAATGCGTCGACAGCGAATCTTGGACATGACCAATAGTGCCTACGCCGAGATGAGAGAAGACCCTGCTGAATGGCAGGCGGAGATCGACGAGCGCGAAGCGTGGGATGTCGCCCTGTTCGATGGCTTTGAGGAGGAGCATTGAGCGATGCGCCGGCGCGAGGCGACATCTGGGATGTCACGCTCGACCCAGTTCTGGGACACGAGCAAGCGGGCAGGCGTCCGTGCCTCATTATCTCTGCCGATGCCTACAATCAGGGGCCGGCCGGTCTCGTCGCGGTGGTCCCGCTGACCAGCCGGAGCAAAGGGATTCCCCTCCATGTCCCGATTGATCCTCCAATCGGAGGGCTCACTGTCGCCAGCGTAATCATGTGTGATCAGATACGGACGATATCCATCCAACGCCTGATCCGGAAGCGTGGGAGCATTGACGCCGCGTCGATGCGAGAGGTCGATGACCGCCTGAAGATCTTTCTGGGCATCTTCTAGTCGACCAAGCAGGCGCTGACCGACAAGCCGATGAACGATGTGAGCGACTCTTGGGCGGCGCGGTTGGCTGGGTGATCGGGGGCGAGGGCTACTCGCTACGCAGGATTGCGCGGACGTGTTCGGCGGCCATCAGTCATGTATCTCGCGGTGCAGCCGGGAAGAGAACGTTCACATCAAGGACTCCTTTGGGGTGGCTCACGACGTTGGGTCAACAGGCAGATCGTACAAACCAAGGCGGCGACTCTTGCGGGTCAATCGCCGCAGGCCCTCCCGGCGTTGCGCGTCTCGTTCGCGCTTGTACGTCAGCAGATCCTGCAACCTGACTCTGCGGTGGGTACCTACCCGATGAAACGCGATGTCACCGTGATCGAGGAGTTGCGTGAAATATGTTCTGGACATATTCAGCAGATCAGCGGCCTGCTGCGTTGTCAACTCACGGTCTATTGCTGAAACGCTGACGGCTTCATCATTTGCGAGAATGCGAATCGCCTCACGGACGACAGCCTGTACGGACTCCGGTACCTCGATGAAGCCATCATCGTCATCGTGAATACCGATTCGTCGGTCGGGCCGATCTGCCAGCATCTGCTCTAAGCGCTGCAAAACATCGCGCTCCTGCTCAGACGCCACCACCGAATCTTCTGAATACATCTCTGACGACATTCGGTAGCCTCCGATCCCGTTGCCCTGAGGCAGACATCGTACCACCAACTGCCATAACCGCAACTATACGTTCAGTCTCACCATGCGTCCTGACCGAACGTTAGATCGACCTGCCACCACCGCGCATCAACAACACCTCCAGCAGCTGCCGCGTCGTCTGTTTGGCGAAGGGCAGCGTTTCCTCACTCGGGCGGACGCCGACGCAGCTGGGGCAGCCGTCCTGGCAGGGGCAGTCGCGGACGTGCTCCAATGCAGCGCGTAGCAGCAGGTCGTGGGCGTCGTAGAGCTTCTCGGCGAAGCCGATGCCGCCTGGCACCTTGTCGTAGATGAAGACGGTCGATGCATCGGTGAACGGCGACTTGATCTGGGCGTAGACGCCGAGATCGCGCGGGTCGCACATGAGATAGAGCGGCGCGATGTTACCGATCAGGTTGGCCAGGCCGGCCAACGCCCCGTTGAGCGTCGCCTCGTGCATACGGTCGGAGAGATAGCGCGGCAGGCTCAGCCAGTAGGCCGAGGTATGCATCTGCGACTCCGGCAGGAACACCTTGCCCCAGCCGAGGTTTTCGTGCGTGTGCATGCGGATCTTCTTGTACTGTGTGACGATCGCGCCGACCATCACCTCACCGTGCGCGCGCTCCGACTCGGCCGGTCCATCAGAGAACTGCTCGATCACCTCGACGCGGACCGACAGGCTGGCATCGGTGTAGTGTTCAACATTCACTGGGCGGATGTACGCCTTCTTCTGCTCCCAGTCCAGCTCATCGACGTGGAACTGCTGGCCATCGTGAATGTAGATCGCGTCGGTGTGGACGAGCATCGGAGCCGAGAAGGCGTCGACCTCGCCGATGACGCGTGGGCGGCTGCGGTCGCCATTGTCGATGATGACAACGTTGTCGCGCGCAGCCGTGCGCAGTGAAATGTCTTCAGCCGGGTAGGTATCAGACATCCAGTGCCAGGTACCGCGTACTTCGTGAAGCAACTGTGCGTCGGTGAGGTACTCCAGCGCATCGGTCGGCTCGTAGTGGCCAAACCACTCGCCGCGCTTGAACGGCAGCTCGAATGCCGCGCACTTGATGTGGTTGACGACGATCAGCAGGTTGTCCGGGTTAATCAGCCCGTTCTCCGGTGAGCCTTCGAAGAAGTACTCAGGGTGCTGCACCATGAACTGATCCAGCGGCGAGGACGACGCAACCATGATCGCTGCCGCGACGCCTTCGCGACGCCCGGCTCGCCCCGCCTGCTGCCAGGCGCTGGCGATCGTGCCGGGATAGCCAGTCATGACACAGGCATCGAGCGAGCCGATGTCGACACCGAGCTCCAGCGCGTTGGTCGAAACGACACCCTTGATCCGACCATCGCGCAGGCCGGCTTCAATCTCACGGCGTTGGTGCGGCAGGTAGCCGCCGCGATAGCCGCGGATCGCGCTGCTCTGGCCGATCTTCGGCGGCAGCGCCTCACGCAGATAGGTCAGCAGCACCTCGGCGGTCGTGCGAGCACGCGCAAAGACGATCGTGTGGACATCGGAGCGGATCAACTCGCTGGCCAGCCCGCTCGCCTCCAGCACGGCAGAGCGACGGATACCGAGCGCGCGGTTGACGACCGGCGGGTTGTACAGCACGAACTCGCGGCGTCCGCGTGGCGCGCCGTTGCGGGTAATGACCTCAACGTCCGACTCGATCAGCTTGCCGGCCAGCTCGCCCGGGTTCGCGATCGTCGCCGAGGCCAGGATGAACTGCGGGTTCGAGCCATAGTGTCGGCAGATGCGCTTCAGGCGGCGGATGACATTGGCGACGTGCGAGCCAAAGACACCGCGGTAGCCGTGCATCTCGTCGATGACGATGTAGCGCAGATTCTCGAAGAGTTGATGCCAGCGCGTGTGGTGCGGCAGGATGCCGGAGTGCAGCATGTCCGGGTTGGTGATGATGATGTGGCCGGCCTGACGAATGAGCTTGCGCTCGGCAGCCGGGGTGTCACCGTCGTACGGGTACGTCTTGATATCGACCTCTGCGGCATCAATGATCGACTGCAGGCCGGCGTACTGATCCTGCGCCAGCGCCTTGGTCGGGAAGAGGTACATCGCGCGGGCGGTCGGATCGGCCAGCAATGTGTTCAGCACCGGCAGGTTGTAGCACAGCGTCTTGCCGGATGCCGTCGGCGTCACGACGACGGTGTGGCGGCCCTTCTCGATCGCATCGAACGCATCGGCCTGGTGGCTATAGAGCTCAGTCACGCCGCGCGCCGCCACCGCCTTCACCAGTCGCGCATCGAGTGCGTCCGGCAGGGGCGCGGTGACAGCCTCCTGGGCCGGGAGGGTCCGCCAGGCAGCGATACACGGCGCATAGCGCGGCTCACGATTCAGCCGGTCAAGAAAGCTGTCGAGCGACATCGAACGTTACCCCACCGATCGCACGGATGTTCTATACGAGGAGTATAGCGAACCTCGCGACATCGGCCCGTTTCCCCGTTTCTTTGAGCTTCTTCAGGTTCGCTTCAGCATCAGCTTAGCCGCGCGGCTCACACTGCATCGCGTGGTATCCCACAGCGTCGCGAATGGGGTCGCTGTGGCCGAACTCCAGCGCACGTCACAAGCGACGGCTGGATAATCGAGAGGCGAGCGAAGGCAGATGCGGTGGATCAAACGCGCCGGGCGGCACTGGAAGTTTGGAGCTTTTGTCCTGCTGGGGCTATTTGGCCTGATTCAGCTTGTCCCCTACGGACATGCGCATACCAACCCGCCAGTTACGGCCGAACCGCAGTGGGACAGCCCTGCCACCCGCGATCTGGCAATGCGGGCGTGCGCTGATTGCCACAGCAACGAGACAACCTGGCCGTGGTATTCCCATGTCGCGCCGTTCTCGTGGCTGATTCAGCACGACGTCGACGAGGGCCGCACGATCCTGAACTTATCGGAAATCAACAACACCCCGTTTGGGCAGGACCACGCCGCGCGGGCGGTGCAGAACGGCGAAATGCCGGTGAACTACTACACCTGGATGCACTCCGACGCCAAGCTCAGCGAGACGGAGCGACAGGCACTGGTCGATGGGTTCATCAAGACCTTCGGCATCGGCTCCACGCCGCACCTCGCACACGCCGGCCCCGCCTCCCAGTAACGACAGTAACCGCGCAAGTCCGTGCGGCCTCCACTCATAACGCTCAACACTTTGATGGCATCGGCGTGGACGGGGACGTCGTGGCAGTCGGCGTAACGGCCGGAGCCTATCGTCGCGAACGATTCCTGGCACGTCTAGAATGATCTCGTAGCATGGATCCGACGCGCAGATGCGCCGGCATTCGAGGCCATGTCGCGCGAGTCGTGAGACGCATCTCGCCGTATCCAGCGGAGCGTTGAACGTGGCCGGCGACGCCGCTAATGCCCTCGTCAGCAGGGCATCTGGCCCGTCTCGCAGCAGTACGGCGACACCCTGCCCAGGCTGGGAGTGCCCTCCAGGCGGCAATACGCGGCGCATTGCGCGACACACGACTAGACCCATCAAGAGAACCGACGCGCGACATCCGGTTTCCTCTGTAGACCCTTCAGCCGCCCACGTATGTTCTAGACGAGGAATATATGGTGTAACACCCGAGCGCCTCAAAACGTATACAGAGTAAGGGGGTGAAATGGCAGGCGATGCGGCGAATCGATCGACAGGTAGGCTGGAATCTACCAACGTCGTTCGTGACGACGCTGTGGCGCTGGTTGCAGCGGCACAACGCGATCGCCTGGCATTCGCGCCGCTCTACGAGCGCTATGCCGAGCGCCTCTTCCGCTACGTCTGTGCTCGGACGGGCAGCGCGTCGATCGCCGAGGACATCGTCGCCGATGCGATGCTCACAGCAATGAACCGCTTAGCGCAGTTCGATCCCGACCGTGGATCGTTCGCAAGCTGGCTGTTCACCATCGCAACAAACGAAATCGTTGACCAGCGGCGGCGCAGCATTCGACATCGCCAGACGATTGAGCGAGCGCATCAACCACCGCCTCCAGCCGATGACGCACTGACGACGCTCCTGCGCAATCAGGCGGCGCGTCGCATTCACGAAGCGCTGAACCGCCTGCCCGATAACGACCGCGATCTCGTCCTGTTACGGTACTGGGCCGAGTTAACCAGCACTGAGATCGGACGGGTCGTCGGCATCTCGCCCGGCAATGTCCGGGTGCGGCTGAAGCGAATTCTGGGCAAGCTGGCGCAGATTCTTGAGGTTGACCAATGAACCAGCCATACGACGACATACCGGTCAATCCCCAACTTGACGCGCAACTGCGCAGCATCGCGCGCGCCGTGCGTCTGGATCCTTCACGCGACCGTCGCATTCGAGACCGCATCGGCCTGCCGGTCAGCGCAGGCTCGCAGGGCAGTAGCGCTGGGAGTGAGACAAACGAACCCACATCAGCCATGCCCCAGAGCACTGCCATCCGCGACACCCGGCAACTTCGCCGTATGCGGCCATGGATGGAACTCATCGCCGGAATTGCCGCGATCGTTCTGGTCGGAATTGTTCTCGTTGCCGTATTCGACAGTTCGGACGGTTCCCAGACAACGGTTCCCGGTTCCGGAGCATCACCGGAAGTATCGTCAACTGCATCAGCCGAACAGAAGGCAACAATGACACCGACGATCATTGCGCCAACGTCAACAGCCCCCCCGGAACCGACGGCGACCTCACCCGCACCAACCGGCTATACGCATACTGATTTCTGGCAGACCGGCATCAACTCGTGGGGCGGGCTACGAGTTGGCCCGGATGGCGCGGTCTATCAGATCGATACCAGCGTGCGCACCCTGCATGTTTTCGCGCCAGAGGGTACCGAGACCAGCACCATCACCTACGGAACGACAGGCGCGCCGATGAGCCCGCGCGATGACGTGGCCGTCGCCGACGACGGCACAATCTACATTCTCGATCGCAATGCGACACCGCGCATCATCGGGTACGCGCCCGACGGGACGGTCGTCACCGAATGGGGTGGCACCGTAAGCATGGACGCCGGCAGCATCTTCCAGGCGGTCGCGATCGCTGTCGATGACCACGGGTACATCTACGTGGCAGACGAAGGCTCACGGTTACAGAAGTTCACGACTGATGGCGAGTTTGTCGAAGCCTGGACACGAGCCGGTGACAACCTGTTCCCGACTGACATCCGCAAGATCGTCGTGCACGACGACTCGCTCTACGTCCTGGCCAATGGTTACCAGCACCCCGATCCGATCAGCGTGATCATGCGCTTTGACCTGGACGGCCATCTCATCGATGAGCCGCTCACCTTCGAGCGTGGCGAAGTTGGTGACGCCCTCTTACCGATCTCGTTCGACGTCGGTCCCTCCGGCACGATCTTCGTCACATTCGCCTCGTCGCTTGATATCGTCGAGATGACGATGGATGGTGAAGAGCTTGCGCGCTGGTCAAAGGTCGGGAGCGCAGCATCTCGGGGAAGCGTGCTTGAAGTGGCCTGTAACGAGGATGGGCGCATATATGTCGCTGACCCGCAGCGCGGAATGATCGAGGTGTTCAGCCCAGTTCCGGCTCAGTGAGCAATTGCCTTACGTGCCTTCAACAAACGTCAGGAACTGGCAGGTTGAGTTGCGCTGACGAATCGGCAGGATGGCCTGATATTCCGGTGAGCCGTACCAGGCGCGCGCCTGCTCCATCGTCGGGAATTCCAGCACGACAATGCGCTGTGGGCTCCAGTCGCCTTCGACTGTCTCGTACGCGCCGCCACGCACAATGAACTTCCCGCCGTAGCGCTCAATCGTGCCAGGGGTCTGGGCGGTGTATTCCTTATAGCCTTCGGGATCGTCAACGTAGACGTTGACCAGGACGTATGCTGCCATACGGGACACTCCAGTGGAACGTGCGTCACCGCGCGGCGGGCCAGCCAGTCCCGCGCGGCGACGCGTTCGATCTACGCCTCGCGCTTGCCGAACAGCTTACCGGCCAGCCCCTGCAGATCGTCCATGAAGCTGCCATCCTTGTTGGCATCCAGGTACTTGCCGATCATGTCCATCATGTCCGGGTTGGTAGCCGCAACCTCCTGCTGCTCGGACTGCAGCATCTCCGAGAGGTCGTTGGAGCTCAGGCTCTTCTGCTGCTTCTGCTTGGCGAGCATACCGAGGACGAGCGGCGCTGCGAACTGCAGGATCTTGGCGATCGTCGCCATGTCCAGGCCGGTCGTCTTGGCCATGCTCTGCTCGACCGACGACTGGTTGTCGCCGAGCGCGTGCTTCAGGATTCCCGCCCCGTCATCAAGATTCGGGTTGCTGAGGTAGTTGGGAAGATTGTCGACCACGCTGCCATCGTGATCCTTCTCGATAGCGTTGTAAAGCGATTCGGCCCCTTCCGGGGATGAGGCATTGCGCGAGAGAGCGGTCATCAGCAGGGGAATCGCTGCTGCGAGGCCGTTCTGGGCAGCGCCCTGATCGGCGTCGACAGGCAAGGGCTGACCGGACTGTTGCGCGGCGCTGGCGACTTGCTGCATGAGTAGATCAGAGAGTGATGCCATTGATTGCGCACCTTTCATCACGTCATCCCACATGGGAATACACCGAACGTGTTCAGCAATAATACTCCGATACCGCAGGATATCCGCAGCGCACTGCAGAAATGATGATGATTGTCATGAATAACGTCGTGACCGTGGCCCAACGGCGACCGACGATCAGCGAAAGGCGCAACGATGCTCTCAGGTCCTTGAGTAACACTCCGTGCGATCGAGCGCGAAGACTTGCGACGATTCTGGCAGTTCAATAACGATCTTGCAGTCGAGCTCGCCGGCGGTGGTGATCCTCCCATGCCGCAGGCGTTCGCACGCGTCGAAGCCGAATTCGAGCGCCGCTGGGCAGACGGCGGTCGCGACGGCGCCGTCTTCGCCATTCAGGCGGAAGGTCAGGTCATCGGCCTGTGCCAGCTCTCCAACGACAACACAACCGCACGCACGACCGAGCTGGGCATCGCCATCGGCGATCCACGCTACTGGGGGCAGGGATACGGTCGCGAAGCGGTCGGGCTGCTGCTCGACTATGCCTTCCGCCACCGCAACATGCAGCGCGTCTGGCTGTGGTGTCATGCCGCAAACGAGCGCGGCATCCGCGCCTATCGCGCCTGTGGCTTCGTCGAGGAAGGCCGTCTGCGCCGGCACGTCTGGAGCGACGGGCAATACGACGACGCCGTTTACATGGGCATCCTGCGCGACGAGTGGGAGGCGATGCGGGAAAACTCGGACTAGCCCTCTTTCGCGGCACGCTGCAACAGCGCCGCCGTCTCGGCGTTCGCCGGGACAAACGACTCAATCGCCAGCTCGGCGAGGGTGACGTCGGTCGCCGTGCCGAAGACCGTCGTTGTCGTATAAAACGCCAACTCCCCGATTGAGGATCGCATCCGTAGCGGGAACGCCACCGTGTCGTGGATAACCGGCTCATGCGCCGGCGTGTCAGCCGGAGGCGCCGGGAACGCGCGCAGCTCAGCCAGCAGCTCTTCCAGCACCGGATCAGCCGTCGCTTCAACCTGCTGCCGCAGGCGATGCAGCACGTGATCCCGCCACTGCGCGCTGTTGATGATGCGCCCGGCCAACCCCTCGGGATGCATGCTCAGTCGCAGGACATTGAGCGGTGGCGTGAGCAGCTCCTGCGGAATCTCCGCCAGGAAGATGCCGACCGCCCGGTTCGCCGCGAGGAGATTCCAGTGCCGATCGACCGCCAGCGCCGGATAGGGCTCGTGGCCCGCCAGCAGCAGGTCGATCGCCTGCCGAGCGGCGTCCATCTCCGGCTCATCGAGCGGCGTCGCGGAATAGACCGGCGCGTAGCCAGCTGCCATCAGCAGCGCATTCCGCTCGCGCAGCGGTACCTCCAGATGCTGGGCCAGCCGCAGCACCATCTCGCGACTCGGCTGCGCCCGGCCCGTTTCGATGAAGCTCAGATGCCGCGCCGACACCTCAGCATCCAGCGCCAGATCCAGCTGACTCCGCCGCCTCCGCTGCCGCCAATCTCGTAATAGATCTCCGACTGGTCGATGTGTGGTGTGCATGGGAGAGATTGTATCCTCGGCGGATTGCGTAGCCATTACCTCCCACGTAATCGCTTTCCCTCCCTCCTGCCCTCACACTCAGCACAGTTGATATGAAACCGCGCTGATCGCGGCAGGTTGGATGGAGATCCAGATGCAGGATGCAAGCACGATCGTTGAGCGCTATTTCGCAGCCTGGAATGAGCCGGATGGCGACGCGCGCCGCGAGCTGATCGCCGAGGCGTGGAGTGAGGACGCGGAGTATCGTGATCCGCGCTTGTCCGGCGACGGACATGGCGGCATCGACGCGATGGTCGCGCTCGTCCACGACACCTACCCCGGCTACCGCTTCAAGCAGGTTGGGCCGATCGACTCCCACAACGACCGACTACGCTTCGCCTGGCAGCTCATCGGGCCAGACGGCGGACCGCCCGCATTCAGCGGCGTCGATTTCGGAGTCGTGTCAACGGATGGTCGCCTGCGCTCGATCACCGGATTCTTCAACCCGGAGTAGCACGGCTGATGATCCCCTCGGAGAATCGAACGAATAGCGAGGTCACATCATGGAAACAACGATCACCCGATCTTCGCCATCGCGCGGCGAGCTGCTGCGCAACGTTCTTATCGCCGACGGAGTGGTTTGCGCGGTGACGGGGCTGCTCGTTGCCGCCGCTGCCGGGCCGTTGAATGATCTCCTCGGCCTGCCAACATCGCTGCTGCGCGGCGTCGGGCTGTTCCTGATCCCGTTCGGTGCGCTCGTCTTCCTGCTCGGTACGCGACCTGCCCCGGCGCGAAACGCCGTGCAGATGCTCATCGCCGGCAACCTGCTCTGGGTCGTCGCCAGCATCGGCCTGCTCGTCAGCGGTCGCGTCGACCCGACCGGCCTCGGCATCGCCTTCGTCATCCTGCAAGCCGCCCTCGTTGCGGCGTTCGCGGAGTTGGAAATGCTTGGGCTGCGGCGGGGATAACCTCACCCTCCCCGGCCCTCCCTCTCCCGTGGGGAGAGGGAGGGTGTCCAACGCGACGGTGGTTGAGTACCGATCAGAGATGTTGACAGCCAGCAGACCCCTCTCCCAGCCTCTCCCCTACAAAGGGAGAGGAGCACGAAGCGGCAGCCACCTCGCCCGGGTGGTGACACCCCCTCTCCCAGCATTGGGAGAGGGGGCCGGGGGGTGAGGGCCGCCCGCCGGTCACCCCACGACCTCGCGGAACACGCGCAGGTAGTTCAACCCCAGCAGCTTGCGCAACTCATCTTCGTTGAAGCCAGCCTGTGAGAGCGCGACGGTGATGTTTGGCCAGTCGGCCAGGCTCTCGAAACCGTCGAGCTGGAACTCCTCGCCGATGCGATGCTCCTCGACGCGGAAGCCGGTCCAGTTGAAGTCGCCCTCCAGTGCGGCCGGCATCGAGGCCGGATACTCGACCTGCGAGCTGGTGCCCGGGCCGGGGCCGGCTTTGTCGGTACCAATGCCAACGTGATCGATACCGCAGACGTCGACCAGGTGCGTGATCTGCGCCACAACGTCGTCGAGCGACGCACCCGGCGTCTCACGGATGAAGCCCGGTAGCGTGACGACACCGAAGTAACCGCCCTGCTCGGCGACCGCGCGGGCCAGCTCATCCGACTTGCCACGGTCGTGGTCGGCGACAGCCTTGCTGGATGAATGCGAGACGATCACCGGCGCGGTCGAGATCTCCATCGCGTCCCAGCCGATCTGCTCGCTGCAGTGGCTGACGTCAACGATGATGTTGGCGGCGTTAAGCCGCCGCACCATCTCCTGCCCGAACCAGGTCAGGCCGCCCTGATGGCGATCGGTGCAGCCATCGCCGACGAGCGTGTGCAGGTTGTAGGTGAGCTGCACCATGCGCAGGCCGAGGCCGTAGAACAGGTCGATGCGGTCGAGATCGTCGCCAAACGACAGCGTGTTCTGAAAGTCGATGATGACGCCGTGGCGGCCCTCGGCGTG
>Ga0182738_1004775_pt1 | contig 14791 bp, 12 predicted proteins | sample eDN5th30CBELigMG_FD_128876 | JGI IMG/M metagenome (GOLD analysis project Ga0182738, IMG submission 128876) | Enriched Miracle-Growth compost microbial communities from Emeryville, California, USA - eDNA 5th pass 30_C BE-Lig MG (version 2)... ... | reverse complement strand
TCGGTCGGCATCTTCGCCCAGTCCGTCGGTGGCGGCGGCGGCGTCGTCACGGCGGGCACGGACGGCATCGTCGCGGCCACCCAGAATGGCGGCACCGGCAATGGCGGCAAGGTGACGATCACCGGCGACGCCAAGATCCTGATCTCCGGCGACAACTCGGTCGGCGTCTTCGCCCAGTCGGTCGGCGGCGGCGGCGGTGTCGGCGGCCTCGACGGCAACTATCTCGGCCTGGATGGCTTCTCGGGTGCTAGCGCCCGGACCTTCAGCCTGTTCGCGATGCCGGCCGGCTTCATGGGCTCGGTTGGTGGCGAAGGCTATGGCGAGACGGTTTCGCTGACCCAGACGGTCGATGTCTCCGTCACGGGCAAGAATTCCTTCGGCATTCTGGCCCAGAGCGTCGGCGGCAGCGGCAATGGCGACATTGACGTCACCATCGACGACAAGGTGAAGGTCGTCGGCGGCTCCGAAATGGGCGCGGGCGTCGGCTTCAAGGACGGCAAGACCAACAGGCTGACCAACAAGGGCGTTGTCGCCTCGATCGACGGGATCGACGGCTATGCCATGCGCGCCACCGGCGGCGATGACACTTTCGAAAACCAGTCCATCGCCATCGGCTCCGTCGCGCTCGGCGAAGGCCTGAACGCCTTCAACAATCGCTTCGATGCCATCCACTACATGGGTGACACCGTCGATCTCGGCGCGACGGGCAAGTATCTGAATGAAGGCTACATCAATCCCGGCGACTGGGACCGGGTGATGACCACGACGCTGACCGGCAATTTCGAACAGGCCGAGAAGGCCGCCTATCTGCTCGATCTCGACCTGGCCGATACGACGGACCGGATCGATGTCAGCGGCACGGCCGTGGTGGATGGCTTCGTCGCCATCAACGTCATGAACCCGGGCGCGGCGCGCACCGGCAGCACCGACTACGTCATCATCCACACGGAGGAAGGCGTCACCGACGAGGGCCTCGCCATCGACGCCATCCAGAGCGCGGTGGCGCAGTACAAGCTGCTCTATCCGGTGGATCCGCAGGATGTCGTCCTCAATGTCGACATCAACTACGCCCGCGGCGGCCTGACGGAAAACCAGACCGCGGTCGGCTCGGCGATCAATGCGATCCAGACGGACCTGACCTCGCCGAAATTCACGCAGATCGCGGCGGCGCTGTTCTATGTGCCGACGCTGGATGCACTCGGCGCGATCTATGATTCGATCTCGGGCGAGGGCGTCAGCGGCTTCCAGCAGCCCGAATTCGACATGAACAATACCTTCCTGGCGGCCATGACCAGCCAGGCGGATAGCTGGCGCATCGGGATCGGCATCGACCCGGCGAGCCAGAGCTTCGCGCCGAAGCCGCTCGGCTATGCCGCCGAGCCGGACAAAAACCCGGCCTTCGAAGCCCTGGCGAAAGCCGAGGAACGCCGCTGGAAGATCTGGGCGACGGTCGGGGGCAATTCCGGCAACGTCACGGGCGATCCGACGGTCGTCGGCAGCGCCGACCTGACCTACAAGGGCGGCAGCCTGGCGGCCGGCCTCGACTACCAGCTCGATCCCGACACGCTGATGGGCTTCGCGCTCGGCGGCGGCGCGGGCTCGTTCTCGGTGCCGGATCGCGAGACGAGCGGTAACATCGTCGGCGGTCATCTCGGCGCCTACGCCTCGAAGAAGTGGGGCCAGCTCTATGCCAATGGCGCGGTCTCGCTCGACATCTACGACAACAGCACCACCCGCCGGGCCACCGTGCCAGGCACCGATGCCCCGCTCAATCCCGTGCCGGGCTTCTCGGAGCGCTGGGATGGCGACTTCCTGAGCGGCGGCTTCGGCGCCAAGGTCGAGACCGGGTGGCGCCAGCCGGTGGCCGGCCTCGGCGCGGTCACGGGCTTTGCCGGGCTGCAGTTCGCGTCACTCTCGATGCAGGGCTTCTCGGAAACCTCGCATGATGGCGATGTGCTGGGCCTCGACTATGCCAGCCGCACCATAACCTCGCTGCCGTCCTCGCTCGGTGTTCAGCTCGATACGGTGATCGGGCTTGGCGGCGATACGACGATCCAGCCCTGGGCGCGCGCGGCATGGCTGCACGAGTTCAACCCGGATCGGTCGGTCAATCCGAGCTTCCTCTCGGCGCCGGGCTATCCCTTCGTCGTGCAGGGCGCCGCGGCGGCCGAGGATGCGCTGGCGGTCAATGCCGGCTTCAAGATGAACTGGGGCCCGGACACCTCGTTCTTCGCCACCTTCGACGGCAAGTTCGCCGACAATGTCCAGACCTATGGCGGCAATGCCGGCTTCCAGGTCCGCTGGTAGAAAAATCCTAGCCAGTCGCGCCCCGGCGCGGCTGGCTAGCTCGATCCGACAGGACGCCCGTTCGCGTGATTTTCACGGGGGCGGGCGTCTTGCGTCGGGCGGTCTGCGGTACCCCCGCTGCAGGCTTGATCCCGCTGCGTAAACAGGCGCTGTCCAGTACCAAATACCAGTTGACAGGATGGCGGCTTGCTATCTGATATGAACGAAAGCTCTCACCTGCGAAAAGAGCTGAAATTGGGCGTTGGGAGCGGATGTCCGCCCCCGGCCGAGAGGGAGGGAGACAGGATCATGACACGGGCCAGCAGGACCAGATTGCGCTTGGCGGTTTGCGCCGCAGCGATGATGAGTGTCGCCGGATTTGCCAGGGCGGAGACGCCGCCGGCCTTTGCGACGCTGCCGCCGGAAGTGCAGGCGCTTTATCTCGGCGTCGAGGAGACGATCCAGCCCTCCGCCTATGACAATTTCGGCCCCGTGAAGCAGCCCTGGAAGTGGTGCCATTCGGAGTCCTATCAGGGCAATCCCTGGCGTGTTTCCGTCACGCACGAACTGGAGCGTCTGGTCGGTCTCTACAAGGAGAAGGGCTGGATTTCCGATTTCGAGATGTCGGATTCCAATGGCGACACCGGCCAGCAGATCGCGCAGATCCGCGCCTTCATCGACAAGAAGTGCAGCATCATCACCTCGTTTGCCGGTTCGTCGACTGCGCTGAATGAGGTGATCGAGGCCGCCTTCAAGGCTGGCATTCCCTTTGTCACCGGCTCCGGCGCGGTCACCAGCCCCTATGCCATCAACGTCGACTCGAACTTCGTGAAGTTCGGCTATGACGTCGCCAAGGGCGTCATCGACGGCATCGGCGGCAAGGGCAATGTGCTGCGCATCGAGGGCATCGCCGGCAGCCCGCTGGTCGCCCAGCAGCGCGCCGGCGCCGACAAGGCTTTCGCCGAGGCGCCCGACGTCAAGGTGATCCGCGACGTCAATGGCAACTGGTCGCCCAACGTCACCAAGACCGTGACGCTGCAGGTGCTGGCCACCACGCCGCAGCCGATCGCCGGCGTGTGGACCTCCGGTTCCGAGTCGCGCATCGTCGCCGAGGCCTTCCAGCAGGCCGGCCGGCCGATCCCGGTCGTCTCCGGCTCGATCTCGGGCGATGCGCTCGGCTTCTGGAAGGACAACCAGGACACGTTCCGCTTCACCGGCGGCGCGCTGATGCCGTCCTGGACGGCGCAGACCCTGTTCCGCGTCGGCGTGCGCGTGCTCGAGGGCCAGCAGCCGAAGCTCAACATCCTGATGATCCCCGTGCCGGCGGTGAAGCCGGACGAACTCGGCAAGTGGCATCGCGAGTGCATGACCAAGGACGCCGTCTCGATCTTCCCGGTCGCGCCGGAGGATCCGATGCCGGAAGCGCTGATGGATGCCTATTTCGCCAAGCCGGCGCATACGCAGCTGTTCGACTACGCGCAGACGCCGGACCCCTGCGCCAAGTAGGGGCGGGCTTGCAGGCAGGACGGGTGGCAGCCACGCTGTCGCCCGTCTTTTGATTCCATCCGCGACGTTGCACGGGGGGCTGACGTTTCATGCTGGAGATCCGCGATCTCTCCAAGCGCTATGGCGAGACGGTGGCGCTGGACGGCGCGAATATCGATTTCACGCCCGGCACGATCCATACGATCCTGGGCGAGAACGGCTCGGGCAAGAGCACGCTGGTCAAGCTACTCTCCGGCATCGTCACGCCCGATCGCGGCACCATCACCTTTGCAGGCCGCGCCATTGCCGGCCGCGATCCGGCCGAGTTTCGCGCCGCCGGCTTCGCCACCGTATTCCAGGAAGTGCTGATCGCGCCGGACCGCAGCGTCGCCGACAACATCCTGCTCGGCTATGATGGCCTGTTCCGCCGTCGCGTACCGCGCGGCGAGCGCCGGGCGCTTGCCGGCCGCATCCTGTCCGAATTCGCCTCGACCGCGGTGCCGCTCGACGAGCCGGCGGGGGAGGTGCCGCTGGCGGCGCAGCAACTGATCGTGCTCGCCCGCGCCCTGACCCGGTCGCCGCGCGTGCTGATCCTCGACGAGGTCACTGCCGCGCTCGATTTCGCCGATCGGGAGGCAGTGTTCGCGCTGATGCGGCGGCTGGCGGCGGAGGGCTGTCTCATCCTGTTCATCACCCACCGCATGGACGAGGTCACCGGCCTCTCCGACCGCGTGACCGTGCTGCGCAGCGGGCAGGTGGTGAAGACGCTGGAGAAGGGCAATCTGGTGCCCGACGAACTGCTCGCGCTGATGGCGCCGGATACCGCGCGGGAGCTGCACCATGGCTGATCCGTCCGCGCTCTCCATTCGCGGCCTGTCGCTGAAGCCGGGCGCCATTCCGTTCGATCAGGATATCCGCCGCGGCGAGATCGTCGGGCTGGCGGGCCTCGACGGCCACGGCCAGGACGCCTTCATCGAGACGCTGGCCGGCCTGCGTCCGCCGGTCGTCGGTCATGTCGGCACCGGGCGGGACGGCGAGCGGGTGATACGCAGCTTCCGACAGGCGGTCCGGAGCGGCATCGCCTATCTACCGCGCGACCGCCGCGCCACCGGCATTTTCCCCTCCATGTCGATCCTCGACAATTTCGCTATCGCGACGGTGGGCCGGGACCGCAAGCTCGGGCTGATCAGCTTGGCCGAGCGGCGCAAGCGCTACGACTATTACCGCGACCGGCTGTCGATCGTCGCGCCCGATCCCGGCCGCATGATCACCACCCTATCGGGCGGCAACCAGCAGAAGGTGCTGCTCGCCCGCGCTTTGGCGCACAAGCCGGACGTGCTGCTGCTGAACGACCCGACACGCGGCGTCGATATCGCCACCCGCCGCGTCCTCTATGCGGTGTTTCGCGAACTGGCGGCGGAGGGCATGGCGCTGGTCATCCTCTCGACCGAGATCGAGGAGGCGCTGGTGCTCTGCGACCGCATCCTCGTGTTCCGCGAGCAGGAACTCGCCGCCTCGCTGGCGGGGGCCGAGCGCTCCTCCGAGCGCATCATATCCACCATGTTCGGGCGCGCAGCATGACGGCATCCGCAATCTCCCCGCCGGCTGGCAAGGCTTCGGCCCTCAAGGCGGTCTGGCGCCAGACCGGCTTCGCGCCGATCCTGTTCGTCGTGCTGCTGGCGATCAACATCTTCATCAACCCCGCCCGCTTCGCGCCCGCCGCCTGGGGCACGCTGATCGGCCTCGCGGCGCCGCTGGTCGGCGCGGCCATCGCCTCGGCGCCGGCGATCCTCGGCGGCCGGGGCGGCATCGACATCTCGGTCGGGCCGATCATGGGCTTCGTCAACGCCATCGTCGTGCTGGTGCTGATCCAGAAGCTCGGCCTGAGCTCGCCCTTCATCGTCGTCGGCGTGGCGGTTCTGATCGGCGCCGCCATCGGGGCGCTGAACGGCTTCCTGGCCACCATCCTGCGCATCCAGCCGATCGTCGCGACGCTCGGCACCTATCTGCTTCTCGTCGGCACGACGCTGACCATCCTGCCGGCGCCGACCGGTACGGTGCCGGTGTGGCTCAAATCGCTCGGCGGGCCGCTGTCGATCCTGCCGCTCGGCGCCGTCTTCCTGGTCTGGATCGGCATCCGCCGCCTGCCATACTATGACCACCTGATGGCGGTCGGCAGCGATGACCGCGCCGCCTATACGGCCGGCATCCCGGTCACGCTGGTGCGCTTCCTCTCCTATGTCATCACCGGCGTGTTCGCCGGCGTCGCCGGGTTGATGATGACGGCGCTGATCGGCTCGGCCGACCCGTCGATCGGGCCCACCTATACGCTGATCGCCATTTCGGCGGTAGCGCTCGGCGGTGTCAGCCTGGCCGGCGGGCGCGGCGGATTGCTGGGGGCGGCGATCGGCGCGATCGACATCTTCCTGCTGCAGAGCGCGCTGACCTTCTTCAACTTCTCCACCTTCGTGCTGCAGATCGCCTATGGCGCGATCCTCGTCATCGCCATCGTGCTGACGGCCTTGCAGGACCGATGGCTCGGACGCATGCGGGGAGCAGCCTAGATGGCACGCCTGACCAGTGACCAGGCGCGCGTTTTTGGCGCGCTCATCGTCGCCGTCGCGCTCCACCTCACCGGCACGGCGCTGATCGAGGGCTATTCGAGCGAGTTTTCCATGCGGGCCATGCTGGTGCTTGGCTCGCTGCTGGCCATCGCCTCGATCGGCCAGACGCTGGTGGTGATCATCGGCGGCATCGACCTGTCGATCCCCTTCGTCATCGGCTTCGCCAATGTCGTCACCGCGCAGCTCTATGGCGGCGGCATGAATTTTGCGCTGGTCTGCGCCATCGTCATCGGCCTCGCCTGCGCCATCGGCGCGCTGAACGGGCTGATCGCCTCGAGCCTGAAGCTGCATCCGCTGATCGTCACGCTCGGCATCGGCACCATCGTGCAGGGCTCGGTGCTGCTGTGGACGGGCGGCTTCCCGTCCGGCTCGGCGCCGGCAGGAATCACCGAGTTCGTCTCCATCGGCGGCTCGGTCGGCTTCCTGCCCGTGCCGTGGCTGGTGCCGTGCTTCATCGCGCTCGCGGCGATCGTCACCGTGGCGCTCGCCCGCACCGCCTATGGCCGCCGGCTGTTCGCGCTCGGCAGCAATCCGCGCGCCGCTCCCCTGGCGCTGATCAACCCGGTGGCGATGTGGACGGTCACCTTCGCCCTTTCCGCCGCCTTCGCGGCCGTGACCGGCATCCTGCTGCTCGGCTTCACCGGCTCGGCCTATGGCGAGGTGGGCCAGCCCTATCTGTTCCAGACCATCGCCGCCGTCGTCATCGGCGGCACGGCACTGGTCGGCGGGCGCGGCTCCTATCTCGGCACGGTCGCCGGCGCGCTGGTGCTGACCGAGATCAACACCCTGCTGATCGGCATCGGCCTGCAGCCGTCGCTGGTGCAGGCCGTGCTCGGCGTCGTCATCGTCGTGCTGGTGTCGTTCTACGGCCGCGACGCCCATGTCCGGACGACGATCTGAGTGGTGACGACGCGCCTCAGCCCCGGATCGGGAATTTCGGCTCCGGCAGGTGGCCGCCGATCTGCCGGCAGAGTTCGGCCGCCGCCTCATAGAGATGCTTCGAGGCGTCGGCGAGCTGGACCTGGTTGGTGACCCAGAGCAGGAACGGCATGGTGAGCGCCGCCTGGGCCATGCCGCTGGCGTCGAAGATCGGGAAGGACACGTCGGTGATGCCGCGCAGCGTTTCGTCGGCCACCACCTCGTAGCCGCGCTTCTGGATCTGCTCGACCCGGCGGATCAGCGGTTCCGGGTCCTTGCCGCGGGAGCGCAGCTCTTCCGAGGCGCGCTCGATGAGCATGGCGCGGGTCAGCTCGTTCTGGAAGGCGATCAGGGTTCGGCCCGATGCGGTGGAAAGCATCCGCGTCTGCGTGCCCAGCCGGACGCGAAAGCCGACCGGAGCGGGATTGTCGGCGACCGCGATGACGCGCACCGAGAGCCCGTCCAGGATCGACAGGATGATGGCTTCCTCGACCTCGGCCGCCAGGCTCTGCAGGATCGGCTGCGCTGTTTCGCGCAGGCGCCGGATCGGCGGATGGCCGCAGGCGAGGTCGAAGAGCTTCATCGAGATCTGGAACGCTTCGCCCGGCGGCTTGCGCTCGACATAGCCGCGCCGCTCCAGCGAGACGACCACGCGATACACCTCCTGCACCGAGCGGCCCAGCGACTGGGCGATCTGCGACAGGATCAGGCCGCCCGACTGGCCGGCCAGCAGTTCCAGTATATCCAGCCCCTTTTCCAGGGCCGGTGCCTTGTAGGCGAGGGCGGCGTTCGCCTGCTTGTCAGGCTCGACCCTCTTGGCCTTCACGGCTTCATTCGCCATCGCTGGTCCCGTTCTGATTGCGTTTCCCCGTCGATACAGTAGCCCGCCCTTGACAGGGCGCGCCAGCCTGTCCCCTATTTCAAAATCAAGTATCATATGTGGAAAAGGACGTCGTAACGACAGCCTTTTCCTTTGGGAACGGGGATATGACGGGGCAACGCTATAACGGGCCGATCATCGACGCCCATCATCACTTCTGGGATCTCGGGCTCGGCAAGCATGGCTGGCTGGAAGGCGGCGACCCCTCCGACGAGCTGGCGCCGCTTCGCCGGAACCATCTGGTGGCCGACTATGAGGCGCTGGCCGTCCCGCAGGGCATCGTCGCCAGCGTGCATGTCGAGGCGAACTGGGATCCGGCGGACCCGGCCGGGGAAAGCCGTTGGCTCGATACGCTGGAGCGTTCGCCGGGCATCGCCGCGCGCTATGTCGCCCATGCCGCGCTGCTCGACCCCGGCGCCGAGAGGGTGCTCGAGGCGCACGCCGCCAACGGCCGCGTCGTCGGCATCCGCGAGATCCTGAGCTGGCATCCAGACCCGGCCAAGCGCCGCCTGCCCGACAATGACCGCATGGACGATCCGCGCTGGCGCGCCAACCTGGCCCGCTTTCGCGAGCACGGGTTCAGCTTCGACCTGCTGATCACGCCGCATCAGTTCGAAAGCACGCGCCGGCTCGTCGCGGATTTCCCCGATATCGCCTTCATCCTCAACCATTGCGCCAGCCCGATCGACCGCGACGCGGAAGGCATGAAGCGATGGCGCGACGGGCTCGGTCTGCTGGCGGCGGCGCCGAACGTCGCGATCAAGATCTCCGATCCGGTGGCCTATGATCCGCAATGGACCCGCGAGAGCCTGGGCGAGGTGATCGATGCCTGCATCGACGCCTTCGGGCCGGAAAGGTCGATGTTCGCCACCGACCATCCGGTCGCCGGCCTGCATATCGGCTTCGCCGAATGGGTCGACGTGTTCAAGGATGCGACGCGGGGGTTTTCGGCGGAGGAGCAGGCGGCGCTGTTCGAAGGCAGCGCGCGGCGTTGGTATCGGCTGAGATAGGGCTGCAAAAAGCTCGCCCACCACACCGAGTGTCTGGCCTGCCATTCGAAGACCTCGACCATCATCCTGAGGTGCCCGGCAAGGCCGGGCCTCGAAGGAGGGTCCAGGGAACGCTTTGAGGCGAATGTCCGCTGGAGCCTCCTTCGAGGCTTCGCTGACGCGAAGCACCTCAGGATGATGGCGGAGCGTGGCTTCAAAAACGGCCGCAGTTTCCGTCGGAAGCAAGACCCTCACCCAACCCTCTCCCGCGAGCGGGCGAGGGCTTCTCGGGCGGTGGGATGTCGAGGGCGGACTGGGCTGGACCTGCCGCTCGCGCGCGGGAGAGGGCGGGGGTGAGGGTTTGCGGCCCCCTCAGTTGCTCGCCTGGGTCTGCACGTCGTCGAGCTTGACGAATACCGTGCCGGACGCCACGAGGCGCTGGATGCCCTCGACCACGCCGAGGCCGGCCGGATGGCCGGGCTGGTTGATGTGGGCGATGATGACGTCGCCCGACTTCGCGGCGGCGATGCGCTTGGCGACGGTCGCGGCCGGCAGCGAGGCGCCCATGTCGGCATTGAGCGAGAAGCCGGCGATCGAATAGCCGGCGGCGCGGATCGAATCGAGCGCGTCGCGGCTGTAGACGGCGGTGGCGCCGCGGAACCAGCGCGGCGGCTTGCCCGTCGCCTGCTGGACGGCCAGGGCGCCGCCATCGACCTCCCGCTGCACCGCTTCCAGCGAACCGGCGGTCTTCACGCCATAGAGGCTCGGAATGTCGGTGATGGCCGGCACGTGCTGGTCGCCATGGTTCTCGACCTCGAACAGTTCGGGATGGGCCATCACGACGGCCATGGCGGCGGCGTTCCGCTTCAGCCAGCGATGGGTGACGAACAGGGTCGCCGGGATGCGGTTGTCCACCAGTTCCTTCAGGATGCGCTGGTCGATCGCGCCGGAGCAGGCATCAAAGGTCAGCGCCACGACGCGTGGGCCCGGCGGCGGCGCGGTGATGCGCAGCTTCAGCTCGATGTCATGCGTCCTGGCGGATGCCGCCGTGCCCATCAGGAACGACAGGGCAAGCCCGATCAGGGCGGTGCGGATGGTGAGCGTCGGCATCAGGAACTCCGGAGCAGCCGATTGTCGGCCCCGCGGAGCTAGGCGCTGTCTTCGTCCAATTTGTGGCTGGGGCGTCTGGAAACGCCGATCGACGCGAGTTTGTCACAGGCCGTCGCGAGCCTCCGATCTTAACCATCTTCGGAGCTAAATCTCTCCATCGCTAGGTGGGGGTGGGGGATCGCGGTAACGTCGTTGGCCCCGGAGCGTAGAAGCGTAGGGTCGATTTCGGCCCGCAGCGAGGGCCGCGTCGTGATCGATCTGTCGCCTAGTCCCATTGCCCATGCCGCGAGCCAGGCCGGAACACCGTTCGCGGCATTCCGTGCGCCGCTTGCCGAGTCGCCCGCCTTTTGGAGCGATCGCCATGGCTGAGGGCGGACCGGTGATCCTGCTGATCGAGGATGAGCCGCTGGTTCGGTCTGCGGTTGCCGAAATGCTCGAGGATCTGGGCTTTGTCGTCGAACTCGCGTGCTCGGCCGCCGAGGCGTCGGCTCGCCTGGGCGGGGCCGACCATCCCTATCGTGCCATCATCATCGATGTCGGCCTGCCGGATCGCTCCGGCGAGGATCTCGCCAAGGACATTCTGGCGGCGCTGGCCGAGGTTGCGGTCGTCATTGCCAGCGGCGGCGATCCCGCCGATCTCGACCCCGCGCTTGCCAACGACCCGCGCGTCGCCTTCCTGGCCAAGCCCTATGGAATGCGCGCGATGATCGGGGTTCTCTCCCGCCTTGGCATAGCGGCAACGCCGGACTGAGCGCCGTCCCGCCATTTCGCCCATGGGTGCGGCGGCGGCGCGGCTGGCATGGCGACGCGGATATGCGACTATGCGAACACACGCATTGGCATGGGAGAGGGGCGGGTCTGTCGATGGATCTCTATCTGGATACGGCGCTTCGCCTGGGCGTGGCGGTGTTCTGCGGCCTGCTGATCGGCATCGATCGCGACGCCCGGGAAAAGCCCGCCGGCATGCGCACCCTGGCGCTGGTCTCGCTCGGCGCGGCGCTGGCGACGGTCAGCGTCAGCCATATCACGATGTTTGTCGGCCACCCCGATGCGCAGAGCCGGGTGCTGCAGGGTGTCGTGCAGGGTGTGCTTGCCGGCATCGGCTTCATCGGCGCCGGCGCCATCCTTCGGCGCGGCAAGCGGGACGAGGTCGTACATGGCGTGACCACGGCCGCGACCGTCTGGGTGGCGGCCGCGCTCGGGGTTACCAGCGGGCTCGGCGACTGGCCTGTCGTGATCCTCGCGCTGGTTCTGGTCTTCCTCGTCCTGATCGTTGCCAAGCCGATCGAGCGGCGTTGGCTGGAGCGTCTTCAGGCCCTGGAGGAGGCGCGTCATCCCGCGCCGCCGCCGCCGGCTGCCGATGGTCCCGCCTAGGTGAGCACGCTGGCGCCGAGATTGATGGCAAGCGCCAGCAGCGTCGTGTTGAAGACGAACGACGCGATCGAGTGGAACATCATCACCATCCGGAAGCCGGTCGTCCGCACATTGACGTCCGAGGTCTGGAACGTCGCGCCGAGGCAGAACGAGAAATAGAAGAAGTCCCAGATCACCGGCTCCGGCGTATCGGGGAAGATCAGGCCGCCGGCATCGTCCTCCTTGCCGTCCGCATCGTTGTCGGTTCCCGCCGGCGCGTAATAGAGCCGGGCATAGTGGAACGCGAACAGCGTGTTGAACACGGTCCAGCCGAGCGGGATGCTGATGATGGCGATCGCCAGATGCGCCGCCGTCGTATTGGGACCGTTGAGGATCGAGAAGATCGAATAGAACGAGAAGGCGATGGCGCCGAGCGTCAGGCAGACGATCAGGACGATGCCTTCATCCTCCCGTCGCGCCCGCTTGCGCAGCGTCTCGAGATTGGCCTTCGCGGCAAGCCGGAACAGAAAGAACAGATAGGCGATGAAGAACACGTCGCCCGACGCGATCATCGCGAATTCCGGCCGCACCAGGCGGATGAGGAAATAGGCGACGAGGGCGACGAGGATGGATTGGTAGAAGTGGGTGTGCTGGCGCCAATGGCGTTCAAGGAGGGAAATCGCAGGGCTCCGTTCTGGCCTATTCCACGAAGACCGTCACGCGGTCGGAGCGCCCGGCCGAATCGACGACGGACAAGGTAACAAAACCCGGCCCGTCCGGTTCCCAGCTTTCGGCCCGCGAGAACGGCGTCTGCGCGATCGGCACGCCATTGGCGAACCAGGTGAAGGGCGGCTGGCCGTTGCGGATCTTGATCATCAGCGGCATCGGATCGCCGGCGCGGATGCCGAGATCGACCTGGACGCCGTCCGGGGGGAAGGCGATCTGCGGCGTGTCCGGCGCCCGATTTGCGAGGGTGTCGGTGCCGCGAAACCGCTTCAGCGGCGGCGGCAACTCGCCATTGGAAGCGATCAGCGCGCCGCGCGGGGCGGTCGGAAGCGGTGCGCGCTCGCCGCCCATCTTGTCGAACGCCTCGAACAGCACCGGCGCCGCCGTGCCGATGCCAGAAAGGCCGGAGACCGGCGCGCCATCGGCCCGTCCCGCCCAGACGCCGATCACCGTGCGGCCGTCGAAGCCGATCGACCAGGCGTCGCGATAGCCATAGGAGGTGCCGGTCTTGTAGGCGATGCGGCCGCGCGCGCCGATGGTGGGCGGCGGCACGTCGGCCAGGATGTCGGCGACATACCAGGCGGCCAGCGGATCGAGCACGGGCGCGGTATCGGCCGAGACGACGATCGGCACCGACTCGGGATGCAGCGCCACCGGCCGGCCGCCGCGCGCGATCGCCGCATAGACCGAGACGAGATCGCGCAGCGAGATGCCGACGCCGCCGAGGCCGACGGCGAGGCCCGCCGCCGACATGTCCGGCAGGCGCGGATTGGCGGCCGCGCGCTTCAGCCGCGCGATCAGCCGCGCCGGCCCCACCGCGTCGAGCACCTGCACGGCCGGCACGTTGAGCGACTGCGTCAGCGCGTCGTGGATCGTCACCGTGCCGCGATAGAATCCGTCGAAATTGACGGGCGCATAACCGGCGAAAGCCGAGGGCTTGTCCTCGATCAGGCTTTGCGGATGGGCAAGGCCCTGCTCGAAGGCGAGGCCGTAGATCAGCGGCTTCAGCGTCGAACCGGGCGAGCGAACCGCTTCCGTCATGTCGACATAGCCGTTGCGGCCGTCATCCATGAAGCCGGCCGAGCCGACCGAGGCGAGGATGTCGCCGGTGACCTGGTCGGCGACCAAAATGGCGACCGAGGCCTTGGCGCCGACTTTTGCCGCGCGCGTGCTGGCCAGCGCTTCCAGCTTGGCCTGCAACCGACCGTCGAGGGTGAGCTTGATGACCGGATCGGTCGGGTGTCGCTTGCGCGCCTGGTCGCCCAGATGTGCGGCGAGCATCGGGAACGGTTTTCTTGCTTCCGGAATGCGTTCGGTCTTGGCCGAGGCTGCGGTCTCTTCATCCAGGATGCCGGCGGTAACCAGCCGGTCGAGCACGCGGTCGCGCGCCGCCTTCGCCGCCCTGGGGTCTCGGTCCGGCCGCCGTGCCTCGGGCGATTGCGGCAGGGCCACCAGCAAGGCGGCCTCGGCGATCGTCAGCCGGCGCGGCTCCTTGCCGAAATAGGCGAGCGTCGCCGCGCGGATGCCTTCGAGATTGCCGCCATAAGGGGCGAGCGCCAGGTAGAGCGACAGGATCTGGCTCTTGTCGAGCTTCTGTTCGAGCGCCCGCGCATGGACGATCTGCTTCAGCTTGCTCTCCGCCTGCCGGGTCGAGCCGCCCTGCACGAGGCGCGCGACCTGCATCGTCAGCGTGGAGCCGCCGGAAACGACATGGCCATTGCGCAGGATCTGCCCGGCGGCGCGGCCAAAGGCCCGCCAGTCGACGCCGTGATGCTCGTCGAAGCGGCGATCCTCATAGCCCTTCAGCATGGTGAGGAACATCGGATCGACTTCGGTGAGCGTCACCGGCAACCGCCAACGCCCCTCCGCGATGGTGTAGGGCCGCAGCAGCGTGTCGCTGCGGTCGACGACGATCTGCGAGGTAGGGATTTTTGCCGGATCGGGCAGCGGCGGCAGGGTCCGGTCGATCTCCGCCAGCACGCCGCCAAGCCAGGCATAGGAGAAGAACGCCACCAGACCGAGCGACAGCCCGCCAATGGCGGCGCGGCGAGGCCATTTGGGGGACGGGCGAGACACTTCTTCCCCCTCTCCCGCGGCGCGGGAGAGGGCAGGGGTGAGGGTCTTTCTATTTCTCTTCGTCGGATGAGCGAAGGCAAGCAAACCCCTCACCCAACCCTCTCCCGCAAGCGGGCGCGGGCTTTCCGGGGCATCCGGATCTGGCTTGCCGTTCATGGCTGCCGCCTGTCGAGGCTCGGCGCAACTCCCACGCTCTCCGTCATCCCCGCAAAGGCGGGGACCCATTCAGCCGGAGGCTTCGGCTGTATGGATCCCGGGTCTTCGCCCGGGATGACGGCGAGCGTGATCATGCGTTTCGTCCGCTCACTTCGTCGTGGTCGGGCCGACGATCTCGACCGAGCCGG
>Ga0182738_1004774_pt1 | contig 14792 bp, 15 predicted proteins | sample eDN5th30CBELigMG_FD_128876 | JGI IMG/M metagenome (GOLD analysis project Ga0182738, IMG submission 128876) | Enriched Miracle-Growth compost microbial communities from Emeryville, California, USA - eDNA 5th pass 30_C BE-Lig MG (version 2)... ... | reverse complement strand
TGAGGGGATTTTATCTTTGTCTCCATAAAAGTACTTTCATGGAATTTATCGTGTTCAAAAATCCCCCTGTATCCCTCTTTAAAAAGGGGAATTTGTTATTGCAAAACCCACTGGCTCACCAGATGCCCGGGCGCGGCTTCCACCAATTGGCTATTGGCCCGTTGCCCTTCTGTGGGTTCCCATGTCACGGTGGCCAGTTTCTGCTTGGGCTCGCTGCGCAGCGTGGGCATGGAACGCAGCAAATCGCGGGTATAGGGATGTTGCGGTTTTTCAAACAAGCTATAGACATCCGCCATCTCGACGATAATTCCCTGATGCATCACGGCCACGCGGTCGCAAATCTCCGCCACCAGTCCCATGTTATGCGTAATCAACAGCATCGCCATGGAACGTTCCTGGCGCAACTGTTTCAACAAATCGATGATGCGCGCTTGAATGGTGACATCGAGCGCGGTGGTCGGTTCATCGGCAATAAGCAATTGAGGATTACACGAAAGCGCGATGGCGATCATGACGCGCTGCCGCTGGCCGCCACTGAGCTGGTGCGGATAGGAATCAATGCGGCGCGCGGCTTCCCGAATCCCCACTGCTTCCAACGCTTCGATGGCTTTGGCGCGCGCCGCCTTGCCATGCAGATTTTGGTGCAGAGCCAGCGCCTCGCCAATCTGGTTTCCGATGGTATAAAGCGGATCAAGACTGGTCATGGGCTCCTGAAAAATCATGGCGATATCATTGCCGCGGATCTTGCACATTTCTTTTTCGGAAACCTGCAACAAATCGCGATCCTTCCACAGAATCTGCCCGCCGGTGATTTTGCCGGGAGAACTCACCAGCCGCATCACCGAAAGACTGCTCACACTTTTGCCACATCCCGACTCACCCACCAACCCCAACACCTCGCTGGGAGCAATATCAAACGACACGCCATCAACGGCAGTCACAACTCCGTCGTCCGTGAAAAATTGGGTTTTTAGGTTTTTAACTTGGAGTAATTGCATGGTTTTAGGTCCGTGGTTCCGGGTCTCCGGTCCGAGGTTTGGGATTATTGGTTCTTATTTTGATAAGACTACCTAACATCCGGCTGATTTCATCGCACTCCTGCAAAAAACATCGACACTGTTCCTGCGTTATATATTCTATCTCACACGCTATTTCCAATTGCGTGGCCACTTCCGCCGTGGAGCCTTTGGCAATATGAAAAAAACGAATCGAATCTTTATTTGTATTGCGTTCCGCTCCCTCAGCTATATTGCTGGATATGCTGACAGCAGCACGACGGATTTGATCGCGAAAGCCAAAATCACGCGCAAACTTACCTTCATTAGTCTGCCGGTAAATTCCAACCGCCAGCTTTTTTGCCTTCTCCCATACAATCAAATCTCGATAACCACTCATACAACATCCCCTCGCAGCATAAACAGACTAACGGGTTCGTTTAACCATACCTGGAACCCAGGACCCGGGACCTCAAACCTCCCCTAACCTCTCGTCTTCGGATCAAGCGCATCGCGCAATCCGTCGCCCAGAAAATTATAGGCCAGCGTTGTAATGAAAATCATCACGGCGGGGGCCAGCAGCCAGGGATGGGTGCTGAAGGTATTGATGTCTTGCGCGGCGGAAAGCATGTTGCCCCAGCTGGCCATGGGCTCGCGGATGCCGACGCCGAGGAATGATAATCCGGCTTCGCCCAAAATGTATCCGGGCACCGACATGGTGGCGGCGACGATGGCATAGGTAAAGGTGGATGGCAGAATATGGCGCAGGATGATTGTTAAATCGCCGACGCCCAGCGCATGGGCCGCTTCCACATATTCGCGTTCGCGCACCGACAACACCATGCCGCGCACCACGCGCGCCATGCCCGCCCAGCCCACCAGCGACAAAATGCTGATGATCAGCAAATAAACTAACGCCGGATTGATATCCACCGGCATGGCCGCAGCAAGAGCGAGCAGCAGATAAAAATCGGGCACGCTCATTAACACTTCGCACAGGCGCATGATGACATTATCGGTGATGCCGCCGAAATATCCGCTGATGCCGCCCACCAACAGCCCCAGCGAAAAGCTGATGGCAATTGCCACCAATCCCACCGTCAGCGAAATCTGCGCGCCATACACCAACCGCGACAGGTATTCACGGCTTTGCCCATCCGTGCCCAGCAGATAGACATAACCTTTATCGACCCCAAATAAATGCAAGCGCGAAGGAATGAGTCCCAGAAATTTGTAGGGATCGCCCTGCACAAAAAACTGAATGGAATAGAGTTGATCCGGATCGGGCAAATAGGTTAACTGGCGATCGGCACTCCACTGTTCCACCGTTCCATAAACAAAAGGCCGCCAATGCCAGGCGCCATTGGCCTCGCGCCAGCGCAATTTCATGGGCGGATGAAAACTATATTGATGGCCACCCGGTGATTGTTCGATGGGATCATAGGGCGCAATGAACTGGCCAAACAATGCAATCAGATAAAGGGCAATCAGCGTTACCGCGCCAGCCACCGCCAGCTTATTTTTCTTCAGCTCGCGCCAGGTTAATTGCGCAGGCGACAGCGAAGGCAAAGGCGCTTTTTGCGCGCGGCCCGTCAGAAGCTGCGGCATTTCGCGTTTTTTGCCTTGCGGTGTTTCCTGTTGCGGAATCGCCGGTGGTGGTGTTTCCATAAAAGTACTTTTATCTATCTTCAGATGTCTCGACTTCGCTACTAATGAACCTCGGTGTCATCTCGAGCGAAGCCGAGAGATCTTTTTAGGAGTAACGGTAAGATTTCTCCATTCCGCTCGTGCCTCGCTACAGTCGAAATGACACGGCTAATTTCATTTCTACTACTTGGCAAGCTCGCTGGCCTCAATGCCTCAAAACGAAACTGCTTATGTTCATTGCACCTTAATGCGCGGATCGGTAAAGACCAGCAAAATATCCGCGATCAAATTCCCCAGAATCAGCAACACCGCTCCCATCACAAAAGCGCCCATCGCCACATAAATATCGCGCGAGGTGATCGCCTGCAACAGCAAACTTCCCAGCCCCGGCCACGACATCACATTTTCCACCAGGGCCGCGCCCGCCAGCAGGCCGCTCAGCGAATAGCCAAACAACGTGACCAGCGGATTGATGGCATTGCGCACTGCATGTTTATAAATGACTCGCCGTTCTGGCAAACCTCGGGCGCGGGCGGCGAGAATATAATTTTCCGCCAGCACATCCAGCAAATTGCCACGCATCTGGCGCATCAATCCCGCAACGCCACTCACGCCCAGCACCAGCACCGGCAAAAACAGGTGCCAGCCGGTATCGAGAATTTTTCCCCCTTGTGACATCTGGGAATAATTGACGCTGGTAGCGCCGCCCACCGGAAACCATCCCGTGGTCTGGGCAAACAACAAAGCCAGCAAAGCTAAGAAAAACCCCGGCAACGAAATGCCGCCAAAGGCAAAGAGATTGGCCAATCGATCCCACACCGAATTGCGATGAGTCGCGATGAATATCCCCAGCGGAATAGCCACCGTCCACGAAAACAAAAGCGACCAAAACGAAAGGATAAAGGTGTAATAGACGTATTGCCCGATAAAATCGAAAACCGGAATTTTATAGGTGAACGAAAACCCGAAATTCCCGTGCGCCGCATTCCACAGCCATTTGCCATACATTTGTACGTAATCACCAAAATCGGGGTTTTCAATCAAGCCAAACTGCTCACGCAATTTTTCTATCGTGCCCTGCTGAATCTGTGGATTGGCTTTCAATGTATCCAGATAATCGCCCGGCGCCGCCTGCATGGCGGCAAACGAAATCATGGTAATACCTATTACCAGAGGAATCATTACCAGCATTCGCCGCAACGCAAAAAAAAGAGTGGGGAGAAGAGCGATCAATCTATCTTTGAGCGCTATTCCCACACGGCGCAACGTGCCAGACAAGCGAGAACCAAAATGCATCATTTTCTGTTTCAATATCAATGCCACACGCAACTAACTGTTTATCATGAACACTTCGCGGCGCGAGTCGCCGGTAAAAGTACTTTTTATCCCGCCCGTCATCACGGCTTGTCCCGCGTCGCCTTCAACGAATAGATTTCATCCTGATTCCAGGTCACGCCGCCCAGCGAACAGGGCTTGATGTTACCGAAACCATCCCGCAACGCCACCAATGCATCCGGCACAACGGTATAAACCATAGGAAGTTGCGTGGCCGCGATGACCTGCCAGCGATCAAACAATTCGCGGCGCTTTGCCTCATCCAACGTCTGGCCGCTTTCGCGGAAGATGCCATCAATTTCGGCTTCCCATTTGGTGTCCGGCGTTTTCTGATACGGATACCACTGGTGCAAGTTGCCCGAACTCTGCCAGACATTCCTTCCATCATAGGGTTCCGCCCCGCCGGTGAAGCCCAGCACAAAGGCATCCCAATCATAGGGCGCCGGCGGTTTGGGATCGAGCAAAGAAACTAATTTATTGAAATCGATGGGCGCGTATTTGACATCCAGCCCCAGTTGCTTGAGATCATTGGAAATGATTCCCATAATCGCCACGCGCTGGTTATTTTCCACGTTCGTCAAAATGGTGAATTTCACCGGATGGCCTTCATATTCGAGGATGCCATCGCCATTGGAATCCTTCAATCCCATTTCCGCCAGTAGCGACTTGGCTTTATTGACATCATACTCATATCGCGGCACATGAGGATTGAAAAACAATGTATTGGCAGGTGACACCGGGCTCCACATCGGCGTGGCCATTCCCAGATAAATATCATCGGCAATGCGTTTGCGATTGATGGCATAGGAAACTGCCTGGCGGAAACGGGCGTCGCGGAACAGTTTTATTTTCCAGGGTTCGCGCTTGGCCACCACCGAAGTGGGATTTTCATTGAAACAAATAAAGCTATTGCCCCAGGCCGGGCCCAGGTTCATCACCTTGTAATGTCCCTTTTGTTCGCCTTTCTTCAAACGCGGATAATCCTTATGCTGCAATCCCAACACATCGGTATCGCCGGCGGCAAATTTCAACTGATCAGTGTTCTGATCGGGAACAATCAAAGTGACGACATGATCCAGATATGGCAACGGCCGCCCCTGCACATCCTTGCGCCAGTAATGCGGATTGCGGCTATAAACGATGCGCTGTTTGGGCACGTAGGATTCAATGACCCAGGGGCCGCTGCTGACCAGATCCTTGACATTGACATTAACGCCCCAGGTGGAGTTAAACGCAGTGGATGAAGGCTGGCCTTTGCGCCACGCCGCGTAGAGTTTGTGTTTGGGCGCAATCGGAAAACTCAATATCTCGCGCGCCACCGCATATTCCACCGGAAATTTAAACTGCACAGTGCGTTCATCGATCTTTTTATATTCCGGCGGCACCCGTTTGTAACCACCTTTGCCATCCGGCACATCCACCAGCATGCTTTCGCGCATGTTGGTTTGCACCTTTTCATCAAACAACACATCCAGGGTAAAAATGACGTCATCCGCGGTGATCGGCTTGCCATCGCTCCACTGGAGATTGGGCCTCAGGTGAAATGTCCAGGTCAGGCCATCTTTGCTGATGTCCGGCAATTCCGCCAGACGGCCTTCCCATTTCAGGGTATAGGCATTGCGGCCAATTAGCGAGTCATATAGCGATCCCACCGCGCCAGTGGATGAGGTCTCCGCGGCCACCCACAAATTGAAGGTTTTGGGATCAGAAATGCTGCTGTCGGTAAAGGTCCCGCCATATTTGCCGGGCTGCGATGCAGGCTCTTCGCGCGCTATGGCAGTCGTGCCATTTGCACCATTCTCGCTACCACTATTTTGCGTGGCAAACTTTTCTTTGCCGCAACCAGCCAGTAATAACAGGGAAAACGCCGCCACCGCCATCGCACGCGTTAAAAGTACTTTTACCATAGAGAGAGCATCCTTTTTGCGTTCCTAATGGCGCTATTTTACCGTAGAAACCGGCTAACGGCAATTTTCACAGGGATTCGCGGCAGTGATATAATGATGCGATGATGACGGATCCTAATCTTGCGGAAATTTACAATCGCTTTGCCGCCACCTATGAACAGAACCGCGGCCAGTTCGACATGACGGCCATTTTCGATGCATTTTACGGCGCACTAAAATCATCCAATGGCCATTTGCTGGATCTGGGTTGCGGCGCGGGCGAGCCCTTCGGACGCTGGTTCATCGAACGCGGCTGGAATGTCACCGGCGTGGACTTCTCGCCGCGCATGCTGGAACTGGCCAATCGCTATGTTCCGCAAATGCAAACTCTTTGCGCTGATATGACCGGGGTGGATTTCCCCCAAAGTACTTTTGATGCCATCACTTCCATCTACAGCCTCTTTCACGTGCCCCGCGCCCATCATTTGACGCTTTTCCAGAAATGGGCAAGCTGGCTAAAACCGCAGGGAAAAGTACTTTTTACCTACGCCACTCACGAATACACCGGCGAAACGGAATTCGACGGCTACAAAACATTCATGAACGAACAACTCTTCTACAGCCACGAAAGCGAAGCCACGCTCATCCATCATCTTGAAACCAGCGGATTAAACATCATTTCCGCCCCAAAACATGACATCGGCGGCGAGACATTTTTATGGGTGACGGCGGCGAGGCGATAAAAGTACTTTTTGCCAACCGGCATCTTACAAATATTGCATCCAGAAATTTTCTAAAACGCAGGCAATCCCATCGTTTACTTCAAAATACAGGGGCTCGTGAGATAGATGCAAAAGCAAACTCGCGATTGCGTGCCATTATTTACCATCGATAAACACATCTCTTGTCCATGAGTGCCCCATAAAAAAAACCGGCGAAGGGAAAGTTCCCCTCGCCGGTTCGATATTTTTGTGATTGCGACAATTTAGAAGTTCTTACCCAACTGGAAGAACAAGCTCGCAGAACCGTCCATGGTGCCAGGTTGAACGCTCGTCAGTGTTCCCTGACGCTGAATGCCAATGCTGGCGGACAAGCCCTTTTCGTTCGCTAAACGCAGCGCCAGTGAGAAAGGAACTTTCGAATTATACTGGTCGCTATTTGAATTCTTGCTTTGCACTTCACCTACAAGCGCAAACCTGCCTCTTTTATCAATAGGCACTTCTGCCCCGAGAAATACAGACGGGTGAGAGGAATTGTATCCACCTATTTTAAAATGGTCATAGCGCAACCCAAGGTGGCCGACAATGTGACGGCTGCTAAAGGCCTTGGAAGCTACTACATACGCATAAAGGTTTTTATATAATGCCGCATCATAACCCACGCCAACCGAGGCCATGGCGGTGCCATCGTTGCTCTGCCACATCTGATATTTCGCACCCACCGAAAAACCTGTTCCATCAACATCTACAGGATCATCAGGATGAGCGCCACTATAACCTTTCGCATTAACATCCAGATTGGAGATACCGAGGTTAATTTCCATCGGAAGACTTCCCAGGCGGCCAGCTGTATAAATGCCGTACTTTTTCTGGCTATAACTCACACCTGATTTGTCGCCGCTGCCCAAATCATAATAACTGCCCTGCACGCGCCATTCGCCTTTGGCAGGAATTTGTGCGGTGGGATTGAGGGGTAAACCAACAGCACCACTGATATTCAGTTCGTTGGCTTTAATAACGCTGGGAGCTTTCGCGCCATAAACCGCGCCATCATAAGAACCATTGTAGTTATAGGCGGTTCCGCCCACCTGAGCATGCGCAACGGCAACCGAACCGAGAACCGTCGCTGCTGTTAACACTGCTTTAACACTATTGACCATAGTTACTCCTTAGTTTTCAACCCGTTAAGCACAGATTATAGCCCGTCTGGTAGTGATTTGTCAATCTACTTACAGATATTATATCCAGTTTATCGCGGCAGAAATGCGAAATTATCACTGCTTGCCGCATTTTCCACGTCGATGGAATCAGGATTTAACCATTTAACATGGCCGTCCGCGAAAGCGTAATTAGCGCCGCCAAGATGGCGCGTGGCATAATCACCCGAAGCTTCCCACGCCAGGATGGGAGGCACGCTTGTCGCATCATTTTCGGCGCCCAATACATAGCCCGGAGATCCCGCATTGCCATCGCCGATCAAAATGGTATTGGAAGGATACCGCATACGCACATCATGCATTCCCAATAGTTCTGCATTCAGCCAGTAATCTGTGAACCCCGCGGAATCATCGCCCTCTTCACTGGGGCACTGAAACACCTGATTCGCATTCAAGGACAAATGTGCCGCCCAGCCATCCACGCCGGGGGCATTAGGCGGAGGAAAACGCCTGTCGTTATCCTGCTTATACGTAATGAGTGCCATCGCAATTTGCCGTTCGTTACTCAAGCAATTCTTGCTACGGGCATTTTCGCGGGCGCGCGAGAACACCGGAAACAATATCGCCGCAAGAAGTGCAATAATTGCAATGACTACCAAAATTTCGATCAGGGTAAAAGCCTGTTTCTGCTGATAACGATCCATACAAATATCTCCTTCGGTAAATTCCGAGTCACTGCTACAGACGAATGCTTCGCGCCAGGTTGCCCTGTTTTAAGTATATTCTCATTTTTTACGCCGTGGGAAGACATCCGTTTTCAAATTCGCCACGCGATCCAAAAACAAGATTCCGTCCAGATGATCGATCTCATGCTGGATCACAACCGCCTCAAAATCCCGCGCTTCCAACACGCACAATTCGCCGTCCGCATTATAGTATTCCACATTTATCGCCTCGGCTCGCTCTACATTGGCGGTGAAGTCCGGCAGCGACAAGCATCCCTCACGTCCCATGCGCCGTCCTTCGGCATGAATGACGCGCGGATTCACCAACACAATATGGCCCGAACTGGCCTCGCCATGTTTTTTATGCCCGCTCGTATCGACAATCGCCACGCGTTTCAAAGCACCAATCTGCGGCGCGGCAATGCCCACGCAACCCGGGCTTGATGCACGCGTGTCTTCCAAATCGATAATGAAATCTGCCAACTCGTTATTAAATTCTTCCACCGCATCGCACATCGTTTTAAGGCGCGCATCGGGAACCATCACTACGGAACGTATCATATTTCAATGAACAATTAACAATTAACAAAAGTACTTTTCTGTTCATTGCCAATTACTACAAAACGTCCTCCTCCATGGCACGCAAGGTCAATGTCATTCCGGCGGTCTGCGCTGCTTGTTGCAGATTATTTTCCAGCGCTTCCACATTCACCGCGCCGGGAACTTCCACTTCAAACAACATCACATACAACGCGCCCGCCGACGCCAGCCGCGTTTGCACGTCGGTGATATTGACATTATTCTCTGCCAGGATTTGTGAAATGGTGGAAAGCAATCCGGGGCGATCCTGCGCATAAACCGTCAATATATGACGCGGCGCATCGCCTGCGACCACGTGATTTTCTGCTTCGTCGCAATGCACTTTCAAGCCGTGAGAATGTTGTAATTCCGCAAACATCGGTTCAATCTGCGCCAATGTTTTATCCGCCGGCAATTGCACCATCAACATCATGGCAAACTGCCCGCCCAAACGCGTCATGGCGCAATCTTCCAAATTGCATTGCTGATCCGCCAGAATCGATGACAATGCCGCCACCATTCCAGGCCTGTCCGCGCCAACCGCGGTGATTATTATTGTGCTCATATTTTTTTAATTGTTACATCGATAGACAGGATAAACAGGATTAGATTATGGATCTTTTTATCCTGTCCATCCTGTTCATCGATGTAAATTACATTAGCGATTCTCCCATTTCGAGCCGCACACCGCGCGCCCAATCCGCCGCGTTCATGCGCGCTTTACCGGCGGCTTGCACTTCGATCAATTCCAGGGCTTCGCCGGAATCGCCTTTATATTGTTCCTGCGATGGATTTCCCGTTTTCACTAAAACGCGATTATCCGTAAACTGAATCAAACCTGATTCACCATGAAAAGTACTTTTAACCGGGCGCGCGCGCCATACTTTCAGTGGCTTGTCGCGAAACGTCGTCACGGTTCCCGGGCGTGGATTAAATGCATGGATTTGATGCGCCAAATATTCGGCAGGTTCGTGCCAATCTAACTTCGTTTCTTCCGCTTTGATGGATGGCGCTAATGTTGCCTGCGCATCATTTTGCGGCACGCGCGGCGCTTCGCCTTTTGCTACCAATTGCAATGTTTCCAAAAGTACTTTTGTGCCCAGCGGAACCAATCGTTCAAACAATTCAGCGGAAGTTTCTTCTGCGCCGATTTCAATTTGCTCCGACAAAATCAAATCGCCCGCATCCAGTTTCGCCGCCATATGTTGCGTGGAAACACCGGTCACATGATCGCCATGTTCGATAGCACGCTGCACCGGCGCCGCGCCACGCCAGCGCGGCAATAGTGAATAATGCAAATTGACGCAGGTTCCATGCGGATAAAATTCGCGCGGCATATCCAGAATATCCTGCGGCAAAATCTGCCCGAACGCCACAACAACAATTGCTTCAGGTCGCACGTCGCGTACTCGCGCAATAAATTCCGCATCGCGCGCCCGTTCCGGCTGCGCCACCGCAATGCCATGTTCCAGCGCCCACTGTTTCACCGGCGGCGCCTGCAATTCATGCCGCCGCCCGGCCGGACGATCGGGCTGCGTGGCGACCAACACAATTTCATGTTCCGCCGCCACCGCTTCCAACGTCTGCGCCGCCAAAGCGGGCGTTCCCATAAAAACAATTCGCATAAAAGTACTTTTCCATTATAACGAATATAGATTCGTGGTTCTGGGTTCGTGGTTTCTATTTCGTGGTTTCTATAAGGTAAACTTATTACATGAAAAATATTATTATTAGCCGCCCTTTTTTTCTCCTGACATTATTCGGCTTGATCGGTTTAGCAACGATGGCATACAGTGCCTTGTCCGGCGAACAGACCACATCCCAAATCACCGAAATTACTCTGCAAAGGACTGCATGTTATGGTTTTTGTTCCGTTGATAAAGTTACCCTCAAATCAGATGGAACCGCTGAATTTACCGGCAATGTTCACACAGCACAAATAGGAGACTTCAAGGGAACTGTTGATAAATACTCTTTCTCTAAGCTTGCACAATGGCTCGAATCACAGAATATTTTTGAAATGAAAGACAGCTACGGCGAGCAAAATGTGGATGTATTTGATGGTATCATCAGTGTCGTGAAAAACAATCAACGCAAAACAATTGTTAATCACGGATTAGGATCCTCTTTGAAAATTTGGGGGATGGAGCAAGCGATAATAGGCGTTGCTTCGGATATTAAATGGCAACCTGTGCAGTCCGGAATTAGAGGTAGTTGCGTTTACCGCCCAAAAGGCTCCCCGGAATCCCGTCCTATTTCCTCATCTATGATGATATTCACCCCCGATAATAGCGAATCATTTAGATTCGATGCAGGCAAAGACGGCAAATTTCAAATCCCGCTTTCACCAGGCACATATATCGTCAGGATGTTTTTCCCTGATAACAGCCAAACGATTGTGGTGAAACCTAATAAATTCAGCGATGTTAAATTCGTAATCCACAAACAGGAGAAATAATATTCACGGCATTTTGGCAATACAAAAAAAGACCACAAATTTCTTTGTGGTCTTTGTGTTCTTTGTGGTTAATTATTCACACCAACACTTTCTCCGCTTCCCGCAGCGGCCAGACACCGTCTTCGCGCAAGCCCGGCATTTTGGTTTCGCGCAAATCGTGCGCGCCGTTGGGCAGGCAATCATAATCGCAAATAATCGCCCAGCGCGTTTTGTCGGAATCGTTCTTTCCGGATTGATGCAACACTAATGAATGAAAAATCAACAAACCGCCGGCGGGCACCGGAACCGGCACCGCATCGTTCAAATCAATGCGCGATTCATCCACTTGCAACTCTGCTTTTACGTGCGGAATGTGGCCCAATTTATGCGATCCGGGAATGGCCCAGATGCAGCCGTTTTCTTCCGTGGCATTATCCATCGCGATCCACACCGTGATCTGGTTCGGATCAAACTGCCGCCAATATGCGGCGTCCTGATGCCACGGTTTGGCGCTGCCGCCGGGCGGCTTGAACATCACTTTGGAAGAATGATAATAGATATTCGGCCCCATTAAATCTTCCATGCAATCCAGCATTTTTTCGCCGGTAAAAACATCCGTCACTTCAGGCACATGCCGCACCGCGCCCTGAATCTTGCGGAACATTCCCGGCCGGATCGCCACGCCATTCGCGCCCAGCGAATTGCCGCCCACTTTTTCCAGGTTAAATCCATCGGCGTCTTTGGTCATGTTGGCGTGTTCGCGGCAAACTTTGTCGATGCCGGCGCGCGTGCGCGCTGTTTCTTCCGGGGTTAAAAAGTCATCAATGACCAAATACCCATCTTGTTGAAAACGCTCATATTGCTCCTCGGTCAAATACTTCATCAGAGCCTCCTTGCAGCTATTAACAGGAAGTTATTATCCTTAAAAGTACTTTTACGAAACAGGGAAAAATCGCGTGATTTCCTGTTGATTTCGATCATTGGGAGAATATAGAAGTTAGGAGTTAGAATGAAGCATCTTCCGGCCAATCATCCCACCACACAAATTCAGACTGACTTTGCACCCTTCCAACAGCTGCGCCAAAACAGCGAAATGGATATGCTGCTGCGCTCCACTGAGGTCACAGCACGCACCGCCATTTCGTATCACTGCAACGGGCAATATGCCATGCACGAGCGCGTCATCGGCGATGACATGTTTTATTGCATCACGCGCGGAACGGCCGAAGTAAGTGTGAGTGGGCAAAAGTACTTTTTATCCGCCGGCCAATGTGCGCATTTTTCCCGAGGCACACGCCATGCTGCTTTCGCCGTTAAAAACATACCGTTTGATGTCATCGCCATGCATTATGACGCGCTGGTTTTTGGCAGTTTGACGCTGCCGCGCCTGCTGGAATTTCCGGCGATTTTTAACTGGGATGTCAAAAGTACTTTTATCGCCGCATTAGAAGAAATGTGCCGCATTTATACATTGCAACCCGCTGGATGGCAGCCGCTTTTCAATGCGGCCGTGACGCAATTCCTATGGAACGTTATCGATCATTTTTTGCAATCGCAATTACCACAAACAGCCCTACCCTGGCGCGATCTGGAACGGCTGTTGCCGGCTTTGACATTGATGCAAAACGAACTAGCAAATCCATTATCCATCGAACAACTGGCCGCCAAATGCCAGTTGTCGCCAGCCCATTTTCGGCGTGTTTTCGCGCAGGCTATGGGCACTTCACCGTTGCAATATCTGCAACAAAAACGACTGGAAAAAGCGGGGCAATTGTTATTGCACAGCAATGACACCATTGAATCCATTTCCGCCCAGGTCGGCTACGAAGATCCTTCCTATTTCTCGCACACCTTCCGGCGCGTCATGGGGCTTCCGCCGGGAAAATATCGAAAGATGAATGTGTGGTGATATTCCTGCCCCACTAAATTTTAAACTAATGTTTTAACAGATGATGCAAATTCCCGCGTCGCGCTTTCAATTGATTCCGGCTGATCGCCCGTCACCACCGCGCCGATTAACAGCGCCTTGACACCGGCATCGCGCAACACACTGATTTCCGGCGGCAGGATTTTTTTCTGCGTGGGCACAATGACCGGCGTTCCTAATGACCGGCAAATTTCCTGATACAACGCCACATCCCAAACGCGCAATGGCTGGCCGTATTGCTCATGCGGCAAAATGCTGGCTTCGCACATTTGCATGCCGAGCGTCTGCAACGATTGCAAGAACGCCATCGGCGCGCCATGATGCGCCGCCAGCATTTTCCCCAGATGATTTTGCGCGAGCGTCCAGGCCGGTGCGTCAGCGGTATAGGCATCGAAATAATCAATGCCGATTTCCGCCAGTTGCGCAAATTCCTTTTCATCGGCGAAAGGCGTTCCGCCCGGCACTACACCGACGCTGGCGTCATGCGTTTTCGCCAATTGCGCGATTTGCGCCAGCACATCACGTTCTTGCGCAAACGTTCCAAACTGCGTTCCCGACGCCGCGTGATGCACATTTAAATGTACTTTTAATCCGCGCGCGCCACCGCGCAACGCCGCTTCCGCCAGCGCCACTTCGTTGCGCGGCAGGGAAACTAATAACGTGAACGGATTATTTTGCAGTTGATGGAGAAGTTGATTCATGGTTTTTGATTTTACATCGATAAACAGGATGGACAGGATAGCAAAAGTACTTTTACTTACTCATATTACGTGGTGAGCATATTTTCTCTTTGTAGCGTCATTCCCGAATGCTGTTATCGGGAATCCAGAACGCACGCGGCCAGCCAACGCACTGGATTCCCAATCAAGTTGGGAATAACGGAATGCTGCTAGTCTGAATTATTCATTGGTACTGCGTAACATAAGTTACTTACTCTCCGCTTCCGCCTTTTTCACATCATCCTCGCTGACCATCCACGAAAACGGAAACACGATACGGATTTCGGTCACATTCGATAAACACGTATTCGCCCATTGCGGCAGATCGGCGCCGGCTTCCATGCCAAACTGCGGCATCGGCTGCCATTCGGCTTTTTCCTTGGTTTGCACTTCCACGCGAAAGCGCCCCAGCAAGCCTTCCATGGCGTCGTATTTCCAGAAGCCATCCTCTTCGTAGCGCGGACGAATATAATCGCCAAACAACGGCGGCACGCCTTCCCAGGATGGCTCGAGAACGGAAACCGGGCCGACCACCATCCATTGCGTCATTTCGCGAATATAATGCGTTTCGGGACTCATGGCGTGATTGGCCGGCACGATTTGAAAGCCGCCAATTTTATTCAGCGGCGAGGTGGAAATATCGATCACACCGTTGTGATTGGCGCG
>Ga0182738_1004773_pt1 | contig 14793 bp, 15 predicted proteins | sample eDN5th30CBELigMG_FD_128876 | JGI IMG/M metagenome (GOLD analysis project Ga0182738, IMG submission 128876) | Enriched Miracle-Growth compost microbial communities from Emeryville, California, USA - eDNA 5th pass 30_C BE-Lig MG (version 2)... ... | reverse complement strand
CTGACCGTGTACGAGACGCGCTCGATCCGCGTGCTCGACGTCGACCTGACCCTGACCGCCTCCGAGGGGCCGGTGGTCCTGGGCGAGACGAAGGAGGGGTCGTTCGGCGTGCGGGTGGCCTCGACGATGGACGTCGACCGGAAGACCGGCGGGAAGATCCGCAACGCCGAAGGGGTCGAGGACGCCGCCGCCTGGGGCAAGGCCTCGGCCTGGGTCGACTACTCGGGGCCGGTCGGCGGAGAGACGGTCGGCCTGGCGATCCTGAACCATCCGGGGAGCTTCCGCTACCCGACGACCTGGCACGTCCGCACCTACGGCCTGTTCGCGGCCAACCCGTTCGGCGGCCATGAATTCGGCGCCCCGGGCTACGGCGAACACACGCTGAAGGAGGGCGAGTCGCTCCGCCTCGCCTACCGGGTGATCCTCCACAAGGGGGACGCCCAGGCCGCCGAACTCCCCCGCCGGTTCGCCCTCTACGCCGAGCCCCCGGCCGTCTCGTGGGACGACGCCGACTGACCTCCCGGCCCCTCCCGGTCGCATTCGATCAGGCGGGTGGGGGTGGCGATCCCGGTGATCGGGAAATCGTGCGGCTCGGCCGGCAGCGTCGCCACGACCTGCCGGTCGAACGCCAACGCCCAGACCTCGACGCCCGGGCGGAGCTTCGGCAGGAGCCGATCGTAGTGTCCGGCCCCCCGGCCGACGCGGTTGCCGGTGGGGTCGAACGCGACGCCCGGGGCGAGCGCCCAGTCGATGTCGCCCGGGTCGAGGGGAGCCGCGTCGGGCCGAGGCTCGGGGATGCCCAGGGTCCCGGGGCGGAGGTCGACCTCCGGGTCGCGGATCTCGTGCAGCGTCAGGTCCCAGGCCCCCCGGTCGACCCGCGGGCAGGCCACCCGCTTCCCCGCGGCGAGGGCGTCGGCGAGCAGCGGCCCGACGTCGATCTCTTCGGGAAACGCCTTGATGTAGAGCAGCACGACGCCGGCCGCGCGATAGCTCGGCAACTCCCGGATGCGCCCGAGCATCCGGGCCTCGAGATCGGGGCGGGCCTCGGGGTCCTGACCCAGGATCGCGGCGATCGTCTCCCGTCGGATTCGCTTCTTGGCTGGGGTCGTGGGCATGGCGATGGGGAGCGGACCGGTCGGGGCCGGCGCGGGTAAAAAAAGAAGCCCGTGTCTCCCCATCGAGGATGGGGCGGCACGGGCCAAGGACCTCCACCGCAATGCCGTTGAGGCGCTTTTGAGAACCCGCAGTTCAGGTGGGAGCCTCAGGCCTGCGAGAAGTCGAGCTTCAAGAGACCGATGTGGGATCCCTACGGGTTTAAACGTTGGTTCGCCAAAAGGACCGCCCCGTGTCGAACATGGCAGAGGCTTCGTCCGGCCGTGGCCGAACGATCTCATCTTAGCCGCAGCACCCCGGAAATCAAGCAGAACCCGGGGGCGTCGCCGCGGGTCGGCGCGACGGGGCGGCGGGGGGCCCGGAGGCCGCCCGCGCAGGTCGAGAGCGGGCCGGCGCCTGCGTCATTCGGCGTCGGCTTCGGCCTCTTCGTCCTCGGTCTCCTCGTCGTCGTCCTCGTGCTCATCCTCGTCGTCGAGCTCCCCCTCGAACGAGATGTCGGCGAGGTCGCCCAGGCGGTATTCCTGCCCCTTGATCGTGATCGGGAGGTCCTCCATCGCGGGGATCTCCTCGTCGGTCACGTCCTCGCGCATGGCGAGCGCCTCGAGCTCGTCGATGGCCTTGTCGAGGGCCTCGGCGAACTCGTCGGGCGAGATGCCGAGCTTCTCGAGGACTTCCTCCTTGGCCAGGTAGACGATCTCGACCATCTCGTCGTCGTCATGGTCGTGCCCGCAGCCGCAGGCGTCGTCGTGCACGTGGTCCGGGTCCTGGTCGTGGTCGTGTTCGTTCTCGGTCACGGGGAGTCTCCTGGGCGAAGCCCTCGCGGCCGTCGAGACGCCCGTAGGGGATTCGGGGAAGGGAAGTCGGGGCGGGGGGAAGGAAGGCGAAAACGGGACCCGAGGGGCCTGGGCGGCCCGTCGGGTCCCGAAGGAGGGGTTTCGGAGGTGGGCCTCAGCCCTTCGCGGCGATGTGGAGCATCGCGCGGAGCTGGGCGACGGACTTGGCCTTCTCGGCGGCCTCGGCCTCGGTGGAGGCGGGCCGCTTGAGGGCGGCGTCGAGGAGCTCGGCCGTCCCGTTCGCCTCGATCTTGGAGGCGGGGAGGGCGCGGTTGGTCAGGACGGTGACGACGTTCTCCCGGACCTGGGCGAAGCCGCCGTCGACGAAGAAGGACTCCGAGGCGCCGCCGGCCTTGATCCGGAGCTCGCCGTATCCCAGGCGGCCGAGCAGCGGGGCCCGGCCGGGGAGCACGCCGAGCTCGCCGTCGTAGAGCGGCAGGGCGACGAAGTCCACGGTCTTGGAGAAGACGGTCTTCTCGGGGGTGACGACCTGGCACTGGAGGGGCTGGGACAGCAGTCCCGCCCCTTCCGGCGCGGCGGTCTCGGTCTGGCTGGCCATGATTCGCGGGCTCCGCAGTCGGGCTGGGCTCGGTTCCGGTTCAGATCGCGCCCATCTTCTTGGCCTGTTCCTCGGCCTGCTCGATCGACCCGACGTACATGAAGGCCGACTCCGGCAGGTGGTCCCACTTGCCGTCGCAGATCTCCTTGAAGCTGCGGATCGTGTCCGGGAGCTTGGTGTACTCGCCCGGCTTGTTGAGGAAGACCTCGGCCACGAAGAACGGCTGCGAGAGGAACCGCTCGATGCGGCGGGCGCGGTGGACGATCAGCTTGTCGTCCTCGGACAGCTCGTCGACGCCGAGGATGGCGATGATGTCCCGCAGCTCCTTGTAGCGCTGGAGGATCTTCTGGACCCGCTGGGCGACGTCGTAGTGCTCCTGGCCGACGTACTGCGGGTCGAGGATGCGGGAGCTGGAGCCGAGCGGGTCGATGGCCGGGTAGATCCCCTTCTCGGAGATCGACCGCGAGAGGACGATGAAGGCGTCGAGGAAGCCGAAGGTCGTGGCCGGGGCGGGGTCGGTGAGGTCGTCGGCCGGGACGTAGACGGCCTGGACCGACGTGATGGCGCCCTTCTTGGTCGAGGTGATGCGCTCCTGGAGGGCGCCCATCTCGGTGGCGAGGGTCGGCTGGTAGCCCACGTTCGACGGCATCCGGCCGAGGAGCGCGGAGACCTCGGAGCCGGCCTGGCTGAACCGGAAGATGTTGTCGATGAAGAGGAGCGTGTCGGCGCCGGTGGCGTCGCGGAACCACTCGGCCATCGTGAGGGCCGTCAGGGCGACGCGGAGGCGGGCGCCCGGGGGCTCGTTCATCTGGCCGAAGCACATGACCGTCGAGTCGATGACCGACTTGCCGGTGCTGCCGACCTTGGTCTCCTGCATCTCGAGCCAGAGGTCGTTCCCCTCGCGGGTCCGCTCGCCGACGCCGGCGAAGACGGAGTAGCCGCTGTGGACCGACGCGATGCGCGAGATCATCTCCTGGAGGATGACCGTCTTGCCCAGCCCGGCCCCGCCGAAGAGGCCGATCTTGCCGCCGCGGACGAACGGCGTCAGCAGGTCGATGACCTTGATGCCGGTCTCGAACTGCTCGGTCTTGGGCGAGAGGGCGTCGAACGAGGGGGGATCGCGGTGGATCGGCCAGCTCTCGGTCGTCGGGACCGGGCCGCGGCCGTCGATCGGCTCGCCGAGCAGGTTGAAGACCCGCCCCAGCGACTCCTTGCCGACCGGGACGCTCACCGGGGCGCCGGTGTCGACCACGGGCATGCCGCGGACCAGGCCGTCGGTCGAGCCCAGGGCCACGCAGCGGACCCGGTTGCCGCCGAGGTGCTGCTGCACCTCGCCGGTGAGGTGGACCGGGGCCCCCTTCTGGTCGGAATCGATCCGGAGGGCGTTGTAGATGTTCGGCAGCTCGCCCTCGTCGAACTCGGCGTCGAAGGTCGAGCCGATCACCTGGGCGATTCGTCCGGTCCTCGTAGCGGTGGCCATATTGCGGGATTCCTCGTCTTCAAGCGCCTGGGACGCGTGGATCTTCTTCGATGTCTGGTGCGGGCCCGGACGGGCGGCCGGCCGGGGGGGGCGGGATCAGGACAGGGCGATCGCGGCCCCGACGATGTCGGCCAGGTCGCCGGTGATCTGGGACTGGCGGGCCCGGTTGTACTGGCGGGTGAGGGTCTTGGAGAGCTCGTCGGCGTTCTGCGAGGCGCCCTTCATGGCCACCATCCGCGCGATCTGCTCGCTGACCGCCGCGTCGAGGAAGCACTTGAAGAGCCGCACCTTGAACGAGACCGGGACGATCTCCCGGAGGATCCCCTCGGCGTCCGGCAGGAACTCGTAGGCAGTCTTCTCGCGGGGGGCGCCGGCGGCCTCGTCGCGGGCCGGGGCTTCCTCGGCGTCGACCTGGATCGGCAGCAGCGTCTTGACGACGGCCTCCTGCCGGGCGGTGTTGACGAACCGGGTGTAGGCCACGTCCATCCGGTCGATCTTCCCCTCCAGGAACATCGCCAGGTAGCGGTCGGCCAGGGCCTCGACCTCGCCGAAGGCGGGCTTGTCCTCGAACTGCTGGTAGCCGGCCGTCGACGGCAGGCGGCGGTACTTCCAGAAGTTGAGCCCGCGCTTGCCGGAGATCTCGACGTCGACCGCCGAGCCCTCGGCCTGGAGGTCCTGGTAGTCGCGCATCGCGGCCCGCAGGACGTTGCCGTTGTAGCCGCCGGCGAGCCCGCGGTTGCTGGTCAGGACCAGCAGGAGCGTGTTCTTGACCGGCTCGCGGCGTTCGAACAGCGGGTGGGAGGACGTGGACGACTCGCCCAGGTCGGCGGCCATCTCGGCGATCTTCCGGGTGTAGGCCTCGGCCTCGACGGCGCGGTCCATCGCCTTGCGGAACCGCGCGGTGGCGATCAGCTCCATCGTCCGGGTGATCTTCCGAATGTTGTCGACCGCCTTGCGGCGTTTGATGATCGCGCGGGCCTTGGCCATCGTGGGTTCTCTCGGGATTCGGTCGGGGGGCCCCCGGCGCCGCCGTCCGCGGCGCCGGGGCCTCGCCCATTCGCTCGAAGGCGACTCGGCTCGGGGTCAGGCCTTGGCCGCGGCGACGGCCGGGGAGGCCTGGCCGGCGTGGCGGAACTGGGCCTTGAAGTCGTGGAGCGCCGCCTTGAGGTCGGCCAGGATCGGGTCGGTGAGCTTCTGCTCGCGGGTCAGGTCCGCGACCAGCTTGGCGCGCTGGGCGTGGACGAACTCCAGGAACTCGCGTTCGAACCGCTGGACGTCGCGGGTCGGGACGTCGTCGAGCGCCCCCTGGGAGCCGGCGAAGATGCTCATGACCTGGTCGATGGCCGACAGCGGCTGGTACTGCGGCTGCTTCAGCAGCTCGACCATGCGGTAGCCGCGGTCGAGCTGGGCCTGGGTGGCCTTGTCGAGGTCGGTGCCCAGCTGGGCGAACGCCTCGAGCTCGCGGAACGCCGCCAGGTCGAGGCGGAGGCCGCCCGCCACCTTGCGGGTCGCCGCGATCTGCGCCTTGCCGCCCACGCGGGAGACGCTGATGCCGACGTCGATGGCCGGGCGCACGCCGGCGAAGAAGAGGTCGGGCTGGAGGTAGATCTGCCCGTCCGTGATCGAGATCACGTTCGTCGGGATGTAGGCCGACACCTCGCCTTCGAGCGTCTCGATGATCGGCAGCGCCGTCATCGAGCCGCCCGACTTGGGAGTCTTGGCGACCTTGTGGCCCTGCGGGTAGTTCGCCTTCAGGTCGTGCGCGGCCTCCTCGGCCCCGGGGACGCCGACGTACACCTTCTTGTTGACGCCGGACTCCTCGGTGACCGCCTCGGGCTTGGTCGACTCGGGGACGATGACGTACCGGTTCGCCAGCTTGGCCGAGCGCTCGAGGAGGCGGGAGTGGGCGTAGAAGATGTCGCCCGGGTAGGCCTCGCGGCCGGGGGGACGGCGGAGCAGCAGCGAGACCTCGCGGTAGGCGACCGCCTGCTTCGAGAGGTCGTCGTAGATGCAGAGGGTCGGCTTCCCCTCGTACATGAAGTGCTCGGCCATGGCGCAGCCGGCGTACGGGGCGATGTACTGGAGCGGGGCCGGGTCGCTGGCGCCCGACGCGACGACGATCGTGTAGTCGAGCGCGCCGTGGCGGCGGAGGATCTCGACCAGGCCGGCCGTCGTCGACTCCTTCTGCGCGATCGCGACGTACACGCAGATGACCCCGGTCCCCTTCTGGTTGAGGATCGTGTCGATCGCGATGGCCGTCTTGCCCGTCTTGCGGTCGCCGATGATCAGCTGGCGCTGGCCGCGGCCGATCGGGATCATGGCGTCGATGGCCTTGAGGCCCGTCTGCAGCGGCTCGTCGACCGGCTGGCGCTCGGCGATGCCGGCGGCCGGCGACTCGATCGGCCGGGTCAGGTCGGTGACGATCGGGCCGCCGTCGTCGATCGGGACGCCCAGCGGGTTGACCACGCGGCCGATCATGGCGTCGCCGACCGGGACGCGGAGGAGCTGGCCGGTCGCGACGACCTCGTCGCCTTCCTCGATCTGCGTGTACTCGCCCAGGACGATGACGCCGACCGACGCCTCTTCCAGGTTGAGCGCGATCCCCTTGGCGCCGTTCTTGAACGCGACCATCTCGCCGGCCATGACGCCGGAGAGGCCGTGCACCCGCGCGATGCCGTCGCCGACCTCGAGCACCGTGCCGACCTCGGACCGGGTGACCTCGGGCGCGAACTGCTCGATTTCACGCTGGATGACTGAACTGATCTCTTCGCTTCTGAATTTCATGCGTCTTTCCTTCGATCAGCCGCTGGCGTATCTGTTCAAGACGGTTGCGCACCGAGGCGTCGAGGACCACGTCGCCGACCTGGACGACGAGGCCGCCGATGAGTTCGGGGTCGACGACGACGTGGAAGGCGGGCGTCCCCGCGACGAGGCCGGCGACCTTCCGGCGGAGGGCCTCCATCTGCCCCTCGTCGAGCGGGGCGGCGGCCCGGACGCGGACGGCGACGCGGCCGGCCTTGCGGTCCCACTGGCGGCGGGCCTCGTCGGCGACCGCGGCGGCCAGCCCGAGCCGGCCGTGCCGGTTCAGGACGCGGAGGAACCGGGTCGCGACGTCGGACGCCCGGCCCCGGAGCAGCTCGACGAGGATCCGGTCCTTTTCCTCGGCCGCGACCTGCGGCGAGGCCAGGACGGCCGCGAACCGCGGGTTGGGGGCGAGGACCTCGTCGCGGAGGGCGTCCAGGTCGGCGACCGCCTCGTCGACGGCCCCCTCCTTCTCGGCCGCGCCGAGGAGGGCCGCCGCGTACTCGCGGGCGGCCTGGGCCTCGTCGTCGGAGAGGGGACGGGGCCTGGCGGCCTTGGCCTTGGCGGCTTGGGTGGTGGTCATGCCCGCGGGCCTCCGGCGTCGGCGCCCTCGGGGAGCTGGCTGATGGCGTCGTCGAGCAGGCGGCGGCGGTCGTCCTCGCCCAGGTTCTTGGCGAGGACGCGGCCGGCGACCGTCACGGCGACGTCGGCGGTGCGGGTCCAGATCTCGGCCAGCGCCTGGTCGCGGGCGGTGGCGATGTCGCGCTGGGCGCGGTCGCGGGCGGCGTCGGCGTCGGCCTGGGCCGTCCGGAGCAGCTCGGCGGCGCGGGTCTGGGCGTCGCGCTGGGCCTTGTACAGGAGGTCGCGGACCTTGTCGTCGGTCTCGGCCATGAGCCGGCGGTGCTCGGCGAGCAGCGCCTCGGCGTCGTTCCGGGCCTTCTCCGACTGGAGCAGGCAGTGCTCGAGGTGCTCCTCGCGGCGGTGGAGGGCCTCGACGAGCGGGCCCCAGGCGAACTTGCCGAGGACGGCGAGCAGGCCGAGGAAGACGGCCAGCGTCCAGATGGCGAGGCCCGGCTGGACCTCCATCGGGTCGGCCTTGCCGTGCTCGCCGCCGTGGGCCTCGGCGGCCCCCGCCTCGCCGCCGTGGGGCACCGCGTGCGGGGCCGGGGCGGCGTGCGCCTCGGGCGCCGCCGCCGCGTGGGCGGCCGGGGCCTCCTCGAAGGCGCGGGCGGGGGTCGGGGCGAATGCGGCCGAGGCCAGCGCGACGAGTCCGGACCCCAGGACGGACTTGGTTGGGCGGAGCATGGAATTTGGTTCTCGCGTGGGCGTGCGGGGCGGATTCGGGCGATCGTCGGGCGAGGCCGGGCCGGGGGGACGCGACGGCTCGCGCCGGCGTCCCCCGGAGCCGGTTCAGACGATGATCTGCAGCAGCAGGGCGAAGAACGTGACGCCTTCGATGAGGGCCGCCGCGATGATCATGGCCGTCTGGATGTTGCCGGCGATCTCCGGCTGGCGGGCCATGCTCTCGACGCTGCCGCGGGCCAGGATGCCGATGCCGATGCCGGCGCCCACGATCACGAGGCCGGCGCCCAGCGGCTTCAGGTCGACCGGGGCGACGACGGCGGGGCCGGCGACCGGCACGGCGACGGCGTCCTGGGCGAGCGCGGCACCCTGGATCACGAGCAGCATGGCGAAGGCGAACAGACCGGTCTTGATCAGTTTCATCGAACCCTCTGGAGACTAAATGGTGACGACGGCTGACGGGCAAGGGGGACGCGGCGAGGCTCCCGACGCCTCGCCCCGGCGGGGGCCGGCGTCGCACGCCCCCCTCGCCGGTGTTTCCAGTCTCGAACCTCGGGCGGCGCGGTCGGCCCGCGACCCGGACGCCCGCGACGAATCGCCGCCGGCGGCCCGACGCCCCGGGCGGCTCAGTGCGGGTGCACCGCCGAGCCGATGAAGAGCGCCGAGAGGAACGTGAAGATGTAGGCCTGGAGGAACGCCACGAACAGCTCCAGCAGGCTCAGCGTGACCACGCCGAGCACGCTGGCCGGGGCGACGAAGTAGAAGAGCGGGCCCTTGGCCATCAGGATGAAGCCGAGGATCACCGCCAGCACGACGTGGCCCGCGAACATGTTCGCGAAGAGTCGCACGGCCAGCACGATGTGCTTGATCAGCAGCCCCACCAGCTCGATGACGAACATGAGGGGCCAGAGGAAGTAGTTCATCGGCCAGGGGACGTCGATGTGCGGGACGAGGCCGGTCAGGTAGCCGGCCACCCCCATCTCGCGGACGCCGGCGGCCACCACGGTGGCCAGGGTCATGATCGCGAGGACCGCCGTCACGTTGATGTTCCCGGTCGCGGAGGCGAAGCCCGGGATCATCCCCAGCAGGTTGTTGAACAGGACGAAGAAGAAGGCCGTCCACAGGTAGGGGAGGAACCGGTCGGCCCCGTGGCCGCCGATCGCCGGCCGGGCCACCTCGTCCCGGATGTAGAGCAGGAGCGCCTCGAAGGCGTTGAAGAAGCCCCCGCGGCTGACCGAGGTGCGGCGGATGTGCCGGACCACCGGGATCAGGATCGCGACCGCCAGCAGCGCCGCGACCAGCTCCATCACCATGAACCGGGTGATCTGGAAGCCGAAGGGGGCCGGCAGCTGGACCTCCAACTGGTAGGAGGGCGGGGTCCACCAGGGGAATTCCAGGGTGGGGTGGTCGACCACGTGGCCGAGGGGGTCGTGTGCTGCCATGATGGGGGGGGTTCGCTCTTCAGTGTCTCTGGGCCGGGGGCGCTCCGGCGTCGTCGTCGCCCCGGGCTTGGTCGTCGGCCCGTTCCGCGGCCCCACCCGACCGCGGGGGGCGCCGCCGCTCCTCGGCCCGGGCGATCTCGCCGGGCAGCCGGAGCACGTGGATCATCCCGACCGTCAGGCCGAGCACCGCCCCCGCGACCGTCAGCCAGGGGGCCGTCCCCAGCCAGACGTCGACGCCCCGGCCGAGCACGGCGGGGAGGGCGAACTCCAGGCCGATCGTCGTGACGCGCGACCCCCATTCGAGGCCGACGGAGACCGCCGATCGCGATTCCCGCCCGCCTTGCAAAAGGGTCGCCTCCGGGGTCGGGGCCGATCCGCACGCCGGGCCGCGACTCGAGGGCGAGCCGAGAGGCCGGGCGAGAGGCATGGACCTGGTTCGTCCAGAAGGGTCGTCGCACGCGAGTACCATTAAGCAGTCCCCGCCCCTCCCTGTCAACAACCCAGGAACCCGGTTCGCGAAATTTTTCACAAAGTCTTCCGGGCGGCCCGGAGGCGCCGGTCGCGAGGGGTTGCGCGGGCCCCCGCGGGGCGTCGGCCTTAACATGGCCAGAGCGCCCGGGGCGGCCGGGGAAAGATGGGTCAAGACGCGCCGATCCGACCCCCGGAAGGTCCCCGGGGGAAATCGGAATTGACAGGGTTTGCGTCGTTGTGGTATCCCCGATGGCGGCGAGCACCGAAATGGTCGGAGCAACGCGAGTTGCCCGCGATCCCCGGTATCACGAGGGGGGACCAGCGATGACGTCGCAGTGGCACGAACGAGGCGGATCCGGATGAGAGGAACGGTCTCGACCCTGGCGGGGTCGACGGCCGTTTTTTTTTGCCCCGCGCCCGTCCACGCGACCGCCGTCCCCCGGCCCCTCGCCGTCGACTCACCACGTCCGGGACACAGGGAGTTTTCCGGATCGGTCCACTTCACGGAAGATCCACGCAACCCGACAACCATCGCGGACGGGCCCTGGTCGCGGCCGCGGTGTTGGAGTGGCTCCGCATGACCGTCGACGCGCTCAAGGACTGCAATAAGAAGCACCTGTCGCAAATGGCCAAGGAGCGGGGCATCGCGGGGTGGCACGCGATGCGGAAGGACCAGTTGATCCGGGCGCTCTCCGCGACCCGCCCGGCGACCCCGCCGCGGTCGAAGAAGGAACGGCCCGCCCCCCGGGCCCCGAAGAACGCCAAACGCCCCGCCCCCGCCGCGACGGCCGCCGAGGCCCCCCGCCGCCCCCTCCCCTGCTCGCCCTCCGCCCCGGCCCCCCACGCGCTGGACCACGCCTCGCAGAAGGACCGGATCATCGTCTTGGCCCGCGACCCCTACTGGCTCCACGCCCACTGGGAGCTGAGCCGGACGACGCTCGCCCGCGCCCAGGCGGCCCTCGGCCAGGAGTGGCACGGGGCGCAGCCGATCCTGCGACTGATGGACGTCACCAGCGAGGACACGACCGCGGCCTCCGAGCGCGCGATCCGCGACATCGCGATCCACGGCGGCGTGAACAACTGGTACATCGACGTCACGCAGCCCCACCGCTCATACCGGATCGACGTCGGCTACGTGTCGCGGCGCGGCAAGTTCTACGTCCTGGCCCGGTCCAACATCGTGACCACCCCCAAGGCCGGCGTGACCGACGCCCTGGAGGAGAACTGGGCCAACGTCCAGCAGCAGTTCGAGCGGGTCCAGAACCCCTCGACGATCAACGCCAACCGCCCGGCCTCGATCGACCTGAACGACCTGTTCGACGAGCGGCTCCGCCGGCCCCTGTCGAGCGGCTCGATGCAGATGTCGCTCGGCGCCCTCCCCGGCCTGGGGCGGAACTTCCACTTCGAGATCGACGCCGAGCTGATCGTCTACGGGACGACCGAGCCCAACGCCCAGGTCACGCTCCAGGGCGAGCCGGTCCAGCTCCGGCCCGACGGCACCTTCACCGTCCGCTTCAGCCTCCCCGACTCGCGGCAGATCATCCCGGCCGTGGCCGCCAGCGCCGACGGCGTCGAGGAGCGGACGATCGTCCTGGCCGTCGAGCGGAACACCAAGGAGCTGGAGCCGATGATCCACGACAGCAACGAGCTGTGAGGATCGCCGCCACGCCGCCCTCCGGGGCCGCCGTCGCCCGCCGACGCCGGCCCCGGGGGGCCTCTCCCCTTCGCCGGTTGCCGCCGGCTTCCGCCCCCGCTACACTGGCGGCCGGGGCGGGCCGCCGAGCCCCCCGCATCGAAGGCCCGACGCGCCGCGAGGGGATGCCTTGAGTCTCGACATCAGCCCGGTCCTCTCCGGCTGGGACTTCCAGCCCGACGACCTCCAGGTCCGCCTCATCGTCGGCGACGACGGCCGCGACAAGATCCAGATGCGCATCGACCTGGGCGTCCTCCAGATGGAATGCGAAGGCCGCCCCGACGGCTCCCGCCCCCACGACGCCGAGTCGCTCCTCGACCACCACGAGGCCCGGCACCGTCTGGCCGTCGAGGCCGGCGCTGAGTTCTCGCTGGACGCCGCCGACTGCGCCGCCTTGATGCGCGAAGGCCTCCAGTACTACCACCGCTACCTCTCCGCCTTCCACCTCCAGCTCTACGACCTGGTCGCGCGCGACGCCGAGCGGAACCTCCGCCTGTTCGCATTCGTGTCGCGGCACGCCGCCCGCAATCGCGACAAGATCGAGTTCGACCAGTACCGCCCCTACGTCCTGATGATGCTCACCCGGGCGCTGGCCCTCAAGGAGATCGGCCGGCAGGACACCGCGGCGGCCCTCGAACGGATCGACGACGGCATCCGGCGCATCCGCGAATTCCTCGTCGAGTATCGCCAGGACGGCCGCGAGTCCGAGTGCTCCGAGCTGAATTTCCTCCTCCGTTGGCGCGGCGAACTGGACCGCAGCCGGCCGCTCGATCCCCTCGCCATGCTGGAGCAGAAGCTCCAGGATGCGGTCGACCGCGAGGCCTACGAGGAGGCGGCCAGCCTCCGCGACGACATCGCCCGCCTCAAGGCGGCGGAAACCTCCGAGCCCCACGGCCCCGGCTGATCCCCCTCCGCTCGCCGCGTCCGCCGAAGATTCTCCGACGGCGATGAACCGCAAGCCCCGCTCTCCCGACTCCTTGGATCGAGGTCGTTCCAAGTCAGGGGGGAGCCATGGGCCGCGAATCGGACGAGATCGCCCGCGAGCTGCTGATCGTTCGCTGCCAGCGCGGCGAGCGGGAGGCTTTTGACGAGCTGATCCGGACCTGGGAACGCCGACTCTTCGCCTTCGTCCGGAAGATGGCCGCGGACGAGGAGGAGGCGTGGCAGATCCTCCAGGAGGTCTGGCTCCAGGTCCTCCGGGGGATTGCGAGGCTCCGCGACCCGCGACGGCTCCGGGCCTGGCTGTACCAGGTGGCCCGGAACACGGTGATGGACCACTACCGGTCCGAGTACGCCCGGGCCGGCACCCTCGACGACGACGTGGCGGAGTCGACGGACGACGTCGGGGTCTTCGAAGACGCCGACCTGGTCCGCGCGGGACTGGCGAAGCTCCGCGTCGCCGACCGCGAGGTCCTCGTCCTCCACTTCCTGGACGACCTCAGCGTCGCCGAGACGGCCGAGGTCCTCGGGATCCCCCCGGGGACGGTCAAGTCTCGGCTGTACCGGGCCAAGCGCGCACTCCGCGCGGCCATCGATCCCGAAGGAGGTCGCCATGACTGATCGAAACGACGCCCCGCCGGCCGGATTCCGCGACGAGCCCCGCGACCCGGAACTCCAGGCCCGCTACCGGGCGCGGCTCGACGCCAGGCTGCAATCGACCTGGCCGGCGGGCCGGCGGCTGCGGTATGGCCTGATTGCAGGGTCGGGGATGGTCGGCTTCCTCGTCGCGGGGTCGCTGAGCTTGACGGAGCCGTCGGCCACGCCTCCGGCCGTCCGCGGCCTGCTGGGTCTCTTCGCGTTGTTCGGGCTCGGGTGGTCGGCCTTCGGCGTCTGGGCGATGGCCCGGAAGTCGGGCGACTTCGCCCGCGAGCGTCGGATCGCCTCGCAGCTCGCGATGGGCTTCACCCTGGCCGCACTGATCGGGCTGGGGTTGGCCGAGACGATCCTCGGCAAGGGGTCGGCCTCGGCCCCGATGCTGGTCGTGGCCCTCGGGTTCGTCGTCCTGGCGGCCGTGGGTTCGGTCCACGCCCGGATCGAGGAGGCCGAGCTTTCGATCCTCGAACATGTCCTCCGGCTCGAACTCCGATCGACGCCGAGCCGGCCGGCGCCGGACGAGACGCGTTGAGCTCCCGACGGCCCGGCCCGATCCGCTCAGGTCGGCCGAACTCGGCCACCTTCGAAGAAACCCGGCCGGCGGGCCATCGGGCGCTCGGTCCAGCCCTCGCCGGTCCAGGCGTGGTGGGTCACGTCCACGTCGGGACCGTCGAGGACGATCTCCAGGAAGCCGGGCGGGTTGCCCCCCGACTCGTCGTGCAGCAGCGGGGCGCCGGCGTTGAGGCAGAGCTGGTCGGGGACGTCCGGCGGGCTGAAGGCCCAGGCGTGGTGGACGTGCCCGCAGCAGTAGAGGTGCGGGCCGAGCGTCCGCAGCCAGTCGGCCAGCTGGTGGGCGTCCTCCAGGCGCTTCCGGTGCAGGTCGGGCCGGAGGGCCGGGGGGGCGTCGGTCGGGTAATGGCAGGCGACGATCAGGCGGTCGACCGAGCCGCGATGCACCTCCCACAATTCCCCGGCGGCCCGGAGCTGGGCCTCCGGCAGCCTGCCCCGGGCGTGGAGCGCAGCGCGGGTCGGGTCGAGCCCCAGGATCGCCGTCCGGTCGGCGACGAACCGGAGCCAGGGGAACGTCGACGCCCCCATGTAGCGTCCGAAGGTCCGCTCGAAGTGGCTCTCGACCATCGCGAAGTGGGTGTAGCGGTCGTGGTTGCCGGGGATGACGGTGGCCCGCTCGCGGTCGCGGAGGAGCGGGGCCAGCGCCTCGTGGGCCTGGTGGAACTCCGCGGTCAGCGACGTGGTGGTCAGGTCGCCGGTGATGAGGACGTGGTCGGGGTTCGTCCCCTCGACCCGCTCGACGACGTGCCGGAGCCGTTCCAGCCGGAACCGGCGGGCCCGCCCCATCAGGAGGGCGGTCATGCCGACGATCCGCTTGTTCATCAGCCGGATCGGGTTGAACTCGTGCTTCCAGACGTGGACGTCCGAGAGGTGGACGAGGCGGAGGGGGGGCAAGGCTCGGGTCCCTTCGACGGGCGGGTCGGCTCCGCGAGGCG
>Ga0182738_1004771_pt1 | contig 14797 bp, 7 predicted proteins | sample eDN5th30CBELigMG_FD_128876 | JGI IMG/M metagenome (GOLD analysis project Ga0182738, IMG submission 128876) | Enriched Miracle-Growth compost microbial communities from Emeryville, California, USA - eDNA 5th pass 30_C BE-Lig MG (version 2)... ... | reverse complement strand
TGACTAAGATAGGGGAAAATTTTTTAAATAAATGGAAAATTTAAAAGTTTTAGGCGAAGGACCTCTTCCACGCTTTGGACATACAATAACTCTAGTTTCAAAAACCAAAGCTGTCCTCTTTGGTGGTGCTACAGGCAATACTGAAACCTATTCAACCACATCTGATACTTTTATCTTTGATTGCACAAATCGCAAATGGACCAAAATTGAACCAACTGGTTCTCCTCCAACTCCAAGAGCTGCTCACGCTTCTACTACTGTCGAATTAAACCAATTGGTCATCTACGGGGGTGCAAAGGGAGGTAACCTAATTTTCCCCTTCAAACTTTAAATTCTAAAATTATTTCATAGGTGGTGGCCTTGTTTCTGATGATCTTTACCTGCTCGACTTGCGATCCGGCGAAGAACACGCCCAATGGATTGTCGTCCCCGTCGTGGGCACAACGCCAGGAAGACGTTACGGGCATTCGATCGCATTTTCGAAACCTTATTTGATTGTATTCGGTGGTAATACAGGAAACGAATCAGCGAATGATGTGTGGGTTTTAAACGTAGAAAAAGCTCCTCTTTTCTGGTCAAAGCTTGAATGCGATGGTGACCAGCCCCCTGCAAGAGTTTATCATTCGGCTGCGTTATGTAGCACAGGAACTGCTAACGGTATGATGGTAATTTTCGGAGGAAGAACTACCGATCAGGCCGCCATAAACGATACCTGGGGTCTCAGAAGACATCGTAACGGAACCTGGGATTGGGTCCGCGCTCCCTACAAGCCAAATGGGGAGCCTCCTGTTGGAAGATATCAGCATTCGACATTGTTTATGGGATCCTACATGCTGGTTGTGGGAGGAAGAACAAATAATGTGGGAGAGAATGTGCCATTAGAAGTATATGATACAGAAAGCTCAGATTGGCTGAGATTCCCGCCTGTGCAGAGATTTAGACATTCATGCTGGTTGATTGACAACTTTTTGTATGTACATGGAGGGTTTGAACAACATTCGCCAAATATTCCTACAAAGAGCATCATAAAGTTGGATATCAATAAATTCTTCCAAGGCCAAGGAGGAAATTACAAGTTGGAGGATAATTCTTTATCAGTGAGTTTTGCAGGAGACAAGACAGCTTCAATCGGAAGATTTGAGGGCACAGTGAGCGTGATGAATAAAGAGATGGCTTTAGAAGAAAAGGGCAATGCATTTAATCCCGAGATTATTGGAGGAAGAGTTAATAAACCCAAGCCATCATCTTCTTACCAAAAGAACGTGAGAATTTCTGATACTGTTGTGGTTGCAGTAGCGCATAATGCCGAAGATGATCGCGAGAAGATCATGAAGAACGTTTCCATCGATAAACTGTTGGAAGAGCCCAAGAAACTGAGACAAGGCGTGAATTACAAGGATTCCGGCATGTATAGCAATAACAAATTGATCTACCAAGAAAGCGTATATGCTCCCTTCATAAATGCCCTTTTGAAGCCTTATAAACAATGGAATCAGCCCCAGGGCCAAGATAACAAGTTTATGTTTAAAAAGGATCAGGTTATCAAGCTTATTGATGAGGCTACTCATTTGTTCGCAAACAGTCCTGATATTTCTACTGTGATCACCATGAGAATTCCTGTGAAGATTTACGGCAGTTTACATGGCCAGTATGGCGATCTTTTGAGATTGTTTGATAATTGGGGTGGTCCCACAGAATATGGAGATATTGAAGGCTTTGATTACCTCTTTTTAGGGAATTATGTGGATAGAGGAAGATATAGTTTAGAAGTGATGTGCTTATTATTATCATTGAAATTGAAGTATCCTGAGCAGCTTCATTTGCTGAGAGGAAGTCACGAAGATATAAAAATCAACAAGAACTTTGGCTTTGGAGAAGAATGTGCCTTGAGATTGGGAGAAGATATCAATGATATGGGCTCTGTTTTCCAGAGATTCAATAGATTATTTGAATATTTCCCTCTTGCTGCTGTGATCCAGGATCGTATTCTTTGCGTCCATTCTGGTATAGGAAGTACTATTAGATCTGTGGAAGAGCTCGAAAGCATCCCCCGTCCTATTGAAATAGTGCATGAGCCTGTGAAAAGAGAACAGCAGGTTGTGTTGGATATCTTTTGGTCAGATCCAGTGACTGAAAGCTCGAATAGTGAATTATCTCAGAATAAATTGGCTTATGGAATTAAGAATGCAGTGAAATACGATTCTGAGCATTTAAAGGAGTTCCTTAAAGATAACGGATTGGGAATGTTAGTCAGATCACATGAATGCGTTGCTGATGGTTTTGAAAGAATCTGGGGCGGAGCCTTGACAACAGTCTTCTCTGCTACTGATTATTGTGGAAAAAATTCGAATGCTGCAGCTGTAATGGTCTTCAAGAAGAATTTGGATATTATTCCTAAGGTCATTTATCCCTTGTCAGCATCTTCTGCTGGGATTATGAATCAATATGGCGGAACAATGGAAGAAGAAAAAGCTCCAGAAAGCAGTGGATTTAAGGGCCTTGGAGGAAGTAAGATGGGAGGATATAATGGCTTGGGTGGAAGTTATTCTAATCCAAATAATCCTCATTGGATCGATAATGATGAAACTCTAAAGAAAAGACCAGCCACCCCACCTCGATTGAACTCTAAAGGAAATTTCAAGAAACCATAGATGGAAGGAGGATTATGTATAAATTTTATGGGAGTGCTGCTGTATTTTTGAAAAGAGAGAAATTTAAGAGAGGACTTTTGAAGAAAAAGACTCTGATTTTATGAGAGAGATATTTATGAAAAGGAAAAAAAAATAAAAAGAGAATACTGTAACTGCATAATTAAAATGTCGACATAAGCTGACTTGTGATATGAGATAAAGCTTCATATCTTGTTGTTCCTTTTTATATATCAATAAATCGAAAAAAACTTAAACTCAGTGTCGATAATCTTTCGGACCGTCAGGGTCCGACATTTGAATCTTACCTTATCTCATAAAATCATTAAGGTTCGCTCTAAACAGTTTTGCTTCATTTGTAAACTGACCCGAATTATCAGAGCATACATATAATTGACAGGAACTTTCTTACTAAATTTCTTAAAAACTGTTTTTGAGTTTTGAAATCTGCAAGAGTGAATGTTCAGCAGATGAAAAAAGCCTCGAATTAATATTTATTTTGAATAAAACAAAAAGAGAGTATCTGAGGAGTGCAGAAAATAACTAAATAATTCATTTGTGAAGCGAACATCAAACATAGTAAGTATGCTTATCATAGTCGTTGAAAATATCGTAGTTATTTGCGCTTTGTATGATAAGTTTGAACAAAAGCTGTTGGCATTTAAAATGCCAATTGTCAAAATTGTGAAAAATATAAGTCAATTGAATTCTAAAAGAAGACAATTGAGCAATTTATATCAGAATTGACTGAAAAGGAATGAGGGAAATAATGAAAATAAATCTGTTGATGTTGATTTGAATAAAGAGCTTCACATCTGACTAGAACATGAACATTTTCTTCAACAACTCTAAAGTTATAATTATGAAGAACTGATGATAGTGATCCTATTGATGTTAAAAGGGTCAGAATAAAAGAGATTTGGTGGCAAAATCATACAATATGTGCTGATGAACTCTTAGAAAGACTACAGCAGGAATTTTAGTTGTCTAATACGACTAAGTGACTGTTCCAAATCCTATGACAACATTGACGTTGAGATTCATCATGAAACTAAACTCTTCTGCACAAAAGCCTCCAGAAACATTTGACTTCCCATGACACTCGAAGTTTAAAGTCTCTTACAGCGAATAAAGGTACCAAAGAAAAAAACCAAACAAAGATATTCTCAATCCAAAAGGACAGGTTGTAAGATTCATATTCCCTGGATGATTTAACAGTAAAAGCAATTGAGCCGAAAAACATAACAACGAGTAAGGGAAGAAGGCGTGGAATTTGGTAGTTGCTGTTCGCTTCTGAAATATTAGAAAAGGAGGGTTGGAGAATTCATCAATACCTTCGGGTCGATTGTCTCTGATTTCAAACGATCGTTTAGGACTGATTTCTCTATTTGCCTCAAGTCCTCTTGGTCGATTGAGATTGGTATTAAGGTTGCTTTTCATTTGAGTCAATTTAAAGATTTTTAATAATTAACGAGGTCAAAATCAAATTATCAATAAAAGAGTTGAACCAAACTAACTTTTGGTTGTTTTTTAAATTTTCAATTGCCATAGAAAAAGATGACTGTTTTTTAGTTAGCACATAATTTCTTTAAGCTTGGAAGCAATGCTGCACTTTGTAATCATCACTATAACAAGAATAGTTAATCACTCAAATCACAAAACTCATCACACTTAATATGTTTTCCATTCTTCCGCATTTTCAGCCAAAGTTATCAGATTTCTAATTCACAATTACAGATTTTATTGACCTTGATATCCTTCCAATCCTTCTAGCTTTGTCTGTAGCCTTTCTGGTTGCGAACCTTCCCCTCGATATTGTTCGCCATGCAGTGACACTCATCATTTTTTTCATTATTGTAGCTCTTCATGAACATATTGAAGCGGAGATGAATGAAGAATACGATAGATTTATTCAAGATCTCCAGAGATTTCAAGATCCCCCGAGATTCCCAGATCTAGACAATGATGAAAACCGAAACTTACTCGGTGGAAGACTCCGCTCACCTCCAAGAATTGATTAAACGTATTGATTTGGGCCTTCATGTTTTTGATATTCTCTCATTTTATTGTAATGATGGAAAAATTACTTTTTTGTATGTCTTCTTCACTCATTCAACTTAGCCTCTCTTCCTTGTATCAATTTCTTGTAAGTTCATACCAAGAATGCTATTTTTAATCATTTCCCCATGAACTCTAAATTCAACTAAAATTTTTCGCATCTAAAAATATCCCATCTGAATTGAGATTTCAGAGTTATTCATAAGCAAGATATTAAGTGTATGAATTAAATTTCGCATTTGTTGAGAAAATCCTCAAACATATGCTGAGACGAGATTGGAGTTTTGGACCAACAGAGGAGAGCATTTTACTCTTCCTTCTCTCATAAAATCGTTGAGGCTCCCTCTAAGCAAACTTAACTCACTCAGAAACTCACTCTACTGGCATTGATGGTATTCTCATGCACTTCCTTCGTCCTTTTATCAGGATCGTCTTTTTTAAAATTAACACAACTTTTCAAAATGCAAAGGAGAATTGTGACGGAGTTTAATTATAGTGATGTTGATCGCGAAACTCTCCATTCTATAGAATTTTTGAAAGATTTTTTAGAGGCGAGTCGGAATGAGAAATATTATGGGAAAAAGAAATTTATATTGAATGAATTCTCTGATAGAATCAAATCTGGATGAGATATTTGACGTTTTGAAAAGGAGAGAAATAATTTTTTTTCGCTTTTGTTTGAAAGGTAGACAGTTAGAGCCTGCACTTGAACTGTCCAGTGTCTTCAAAAAGTCCACACATTCTGGTAAAGATGAGGATCAAGATCATGTGAGAATCAAGCTCTTGCTACTCAAAAGAGCTTTCGTGGAAGAGATATGAGAAAGTATTGGCAATGGAAAAATGAACATTTTCATTTTTAAAGAACTCTTGGTCTCTACAGGATAAAACTTATGAGATATCCAAGAAAGAAATAGCTAAAAGAAATGAAGAAAAGGAAAATTGAGAGGTTAGGGATAGTAAAAAATCGGAACTCAGCTGCGATTTATCTATGAATTCTAGAGAATTCGAACTTTACCAATTTAATTAAAAGAAAAATTATTCAACAAAAAAATTTTGAATATTCATAATAAGACTCCGTCAGATTTTCGAATCTTCTTCAAGATATTCCTCAGTAAAAATAACGGTTATTCATCCAAATATCTGTATTATGACTCTTACAACTTTTTCTCTCGAATATTATTCGATTCAATTTTTTTTCTTTGAGACTTGAAGAAGGATTATGAAGTGTTTTTTTTCATTAGAAAATTCAATCTCTTATGGGAAAGGACATGAGATAAAGAATTTCTTTCAAAAGGAAAATCTGAATAAGAACCACGATTTGAATCAGAAATGAGGCGGAAAAGAGGCGATTTTATTAATCAGTTGCTAAATCGGGTTAAATTTCTGTATTAAGCCTTTCATCAAATCAATAAACTCACAACCCAAAAAGTATCAGAATATATTTATGAGCCCATATTCCTTTTTTAATTAATCATTTTATTATTTCAAATATTACCTAAAACTTTACAAACATATACCGATATAAATGGTCCTTAAATTCTCCTTTGCTAACGAAATTCACCGTTGTTCCGAATTTCCTACCCAATTCGACCAACTTCACAACTTCCTTGCTTCCACCTTCAAAGCTCAGCTTCCTGAAAAGTATCAGCTTAGATATGTCCTTCCTGGCACCGAAGCAGAACTTGTAGTCGCCAATCAAAAAGACTACGACGAGCTCCTCAAGCTTGACTCTTCCAAGCCAATCAAAATCACAATCCACGAGGCCATCTCCTTCGTAGACAACGGAAAAGGTTTGATATCAGACTATGAATACCTTGGTGAGAACAAAAACGTGGAAGCTCAAGGAGTTGTCGAGGAAAACGCTCCAGGCCTTGAGAAAATCGTCGAACAAATGTCTGAATCTGTTATTGTTCCTCAAGTGAATAAGCAGCTTCCTTATTTCTCTATTGTTCCTTCTCAACCCCAAGGTGAAAATATCAGACAAATTGTCAAAGAGTGCATCAAGGAACAAATTCCTTTCATCATCTCTCAAGTCAAAGACGCCATTCTTAAAGAACTCCGCGCTGGTCCTCAAGCCCAACCTCAAGTTAAAGATTTGATTATTAAAGAAGTTCATGTCGAAGGAAAGAAAGGCCAACATGCTGATAATGCTTTTTACAAGAAGAATGATGAGCCTGAAGATTTCTATAAGCCAGAATATATCAAGCCAGTTGACCATGATTTCGCTGAAGCTAAACATAACCATCACAATGAAGAAGAAATTATTGAACTTCAAGTCCAAGAAGAAAAGGGCAACGCCTTCTTTGCTAAAATCAAAGACATTGGCCAGGCTATCAAAGGAAAAGTCGTTGATCTTCCCGGAAAGGCTATGAACGCTTTGGATGATTGGTCTCATAAGATTGAAGGCGATCCATATGTTGTTATTGAAGAAGGAAGATATCCCCAGAGCGTCGTTGATAAGGCCAATGGCTTGAAGGAAGTTTTCATTGAGGAAAATTTGAAGACTCTCCTTGATTTTATCTACAGATACCCTAGAACTGCTAATTTGGAACAATTGGCTCATGCTTTCTTGTTTAAAGATCAACAGAACCAAGACCAAGGTGAGGGCCAAGGTGAACAGCATCATCAAGCTGAAAATCTTGATGAACCTGCTCAAGGAAATGTTGGTATCAATGGTGGCCAACCTGAAAATAAAGAGTTCTGGGTTTAACTTATTGAGACCGAGGTTTTTATGAAAAATATATAATATTAACGATCTGCTATTTATGTTTGTTTGTGTTTAAATTGAAGGCATGATTTAGCAATTTTCTTTTGATGATATCTTGTTGTAATACAAAAACAAAAAATTTTATTAAGAAATTACTTGAAAAAAAAAGTTTTTCTCAAAATCATTTTTTTAAAAATTTGTTTCAGGGATGGGAAAAATGCTCAAAAAATCTGGGCAATGTCTTCAGAATTCCTCTAGAAGATAAGGTAATTTTTAATAGAAAAAGAGAGAAATTTCTTTTTTTTTGCTCTTCCTTCTTTTGACAGCGAAATTTTCAGACCAGATTTTAAAAGAATCTAGGAACCCCAGAAAAAGGGCCAATTTTTTTCGCCCGTGATTCGTTTGAAGCCGAAATACATGAAAACAATTTCTTCAAAATATTTTTCAAGAGTTCAAGCACCATATCATAAAAGTATGAAATTTCTTATTTGCATACATAATGATTACAAAAACAAATTTTTTAATTTATTCACAAATTTCTCCATCTAAACATCGAAGATTTGGATAAGTTCATCAGACACAGCAGAAGGAGTGAAAATACCTAATAAAAATCATTATTTTCATTTTCAAAAGACTATCTATACCAATATCAGTAAAGATCAAAGTAATCAACTCAGGAGGAGTGTAATCGCACAAGGGGTTTATTGTCTATTCAATATTACTTTCTAGCTCGCTAGGATCCGTTTACTTGAAGAGCAGTATTGATGTTTTGCTTTTCCAATTTTTCCTTGACATTCTCAGGGACTTCAAAAGTCTTATCACTCACAACTGATTCAGGTAAATCTTTCTATTAAAATCTCTTTATCTCTGTCTGATAACTCAAATCTTACTTGTGACAAGGGGAAAGCTCTGGTGAATTTAAAGCTTTCGCCGACAACGTACAAGGGCTTCTTGAGCATTTTAGCACAGATAGCAGTTGTATAAGTTCCAATCTAATTTTTGACATTAGAATTTTCAATCTTCTTTCAATAAAAATACTCTATTGATAATACCACCGTTTTCAACGACAGCTTCAGCGCCAACCAAGACAATATCAGCATCTTCCAAGGCATAAGCTAATGAATTTATCAGCTATTTATCTCAGTATTTCACTATACCAATTGCAGAATCAACAACCATTTTGACAGGGACTTTCTTGCTTAAAGCAATATACATATCATAACCCTCAGATCTAGGTCTAGTTTCAGCGCAGATGACGGAGAATCTGAAATTCTTTTCAGCAGCAGTGCGGAGAACATATTCAACAAGGCGAGAGTATCCATAGACAAAGATAGTCTAAACAAAAAAAATTGATGAATTTTTTTCTCTTCAAAAAAATTTTTACGATTCCGTTTTTGATGAATTCATGAGCAAAATCTTTGATAAGATCTTTACAAATCTTGGTTTGCTTTTCGAATTCTTTGGCATTACCATAGAAACTTTATTTCTCATTAATTCATCCATCTTTTTTCTTCACAAAAATTACCAATTTTTAATGCTTTCAATATCAGAGCCCTTAGCATTTTTCAAATTCTTTATCAAATAGCTCTTGAAAATCTTATAAGCAGACTATACAATAATGCGTCAATAATTAGCCAATTTCTTTTCAATAATACCTCAAGGGAAAGACTGGTACGTCCATCAAGGAACTTATCAGATTCCTTGAGTTTTTCCAATAAATAGACGTGATTTTCATCTAAGAAGGTAGTCAAACCTTGAATAGTGGACTCTATTGAGAAAATTAAAGGCTTATACTATGAAGAGAAAAGAACCTTCAGATTCTTGAATAACTAATGAGTAAGCTCTAACAAGAAGAGTAATGACTGATTCATCAGAGTTTTCAAGGAGTTGGTTGAACTTTTCCCAAGCTAGAAGAGAGTGAGAAGAGGGGAAATAAGAAGGGTAAAGTGGAACCTTTGGTTTTCTTTTGATGATCCATATTTTTTGAAGGCGTATTAAAAATGATATTTTTGCGAGATTGAAGCAAAGGCAAATTATTAATCTTATCTTAATCTTTAAATTTCCATCCTAAATAGTATAATCATTCAGATTTTTGAGATTATTGACCGGTACTTGTTTATTTATAAATTTTGAAAATGAAAAGATGTTGGTTTAACTTGTTGGTTTGTTTAGACATGAAAATAGTTAAGATTTCTCGGGTATTGGAATGAGCGAGATAAGTACTTTGTTCATTTCCTGAGATTTAGCAAGAAAAAATTCAAACGAGAATAGTTGTTCAAATCTTTTTATATTTTATGCTTAGAAATGAGATTTGGATCAGGATTCAGCTCTTCTACTTTTTGATTGAAAAGAATTCTCAGAAAGAGAAGATGGTGCAGTAAAAGAGTTAATTCACTGCAATTTAAGAAATGGTGAGTTTGGATGACCAGGACAATTTTTTTAAAAAAGAAACTCTTTCTTTGGCAATCTCAACTCAAGAAAATTTTTGAAAAAAATTGCAAAATATTTTGAAAGATCAGTTTTTTTTTTTCTTTACAGAATTTCTAATTTACAATATACAACACAACAAAAATCTTCCAAAAAATGTTAATTCATTAAATAGCGATAATTATCAATAATCATTTCAATATTCTCAAACGCTCTCAAGAAATCATCTTCTTCCATTCCATATTTATAATACCAATGCAAGTACGCTTTGGCTTTATATTTCGACCTCGCAATTTCAAGCATCTCCTTTAATATTCCCGCTATATGCACTCTATTCGCCAGAACCAACAAATTCTTTGAATCTCCCACTGGCTTCACCTTCTCTTTTAAAATCTCATACGTAACAGCATCTGGATTCCATTTCAAAGGAGCCAAATGACTATTGATCTTCTTTTCTAGGTGTTTCTTCGCAGGCTCGTTCTTCATGTAGCTTGTATCGATATCTGGACCTCTTAATATACACTTGACCGCCAAAGAGTTGTTATTCATTGATAGGGAGGAGACATCTTGCTTAGAATTGCTATCATCCATTTCGAGACTTGTCTGGAAAAACGTTTGATTAATGACGTTTTCCCAGCTCGCTTCAGGTCCAAGCGTATTTTGACCTCTTAACGTGAAAGGACTTCCAAACATTTCGACGAATTTACATTCATTAAGGCAAGTAAGGTCAGATAAATAATCTGTATAGAATCTTTTGGAAGTTTTCATATCATTAACCTTCATCAAATTGGCCAATAGTCCCGCACAATATTCATTCAAATCATCCATATTTACCGGCTTTGTATTCTCTGTAACTCCCATTCTTGACAAACAACGATACATTTTATCATTCTGAAAGTAAATAATCCCGTCACTAAAGTCCTGTAAATGCGATAAAGACAACATACAATTATATTGTTGTAAAGGATTTTCCCCACTAAGACTTGGGAAAACCACTGTATTATATATCAGGTTCATACTGTAGTCATCTCTCAAGGACTGCAGCACCCTTGAGCCGAAACCAGAGCCTGTACCGCCTGCAAGGCTGTAAATCATCATTGTGGAGGTGTAGTAGTCTATTCTCTCGATTTCTTTTTGAATTAAATTAGAAGTTTGTTCAAGTAAAGTGGCGTTTTCTTTGAGGATAATATCGTCAGTTTCTGATTCTTTATCAAAACCAAACGGTTTGGCCTGTTTAGTCTTCCTTATCTTGTAAAATAACTGAGCTTTTTCCAATGTGGGAAGGTTATCCATTTTCTGACTTGTTATGATATCTCTTGTGGTTGTTTTCTTGATTGTTTTGGTATTGTAATATCCCAAAGCCCAGTTATTGCCTCTTCCGTGCTGGTAATAGATGATATTGCTTGGATCGTAGTAGAAATATGTGCCCCGATCATGCTTTATTGTGCGGAGAACTTTTGGTTCAGTGTCTATCATGATGCTATGAGTGACTGTATCACCATCTCTAAATAGAAAGTCTGTGTTTGAGTTGTGCATTGATCGAAGCTCTTCCCAGAGCTTTAGACCAATCTGGTTGCCAGCTTGTCCAAGTTGAATTATTAGACTTCCCATCTGTGTCTGGTTTGAGTTAAATTAAAAATATGATTTCGTATTTGAGTGTTTTTTGTTTATCTCTTGGAGAATTTAATGATAATGTTGCGAGAAAATAATTCTTTTTTTCAGACAAAGAGTATCTTGCAAATTTTTGATTTTTTGAAGGCTCTGTGACAAATAAACAAAATAAATTCGCTTGAAGATTTGATGGTAAGACTTGTAAAGAAGAGAGTAGGAATTACAAATATCCAGTTTATTTCATTACAAACAACAGACGGAGAGAAAAAATAAAGGATCAACATTCTTTTTCTTGACCTGATAAAAGTACAATTTTAACATTGACAACTAACTCTTTCCAGTTATGACTTTAAATGGACCATGTAATAATTTCTACGTTCTGAGAAATATCGAATATTTTGCGAATTTTCAGCTGGAGCATTAATACCTCCATCATCATCTTTCACATTCATATCGCCCCAAACTTTATCTTTCGCTGTATAAGTTTGTCCTATTCCATTACTTAACGGCAATGACCTCGTCGCCTGACTAATAATTGCATCTATATCGCTGAAATTATGCACTAACTGAGGCTTCACAACTGGCTGTTGCTGTTGTTGTTGTTGTGGGATGACTGAGAAATTATTATTCATCGTCATTGTCATTGTCGTTGTCATTGGCATTGGCTGTGGCTGATTTTTCACATTCAGATGGTCGCCTGACACTTTCGCCACAGGAATTGTAGACCTTTGCCCTTGCTCTAAAGGACTTTTCGTAATCATTGTGTTAGTCGTCCTGGGACCTTCTTTTGTTGGAGACGAAAATTTATACAATGGGAATTGGGTGCCTCCCATTTCAGTCATTGGCTGCTTAACGACCAGATCCTTCATCTCTGGAGCATTCACTTGAATTTTATTTCCACCAGGATAGTTTACAGGCTCACCAAGGTTTCCGTGGTTGTATCGGGTCTTGGGAGGGCTTGCGTTGTGGAGTTTATAAGGAGAATTTGTCCCACCAAGGCTTTGGTCTTCGACGATGATATTGCTGTTGTTCTTGCGAGCAGCTCTGACAGGGCTTTCAAAATCATTCTTATTCACAACAAGATCGGATGTAGTTGCATTTTGATTTGTGAGATTTTCGTCTTCTTCAACATTCTCAGCTGCATCCTCACCTCCTATGTTTACGACTGTATTTCCCTGTAAAACGTGCTTCTTTTGTAAAGAAGTAAACCGATTAAAAATCTCCAAAGGCTTCACGAAATTCTGTCCAAAAGCTCGGAAGCCAACCACATCAGCCTTATTAGCTAATTTCTGCACTTGAGGAATCGAAGTCTCAATTGTTCTTCTTTCAGTAGAGACCACCTTAAATATGCTCTTTGCCTTCAAAAGTTCCATATTAAATTTCCTTGAGTTCTCTCTAAATGCAACTGCTCCTTCTGAAAAATCCTTTGGGTCTAGCCAATCTTTTTGTATTGCCATAAGCTCAGTGCTCATCCCTGTTAATCCATCCACAATAATTTTCAATGTCTCTGAGCCATCGACAACAATGTCCAAATATCCTCTCACAGAATGATAAAGGTCTTGAGTCTCTTTACAAAGTCCACCTGGATTGCAAGAAATGAATGGAGATCCTTGCACGATTTTGATTCCAGAGCGGAGAATGACGCCTTGGTAGCCTGCTGAAATGGACCAGAGGAGAATTTTGATTGTCTCAATATATTTATTACTCATTACTGCGGCTGTTCCAGCTTGGTCAAAACATTGTTGACCAGCGCTGACGAATTTTCTTCTGACAAGTTCTGCTTTATCAAATAATCCTGTAGCTCTGTCAAAGAAAGCATTGAACTCTTTGTTTTGAGTCTTTTGGAAGGCAGAATCAATGGTAGTAAGTTGTGGAGACGATTTGGAAGCTTTACAACCCATCCCAGGGAATTTGTCTGAAATAAATATATAAAGATGTAAATTAAACTATAAATTGTTACATAACAACGATTTTTTTCTCTCCAATTTGACCTAAAGGTTTAAATATCTTCAAAGTCGAATGTCTGTTTCTCTTTTCTTTGAAGATTTTTTAAACACATCATTCTCTTCAGATTGACTATAATCTCCTCAAGAAAAAAATTTTCCCCTTGAAATTCTATTCTGACTCTCTTCATAAGACTCTACAAAAGATTTTTTATTTCAAAACTCACATGTCAATTTTGTGAGCCATACATAGATTTCCAAATTTCTCTTATATTTGAGAAAATTTCTATGTCACTTCAACATCTCTTAAATCCCAAAAAAAGTTTTCTTTGCAAAGAGATGTATCTCATGCCCTGTATTCTGTATCCAAGGTCTCATGGATATATTTTATTGAGCGGCCTGATTACTACGCGATCAAATTAAGAAATTTAAAACAACAATAACAGAGCTTTCACAATTTTACTAACAATGATCAGAGGTTTTATCAATTTCGCCAAAAAGTCCGCTTATCCCGCTCCTAATCTCTTCAAGCCTTCCTTCACTTATGCTCCCAATTTTTATTTTGCCACTGGTCTCACTCAAGCTCAAGAATTGAGATATCTTGCCAAAATTGTCGGCACCACCGTACTTTCCTTCGCCCTTCCAACTACCTAACAGCCTTCCATAGTATTTTAAGCATAATGATGAAGTCAATGTCGCTAGCGATATCAGATTGGTTGACGGAAATAACAAGTTCTTGGGTATATACAGTGTTACTGAAGCCAAGTAATGGAAAAATTGAAAAAAACCACTCATTATTCTCAGGAAAAAATGCAGAGATTTGGGCACTGATCTCGTTCTCGTCAATGAAGCCTCCAGACCTGCTCTTTGCAAGGCTTTTAATTACAAAGATGATCTCTACAAAAAATTCGTCAAGGATATTCTCGAAAAGGATCTCGTTAAAAGTATTCACGTGAATAGTCTTTCAATAACTCTTTCTAGTCAGCAAGCAAATCGCAAAGAAAGCTGAAACTTCCAAATCCATAAAATTGGGCTCTAAAATGACTATTGCCGATCTCAAGAATAAAGTCATTGCTGCTCAAGGCGTCGCTAAACAAGTCAAAATCGTCAGAGTTTATATGCAAGTCACTGAATCTACCGAAGAAAGTGGCCGTAACATCCTCTACACTGTAACAAAAATTTCCTCTTGAATAGATTCTTATCTTCTTTCCAATAGTTCAGAGATTTGGCCAAGGAATTCCTTAGACCCAGAGGAGGTTTCCATTCAAAAAATTGATCAGTCCGCTTATTATTGTATAGAAATTGAAGAAAGAGAACTTGATGAAGAAGAAGATTGGAAGAAGGAATTGAGGGATGATCATCTTAATAACGATGAAGAAAGAAAAGTCCTTATGCAATCTTTC
>Ga0182738_1004770_pt1 | contig 14801 bp, 14 predicted proteins | sample eDN5th30CBELigMG_FD_128876 | JGI IMG/M metagenome (GOLD analysis project Ga0182738, IMG submission 128876) | Enriched Miracle-Growth compost microbial communities from Emeryville, California, USA - eDNA 5th pass 30_C BE-Lig MG (version 2)... ... | reverse complement strand
CGTTGGGCCCGACGATGCCGGTGAACGTCCCGGGGTCGAGCGAGAGCGTGACCTCGTCGACCGCGACGTGCTCGCCGAAGGTCTTCGTGAGCGACTCGAGGACGAGCACCGGCCCGGCCTCCGCCGACGGCGCATCGGCCGATTCGGTGGGCGCCGTCCCTTCGGCGGTGCCCACGTCGCGAGCGGCGTCGGGCGTCTCGGCGGGCGTCGGCGTCTCGACCGGCTCGATCGTCTCGACCGGCTCGATCGTCTCGACGGGCGTCGGCGTCTCGACCACCGCAGTCGTCTCGACCGCCTCGACCACGGTGGCCGTCTCGACTACCTCGACCGCCTCGACCGCTTGAACGGTCTCGACGGATTCGACCACCGGCTTCGCCGCCGGCTTGCGGGGCGATGCGGGCTTCTTCGGCGCGGCCGGCTTCCGCGGCGTCGCAGGCTTCGCCGGCTTCGCGGCATTCCGCGCCGCAGCCGGTTTCGCGGTCGAGGCGCGCGGGGTGCGCGGCGCGGCGGCTCGCGAGGCGGAGGAGCGCGCGGACGGCGACTTCGCGGCGGCACGAGCGGCGCCCGATGCGGCCGGCCGAGCCGGCTTCGCAGACGCCGGCGGCGCGGATTCCTCGACGGGCGGCGACGGGACCTCGTCCTGGGCCGCTGGCCCCTGTCCCGACTCGTCGCTCATCCCAGGGAGTCTAGCGATGCGAATCGCTCGTCATCCTGGAGCCGGGCGACGGTTACGGTTTCGCAACGACGGCCCGCGACACGGCACCCGTCCAGTCCGCAGGGACTACCGTCGGCAGTGCATGCGCGGCGGCGGTGTCATCTCCCGCCGCCGCGCGCACTGACTTCTCGCGGGACGCTACTGCGGCAGGTCGTTGAGGTCGCCGAGCGTCACGGTCGCGGTGCGCGACTGGCCGTCGCGGACGTAGACGAGCTCGACGACGTCGCCGATCGCGTGGGTGCGCACCTGGGCGGTGAGATCCTGGCGCGAGGTGATCGGGATGCCGTCGAACTCGACGATGATGTCGCCGACCCTGAGCCCGGCATCGGCGGCGCCGCTCCCGTCGACGACCGACTGAATGCTCGCGCCGATGATATCGGCGCCCACCTGGTTCGGGTCGGAGGCGACGTTCGTGACCGTGACCCCGAGCAGGCCGTGCGTCGCGCTCCCGTTCGCGATGAGCTCCGAGGCGATCCGCTTGACGGTGTTCGAGGGGATCGCGAAGCCGACGCCGACGTTGCCGCCCGTGCTGCCGGCGATCGCGACGTTGATGCCGATGAGTCGGCCGCTCGAGTCGAGCAGCGCACCGCCGGAGTTGCCGGGGTTGATCGCCGTGTCGGTCTGGATGACGGGCAGCTGGATCGTGCCCTGGGACGGCGTCGTCGTGACGCCCGGCAGGTCGAAGCGGAAGTTGTCGAACGGGTTCGTCGAGTCGCCGCCGTCGCCGTCCGAGCCGGCCTGGTCGGCCTCGGGAGCCGCGCTCGACTGGACCTGGATGCTGCGGTCGAGCGCGCTGACGATGCCGCTCGTGACCGTTCCGGCGAAGCCGAGCGGCGAGCCGATCGCGATCGTCACGTCGCCGACGTTGAGCTGCGACGAGTCGGCGAACTCGATGGGGACGAGCTCCGAGGCGCCGGTCACCTGGACGACCGCGAGGTCGAGCAGCGGGTCGGTGCCGATGAGCTTCGCGTCGTAGACGCGGCCCGCGCTCGTCGTGACCCGGATGACCGGGTCCGCCGTCGCTCCCCCGAGCGTCACGACGTGCGTGTTCGTCACGATGTAGCCGTCCGAGTCGAGCACGACGCCGGAGCCCGTGCCGCTGCCGACGCCCTCCGCCGAGACGGAGAGCGTCACGACCGAGTCGATCGCCGTCGCCGCGACCGCGGAGATGACGTTGACGTCGTCGAAGTCGTTGACCGTGATCGTCTGCGGCGAGGAGGACGTCGTGCTCCCCTGGCCCGAGCCGCTCGCGTTCTGGGCGACGACGAAGCCGCCGATCCCGCCCGCCGCGGCCCCGAAGACGGCGCCCGCGGCGAGCCCTCCGACGACGGGGAGCCAGCCCCCGCGGCGCGGCTTCTCGGGCGCTGGGAGGTAGACGCGCAGCGGCTCCTGCGCCGCAGCCGGCTCCTGGAGCACCGTCGGCTCCTGGTAGACGGGCGGCGTCGGCGCCGCCTCCGGCTCGGGCTGGACGTTCTCGTTGTCGTTCATGGTTTCCTCTCGACACCGGAACGATCCGGCGCGAACCTGGACATCGTATTCAGCGCATCTGCGTGTCGACTATGACGCAGCAGTGGATCCTCCGTGCCGCACCGCGGATCTATGCTCGGTGCCGAGATGAACGACATCGTCCCGGGCGCCTGGTGCCGCACCGCGCGAGGCGCGGGACTGCTCGACGCGGCGGGAGCGCCGCAGCTGACGATCTTCGCGGAGATGTCGGCGCTCGCCGCCCGCACGGGTGCGATCAACCTCGGCCAGGGCTTCCCCGACGAGGACGGGCCGATCGAGGTGCTCGAGGCGGCGCACGACGCGATCGACGCGGGTCGCAACCAGTACCCGCCGGGGATCGGCGTCCCGGAGCTGCGCGAGGCCATCGCGGCGCACCAGGAGCACTGGTACGGCATCCCCGTCGACCCCGACACCCAGGTGCTCGTGACGGCGGGCGCGACCGAGGCGATCGCCGCCGCGATCCTCGCCTTGACCGACGGCCCCGACGACGAGATCGTCGTCGCGGAGCCCTACTACGACTCCTATGCCGCGATCGCCGCACTGAGCGGCGCGCGCCTTGTGACGGTCCCCGTCCGCGCGCCCGGCTTCGTCCCCGACCCCGACGAGCTCGCGGCCGCGGTCAACGACCGCACGCGGGTCATCCTCGTCAACAGCCCGCACAACCCGACGGGCGCCGTGTGGCCCCGGGACGTGCTCGAGCAGGTGGTCGCCCTCGCCCATCGGCATGACGCGATCATCGTCACCGACGAGGTCTACGAGCATCTCGTCTTCGACGGGCGCCATCTGCCCGTCTCCTCGCTGCCCGGCGGCTGGGAGCGCACTCTGACGATCTCCTCGGGCGGCAAGACCTTCTCGGTGACGGGCTGGAAGGTCGGCTGGGCGATCGGACCCGCCGCGCTCGTCAAGGCGGTGACGGCGGTCAAGCAGTTCCTCACGTTCGTCAACGCGGGACCGTTCCAGCCGGCGATCGCGGTCGGGCTGCGACTGCCCGACGAGGTCCTGCTCGGCGCGGCCCGCGTGCTCGAGCGCAAGCGGGACCTCCTGAGCGCCGGACTCGCGGACGCGGGGTTCACGGTGCACCGGCCGTCGGCGGGCTACTTCGTCCTCGCCGACACGGCCGCGATCGGCGAGCCCGACGCCATGGCGTTCGCCCGCCGCCTCCCCGAGCTCGCGGGGATCGTCGGCGTCCCGGTGACGGCGCTCGTCTCCGAGGCGCACCGGCCCGAGTACGCCTCGCTCCTGCGCTTCGCGTACTGTAAGCGGGTGCCGGTCATCGAGGAAGCCGTCGCGCGCCTGAGCGCGCTTCGCGGGTCGTCCCGGGGATGACGCCCCGATGAGCGAGTCCGCGCAGGAGCAGTCCGAGCAGGCCGTCCCGCCGAACCGTTTCGTCGAGCGCTCGCCGATCATCCTCGGCGCGGTCGGCGCCGTCATCGCGCTCGTGCCGCTCATCGGGCTGGCGCCGCCGCTGCTCATCGGGGCGCACGCGGCGCTCTCCTGGTTCTCCCTCGGGCTCGGCCTCCTGGGCCTGCTCGCACTCGCGCGCGGGCGGCGCAACGCCTGGACGATCGTCGCGATCGTGCTGGCGGTCGGCGGCTTCGTGTTCTGGGCGGCCGCCCCGGAGACGATCGGCGAGCTGCCGGTCTACGCGTACCTGCTGACGGCCGTCGGGATGATCGGCACGGGCCTCCTCGTCGGCCGGGTCGACCCCGCCCGGCAGCGCGGCGTCTACATCGCCTGCGCGGGCGCCGTCGTCTTCACCATCGTCACCGCCGCCTCCCGCCTCGGATTCTGAGGCTCAGTCGAGCGCCTCGACGCGGAACCGGCGCAGGCGCAGCGAGGGGTTGACCTGGCGGACGGCCGCGATGCGCGCGGGATCGACCGTCGCGGTCGCGACGCCCTCGACCTCGCCGAGCGAGGCGAGCGCGACGCCCATCGGGTCGACGACGAGGGAGGCGCCGACGCCCACGGGCGGGATGTGGTCGGCGCCCGCGACGTAGATCGTGTTCTCGAGCGCCCGCGCCGTGATGAGCGTGCGCCAGTGGTGGGCCTTCATCGGCCCCGAGACCCACTCGGCGGGCACGAGCACGAGGTCGGCGCCCGCGTCGACGATGCGGCGCGTGACCTCGGGGAAGCGGATGTCGTAGCAGGTCTGCAGGCCGACGGACAGTCCGCCCCACTCGAAGGTCTGCGGCTCGCCGATCTCTCCCGGCTCGACCCAGTCCGACTCGGCGGCGCCGAAGGCGTCGTAGAGGTGGATCTTGCGGTAGCTCGCGACGAGCCCGCGACCCGGTGCGACGGCGACGACCGTGTTGTGGAACTTGAGCACCTCGTCCGCGCGCTCGACGAGGCCCGCGACGACGACCGCGCCGGACTCGTCGGCGAGCTCGGCGAGCGCGGCGACGAAGGTGCCGTCGAGCGGCTCGGCCATGGGCGACCAGCTCGGCCCGGGGGCGCGGTCGAAGAACTGCGAGTACTCGGGGAAGACGACGAGCCCGGCGCCGAGTCCGACCGCGTCCGCGGTCAGGCGCCGGATCGTCGCGAGGTTCGCCTCGGGATCCGGTCCCGGCGCGAACTGGGCGACGGCGACGACGGGAGGCATGCCGCGAGCCTACTGCGGCCGGCCCGCGGCGACGACGGCGGCGGGGAGGGCCTCCTCGACGCGCGACAGCTCGAGGTCGGTGTGCGCGGCCGAGAGGAACCACGCCTCGTAGACGCTCGGCGGGAGCGAGACGCCCTGCTGGAGCATCGAGGCGAAGAACGCGCGATAGCGCCACGCCTCCTGGTCCTTCGCGTCCTCGTAGTCGCGGATCGGGCCGAGCGCGGGGTCGCGGAACGCGATGGAGAAGAGGCTTCCGGCCCGCGAGACCGTGACGGGCAGGCCCGCGTCGGAGAACGCCGTCTCGACGGCTCCCGACAGTCGCACGGCGGCCGCGTCGATCGCCTGGTAGGCGGCGGCGTCGGCCGCGAGCAGCTGCGCCACCCCCGCGGCGACGGCGATCGGATTCCCCGAGAGCGTGCCCGCCTGGTAGACCGGCCCGAGCGGAGCCAGGAGGTCCATGACCTCGGCCCGTCCGCCGAGGGCGGCGATGGGCAGCCCGCCGCCGATGACCTTCCCGAAGGTCACGAGGTCGGGCCGATAGCCGTGCCCGGCGGCCTGCTCGAGGCCCCAGTAGCCGGCCGGCCCCACGCGGAAGCCCGTGAGCACCTCGTCGAGGATGAGGAGCGCGCCGTGCTCGTGCGCGAGCGCGGCGAGCGCCGCGTTGAAGCCGGTCTCGGGGACGAGGACGCCGGCGTTCGCCCCCGCCGCCTCCGTGATGATCGCGGCGATCCGGCCCGGATGCGCGTCGAAGGCGGCGCGGACCGCGTCGAGGTCGTTGTACGGCAGCACGAGGGTGAGGGCCGCGATCTCCGCGGGGACGCCGGCGGATCCGGGGAGGCCGAGCGTCGCGACGCCCGAGCCCGACTCCGCGAGCAGTCCGTCGGAGTGACCGTGGTAGTGCCCCGCGAACTTGATGAGCAGGTCACGGCCGGTCGCCCCGCGCGCGAGCCGGATCGCGGTCATGGTCGCCTCGGTGCCCGTCGAGACGAGCCGGACCTTGTCGAGGAGGCGCGTGCCCGCGACCTCGGTGCGCTGGATGAGCAGCTTCGCGAGCAGCGTCTCGCGCGGGGTCGGCGCACCGAAGCCGAGCCCGTCGGCCGCGGCCTCCTGCACCGCGCGCACGATGCCGGGGTGCGCGTGGCCGAGCAGGGCGGGCCCCCAGGCACCGACCAGGTCGACGTACTCGACGCCCTCGGCGTCCCGGACGTAGGGCCCGTGCGCCGAGACCATGAAGCGCGGGACGCCCCCGACCGAGCGATAGGCGCGCACTGGCGAGTTCACGCCCCCGGGGATGACCTCCTGCGCGAGCTCGAAGTACTCCTCGTTCCCGGCGGAGCGCATCAGACCCGCCCGTCCCTGAGCCAGGCGGCGACCTCGGCCGCGTAGTAGGTGAGGATCGCGTCGGCGCCCGCGCGCCGGATCGAGAGCAGGGTCTCCAGGACCGCGCGGTCGCGGTCGATCCAGCCGTTCGCGGCGGCCGCCTCGAGCATCGAGTATTCGCCGCTGATGTGGTACGCCCACACGGGCACGGGCGAGACCGCGGCGACGTCGGCGAGCACGTCGAGATACGTCGTCGCAGGCTTGACCATCACGACGTCGGCGCCCTCGGCGAGGTCGAGCCGGGCCTCGCGCAGGCCCTCGCGCCGGTTCGCGGGGTCCTGCTGATACGACTTGCGGTCGCCCGTGAGCGTCGAGCCGACCGCCTCCCGGAACGGCCCGTAGAACGCCGAGGCGTACTTCGCCGAGTACCCGAGGATCGCGGTGTCCTGGTGCCCCGCGGCGTCGAGCGCATCGCGTACCGCGGCGACCTGGCCGTCCATCATCCCGGAGAGTCCGAGCAGCTGCGAGCCCGCCGCCGCCTGGGCGAGCGCCATCGAGCGGTAGCGCGCCAGCGACGCGTCGTTGTCGACCGTCCCGTCCGCGGCGAGCACCCCGCAGTGGCCGTGGTCGGTGAACTCGTCGAGGCAGAGATCGGTCTGCACGACGAGCGCTTCGCCGACCTCCAGGGCGGCGATGCGCGTTGCCGTGTTGAGGATGCCGTGCTCGTCGTCCGCCCCCGAGCCGAGCGCATCCTTCGCCTCGGGGACTCCGAACAGCATGACCCCGCCGACGCCGGCCTCGGCCGCGGCGACGAGCGCGGCGCGGAACGAGTCGAGCGAGTGCTGGACGACCCCCGGCATCGAGGAGATCGGGACCGCCTCCGCGACGCCCTCCCGGATGAACATGGGCAGGATGAGCTCCGCCGGATGCAGCCGGGTCTCGGCGACGAGGCGGCGCCAGGCGGGTGTCGCGCGCAGCCGGCGCGGGCGGATCGTCGGGACGCGGAAGTCCGACATCAGGCGCCCCTTCCAGCGAGCTCGATGAGCGCCTCGATGATCGCCGCACCGCTGCGTCCGTGGGCGACCGCGGCGATCGGCAGCCCTGCGGCCTCGGCCTCGGCCGCCGTGCGCGGGCCGATCGCGACGAGGCGCGTCGTCGCGGGCAGCTCCGGGAACTCGTCCGCGACCCGCGACGCGACCGAGCCGGCGGTGATGACGATGGCGTCGAATCCGCCGCGCGCCACCTCGTCCGCGAGCGACGCGTCGGGCGCGACGGCGACCGTGCGATAGGCGGTGACCCGGTCGACCTCGAGGCCGAGGGCGCTGAGGCCCTCCAGGAGCGTCTCGTCGGCGAGCTGCGACTGCGGCAGCAGGACGCGCGGGCCCCCTTCGACTCGCTCCGCTCGCTCAGGGAGCGGCATCACCGGACCCGCTCGCTCGGGCGACGGCTCCCCCCTATCGGTCCCTGAGCGAGCGAAGCGAGTCGAAGGGTCCGGCCACTGCGCGACGAGACCGCGTGCCGAGTGGTCGCCGGCCGGCAGGAAGTCGACCCGGTACCCCGCCTCGCGCGCCGCGGCGGCGGTGTGCCCGCCGACGACCGCGACCCGCGTCCCCGCTGGCACGGTCGCACCGGCGCGGGCGAGCGCCTCGACCGTCGTCGCACTCGTCAGGACGAGCCAGTCGTACGCGCCCTCTGCGAGGCGGCTGATCGCGCCGTCGAGGGCGGACTCGTCGTCCGGCGCCTCGAACGCGATGAGCGGCGCGATAGCGGGCGCCGCGCCGACCGCGCTCAGGCGCTCGGCGAGGTCGCTCCCCCACCGTCCGCCGCGCGGCACGAGGACGCGCCAACCGCGCAGCGCGCTCACGAGGCGCCTCCTGCGAGCCCGGGCACGAGATCCGCCGCGCCTCGCTCGAGGAGCTCCGCGGCGACCCGCTCGCCGAGCTCGCCCGCGGGGTCGCGGCTGTCCTCGGGGTAGGCCGCGTGCGAGGCGGTGATCGAGTCGGAGCCGTCGAGCGCGTAGACGGTCGCGGAGAGGAAGAGCAGGCCGTCCTCGATCAGGGCGTAGGCGCCGAGCGGCGCCGAGCACCCCGCCTCGAGCCGCGCGAGCACCGCGCGCTCGGCCTCGGCCGCGAGCCGCGTCGGCCGATGGTCGACCCTCGTGACGCGGCGACGCACCTCGGCCGGGGCGTCGGAGCGGATCTCGATCGCGAGGGCGCCCTGCGCGGGGGCCGTCGGCCAGTCAGCGAGCGCGAGGATCTCGGTCGCGACTCCCGAGCGGCCGAGACGGTCGAGGCCCGCCGCCGCGAGCACGATCGCGTCGAGCCGCCGATCGGGGTCCTGCTCGATGAGCCGGCCGAGCCGGGTATCGACGTTGCCGCGGATCGCGACGACCTCGATGTCCGGGCGAGCGGCGAGCAGCTGCGCCCGGCGCCGCGGCGAGCCGGTGCCGACGCGGGCGCCCGCGGGCAGCGCGGCGAGTCCGACGCCGTCCGCGGCGCAGAACGCGTCCCGCGGGTCGGCGCGCTTCGGCACCGCCGCGAGCTCGATCCCGTCGGCTGGAGCGGTCGGCAGGTCCTTGAACGAGTGCACGACCGCGTCGACCTCGCCCCGCAGCAGTGCCTCGCGGAGATTGCTGACGAACACGCCCGAGCCGCCGAGCGAGGCGAGCGCCGAGGTCTGGTCGCGGTCGCCCTCGCTCGAGATCCCGATGAGCTCGTGCTCGCCGAGCCGGGCGGCGATCTGACTGGCCTGGGCGGTCGCGAGCTCGCTCGCCCTCGTGCCGACGCGGAGGGAGGTCATGGCACCAAGCCTGCCGCAGCGGGCTTGAATCCCGCTCGAATGTTTTCGCAGCAGGCCGGCCGGCACACGTCGAACCAGGGACCGAGGCTCGTGACGTGCGCTCGATCGCTCGCCGCGGCGCCCCGCAGCCGCTCCGCAACGAGGTCGACGAGTCCCGCGAGGAACACGGGGTCGACGCCGGGGGTCGGCGTCCGCACCGCGACGAGCCCGAGCTCGCGCGCGGTCTCGAGCGCCTCGGTGTCGAGATCCCAGAGCACCTCCATGTGGTCGGACATGAACCCGAGCGGCACGATCGCGACCGCGCGGGTTCCGGCGGCGGGGAGCTCGCCGAGCGCGTCGTTGACGTCCGGCTCGAGCCAGGGCTGGGTCGGCGGGCCCGAGCGCGACTGGTAGACGAGCGCCCACCCGACCTCGGCCGCTCGCGGGATCTCGGCGGCGACGCGCGACATGACGTACGCCGCGACGGCCTCGTGCTGCGCGGCGTAGGCGCCGCCGGGACCGTAGTCGACGTCGCGCGCGCCCGAGGCCTGCGCGTCCGTCGTCGGGATCGAGTGCGTCGAGAAGAGCACCCGGATCTCCCCGGGCGCGAAGCCGTCGGCGAGGAATCCCGAGACCGCGTCCTGCACGCCCTGCACGAAGGGCTCGACGAAGCCGGGGTGATCGAAGAACTGCCGGACCTTGTCGATCGTGACGGCCCCGGCGAGGCCCGTCTCGTCGAGCACTCGTGCGAAGTCCTCGCGGTACTGACGGCAGCTCGAGAAGCTCGAGTACGCGGATGTCGCGAGCGCGAGCAGGCGCGTATGGCCCGCGTCCGCCGCCTCGCGGACGGCGTCCTGGAGATAGGGCGCCAGTTGCGGTTGCCCCAGTACACGGGCAGGTCGATCCCGCGGGCCGCGAGCTCCTCCTCGAGCGCGGCCTTGAGCGCGCGGTTCTGCTCGTTGATGGGGCTCACGCCGCCGAAGTGGCGGTAGTGGTGCGCGACCTCCTCGAGCCGCTCGTCCGGGATCCCGCGACCGCGCGTGACGTTGCGCAGGAACGGGATGACGTCGTCCTGGCCTTCCGGCCCGCCGAAGCCCGCGAGCAGGATGCCGTCGTAGGCGACGGGGGCCTCGACGACGCCGATCGCGCCCGCGGCGTCCGCCTCCGGGCTCGCGTGCGGGACGAACGTCATCGGCCGACGACCCCGGCGACCTCGGCGAGGGCGATCCGCCGTCCCGTGAAGAACGGCACCTCCTCGCGCACGTGGCGGCGCGCGTCGGTCGCGCGCAGGTGGCGCATGAGGTCGACGAGCTCGATGAGCTCGTCCGCCTCGAGCGCGAGCAGCCACTCGTAGTCGCCGAGGGCGAAGGACGCGACCGTGTTCGACAGCACGCCCGGGAACTCGCGGCCCTTGCCGCCGTGGTCGCGCAGCATCGCGCTGCGCTCGGTCTCGGGCAGCAGGTACCACTCGTAGGAGCGGACGAAGGGATAGACCGTGAGCCACTCCTTGGGGGCGAGGCCCCGCATGTAGGCGGGCGAGTGGTCCTTCGCGAACTCGGCCTCGCGGTGCACCCCGAGGGCGTTCCAGCGGGGCACGAGCCCCGAGATCTCGACGGTGTCGCGGATGAGGCGCACGGCGGCCTGGAGCGCGGCCGGGTCCTCGCCGGTGAGCCAGAACAGCACGTCGGCATCGGCGCGGATGCCCGAGACGTCGTAGACGCCGCGGAGGCCGACCCCGAGCTGCGCGAGCTGGTCGGCGCCGATCCGCTCCTGGAGCGTCACGAGCGTCGTCGGCCCCGAGGTCGTCTCGGTGCCCGAGATCACGATGTCGGGTCGGCGGTACACGGCGTAGAGCGTGTAGCCGAGGCGGTCAGACGTCGGTTCGGTCATGGTCGTCCCTTTCGATGAGGCGTGCGGCGAGCGCTCGCGCCTTCGGCACGATCGTCGCGAGTCCTGTCCCCGATGCCGCCTCGCCGGCGAGCCGGGGTCCGTGATCGGAGCCCGCCGACGAGGCGAGCGTGCGCACCCAGCCGCGGACGGCGAGACCCGCGAGCCCGGCGACGTCGGCGCCCGTGATCGCGCGCAGGTCGGCGAGCACCCGGCATTCCGGGTCATCCGGCATCCGGCCGTACGAGAGCCGCACGACATGCCGGTGCGGCGGGAGCGCTTCGCCGAGCCAGGCCCACTTCGCCGAGGCGTGCGTGAACGCGCGCGCCTCGATGCCCGGGGCGCCCTCGGCGACGAGCGCGCCGGTCCCGCGGGGCGCGGCATCGAGCCCGGGCGCGTCGAGGACCGCGATCGCGAGCGCGATCTCGCGGCGGCGCAGGGGCTCGCTCGCGAGACCCGGGGCGGCGACGACGACCCGGCCCGCCAGCCGCTCGCCGTCGGCCGTGACGACCTCGTCCTCGGCCGCCTCGACGACGCGCGTGCCGGTCCGGATGACCGCGCCGTGCGCCTGGGCCTCCTCGGCGAGGCGCTCGACGAGCCGGTGCATGCCGCCGCGGATCCCGCCGACCTGCGCCCCCGCAGGACCCGAGGCCCGCAGGTCGGCGACCGCGGCGGCGAGCGAGCCGGTGCGCCGCAGCGCCTGCGGGAGGTCCGGTGATGCGACGTCGACGGGGATCGCCGAAGCGCTCGCCGAGTGCACCCCGCGCACGACCGGCTCGACGAGGCGCTCGAGCACGCGCCGCCCCATCCGGCGGCGGACGAGATCGCCGAGCGAGCGGTACTTGGCCGGCTGGAGCATCGGCGCGAGCTTGTCGAGCTGGGCCCGCCACGCCCCGGCCGCGCCGATCGTCGCGAGGACGTCGGCGGCGAAGGGAGAGGCGGGGATCCCGAGCAGGCTCGTCGTGGGTAGCGGCCGGGCCCCGCCGTCGGCCGCGATGAGCCAGGCGGGCGAGTCGAGCGGCGCCGCGCCCGTCAGACCGAGCTCGGCAGCGAGCCCGGCGACGGCGTCCGAGCGCGTCGCATAGGCCTCTGCGCCCGCATCGACCGTGATGCCGGCGACCTCGACGGGTGCGAGCTGCCCGCCGATCCGGTCCGAGGCCTCGAGCACCGTCACCGGGACGCCGGCGAGCGCGAGATCGCGGGCGACGACGAGGCCTGCGACACCCGCGCCGACGACGATGACCTGCTCCCGATCGTCCATGCGTCCCGCGCTCAGTCGAGCGGCTCCTCGCCGTGGACGAGGCGCACGATCCGTGCGAGCACGTCCGGGTCGGCGCCGGGCGGGACGCCGTGGCCGAGGTTCACGACGTGCGCCCGCGCGGCGCGGCCGCGCTCCATGACGTCCTCGACGTGGGCTCGCAGCGTGCGCCAGGGCACGGCGAGGAGCGCGGGGTCGATATTGCCCTGGAGCGTGAGCTCCGGACCGACCCGGCGCGCGGCCTCGTCGAGCGGGATGCGCCAGTCGACGCCGATCGCGTCGGCGCCGGCCGCGGCCATGAGGTCGAGGAACTCGCCCGCACCGAGGCCGAAGTGGATGATCGGGACGTCCGTGCCGCGCAGGTGGGAGAACGCCCGCTGGGTGTGCGGGACGACGCGCTTGAAGTAGTCGCCCCGCGACAGCGAGCCCACCCAGGAGTCGAAGAGCTGGGCCGCCGACGCACCCGCCTCGACCTGCGCGCGCAGGAAGTCGCCCGTGACGTCGGCGCACCAGTTGAGCAGCCCGGCCCAGGCGTGCGGGTCTGCATACATCATCGTGCGGGTGCGCAGCTGCTCGCGCGACGGTCCCCCCTCGACGAGATAGGAGGCGAGCGTGTACGGGGCGCCCGCGAAGCCGATGAGCGGCGTGCCGCCGAGCCCGTCGACCGCGAGCGCGACCGCTTCGCGGATCGGCGCGAGCGCAGCGGGGTCGAGCGGCGGCAGGCGCAGCACGTCCGAGGCCCCCCGGATCGGCTCGGCGACGACCGGGCCCGTCCCCGGCACGATCTCGACGTCGATGCCCGCGAGCTTGAGCGGCACGACGATGTCGCTGAAGAAGATGCCGGCGTCGACCCCGTAGCGCCGGACCGGCTGGAGCGTGATCTCGCTCGCGAGCTCGGGGGTCAGGCAGGCCTCGAGCATCTCGGTGCCCTCGCGTGCCGCGAGGTACTCCGGGAGGCTGCGCCCCGCCTGTCGCATGAACCAGACGGGCGTGCGGTCGGGCCGTTCGCCCCGGAGCGCCTGGATGAGTGCTGGGGGCGGCGACGCGGTCACCGGACCATTCTCCCTCACGGAAGTTAGGAGAACCTTCCTAACTCCGCCCAGGCGGGCTGCCTACGATTGGCGCGTGCTCATCTGCGTCTCCGTGTCGCATCGGACGGCGAGCTTCGATCTGCTCGACCGGCTGTCGGCGGCGACCGAGGACCTCGTCGCGACCGAGCTGCTCGACGCGGACGCGCGCGGCGCCGTCATGCTCTCGACCTGCAACCGGATCGAGGCCTACCTCGACGTGGCCTCCGACTCCGGCCAGAACGCGATCGCGGCCGTCGCGGGACGGCTCGCCGCGGCCGTCGACCTGCCCCCGGAGGCCCTCCGCGAGCACAGCGAGGTCCTCTCCGGCAATGCGGCGCTGCAGCACCTCTTCTCGGTCGCCTCGGGCCTCGAGTCGCTCGCGGTCGGCGAGGACGAGATCGCCGGCCAGGTCCGCCGCGCCTACGACTCGGCACGGGTCTCCGGTGCGACGACCCCCGTGATCGACCGCGCCTTCCAGCGGGCGTCGAAGGTGTCCCGCGAGGTGCGCTCTGCGACGCAGCTCGGTCGCCAGGGCCGGTCGCTCGTGCAGTTCGCGCTCGATCTCGCGGGACACCGCGTGACCGACTGGCGGGCCGCACGCGTGCTCGTCGTCGGCACGGGCAACTACGCGGCGACCGCGATCGCGAGCCTGCGGGGGCTCGGCGTCGCCGGCATCGCGGTCTACTCGAAGACCGGGCGGGCGCAGTCCTTCGCCGCGAAGTACGACGTCACGCCGCATCACGATCTCGCCGAGGCGATCCGGGCGGCCGAGATCGTCATCACCTGCACCCGCCGCTACACCGTCACCGCGGCCGACGTCCCGGACCCGGACACCCGGCGACTCGTGATCGACCTCGGGATGCCGAGGAACGTCGCCCCGGAGGTCGCGCAGCTGCCGGGCGTCGAGCTCCTCGACCTGCGCATCATCGGGATGCACGCCCGCCTCCCGGAGCTCGCGCCCGAGCTCGCGGCGCGCGAGATCGTGCAGACGCAGGCCGAGCAGCATGCGGCCGAGCAGCTCGCGGCGCCCGCGATCGTGGCGCTGCGGCGTCACGTCTTCGACGCGCTCGACGCCGAGATCGCCCGTGCGGAGGCCCGCGCCGCGACGCCGGACGAGGCCGCGGCGGCGACCGAGGCCCTGCGCCACCTCGCCGGCGTCCTGCTGCACGTCCCATCGGAGCGCGCGCGGCAGGCGGCCGCGCGCGGCGCGATCGAGGACTTCGAGGCGGCGCTCGACGCCGTCTACGGGATCGACCTCGCACCGCAGGGCCGGTGCCCTGCGACGCCCCTGCGGGCGCCCGGCCCGGGTGCCGAGGCGGGTGCCGCGAGCTGAGCGCCTCGAGTCGCGGCATGCGCCCGCGCGCCGGGGGTTCGCGATGACCGCTGTGGGGTCTACGTTTTACGCATGACAGGCGGGGGTCGCGCGTTCACGCGCAGACAGGCGATCGGCATCGGCATCATCGGAGCGGTCGGAGCCTTCGCGGTGCCGGTCCTCCTCTCCTCGTGCGCGACCGGCCCGCGGGCCGTGCTGCAGTCGGGCCTCGAGCTCGTGAATCCGCCCGTGCGCAAGGCGGGGAGCGACGGCCGGCTGACGGGACCGCTCGTCGCGAAGGTCGGCGAGGTCGACATCGGCATCGGCGCGATGGTCCGCACCTACACCTACGACGG
>Ga0182738_1004766_pt1 | contig 14811 bp, 12 predicted proteins | sample eDN5th30CBELigMG_FD_128876 | JGI IMG/M metagenome (GOLD analysis project Ga0182738, IMG submission 128876) | Enriched Miracle-Growth compost microbial communities from Emeryville, California, USA - eDNA 5th pass 30_C BE-Lig MG (version 2)... ... | reverse complement strand
GTTTTAGAAATATGAGCAGATTGGAGAATAATCGATTTTTGAAACCAACTGTTTTACGAAATCTCGCCTTTTCTGTTGAAATAAAGAATTTTATTATTATTTTTTTTAATTTTCAGTAAATCCTTTTACAAAAAATCAAGAGATTCTTTTAACTTTTCCTGAAAACAAATACACCAGACAAGAAGACAAAATTTTCTTTCAATACGAGAAATAGAGATTCATTCTCTCTTTTGGAAACAGCCATTTTCCTTAAGATTAACAAAAAAAAAAGTTTTTTTCTTTTTTTTTTTAAAAAAAAAAATGCATTTCATCTCAAAACAAAGTTTTTTTTTAACTCTTTTGTTCAATCTTCTTTTAGTTGGTTCCACTTTCACCAAAAATCTTTGAAAAAAAATTTCCCAGATTTTCGATTTCTTGGAAAAAAAAAATGCAAAAAAATCTTTTTCAAAGAAAACTCCAAAAGAATTTTCAAAATTTCCTTTGAAGAATTCTGCCCGAAAACATATTTTGAATATTTCTCCATCGTTCATAAAGCTCGAATCGCACAAAATTTGAGAACTCCTTCAAGAATTAAAAATCATAGATTTTCCAAAAATTCTTCAGGGGATACGGTTCATAAAATCTCGGGAGAAAAGAGAAGTTGAGAGGGAAAAAATTGGGAATTACCAGCAGATCTCATACTATTTAAAAAAGTGGATTGATTGATTATGACAATTTATTGAATCAAACTGAATATTTTTATGAAAAAAAAAAATACACATGACAACTTAGGATATCGACAATTTGCAAAACACTCTTGAATTAAAAAATAAGGTAATAATTATCAGCTAGTGTTGAGCTTTTTATTTCATAGTGCTTGACAATAGCTTTGTTCCTTTCAAAGTTTGCTCACTCTTGAATGTGCCAGTTTTATCAAAGCCAAAGGCATTGACTTGCTTTGTATTACTTCTTTTCCAGCCTCTTTCTTTTTCTTTGAAAAACAGATTAGCAATCAAAATATCCTCCTTCAATGGCCCATATTTTGACGGTCTCATCACACGATCGTTATAATCTTTCTTAACATCCTCAAGATGGGTCCTGTAGAGTTTTGGCAAAAGGGTCTCAGAGGGCTCTCCGAACTCTCTACTTTTGTAAGTCACCTTCATTCCCTTAAAACCTTTATCCATTAAAATTTGTCCATCGAAAATCTTTCTTACCTTCAGGAGCTTTATAGCTTCTCTCGGGCATTAATGCTCTTTCTCTGTCCCATATCGATAAAACTTTAGCTTTAAGCACAGGAATTTTGTTAAACTCATCGTTACAATATCCCGGACCTTGAAAACAATTAACGAAATGAACAATTCTTGGTTATACTCTTCCATGCAAATCTGAATTTATCTTTCAAGTCATTGTATATTTCTTCTTTAGATTTGGTCTTGAGTTGTCTAGGACCATCATTGCTTTCAGTCAAAAGAGTTTTCTTTTGTAATCTATCTTTGACTGGGTTCTTGCAATAATAGATGTTTTCAAATTGTCGTTGCTTCTCCAAGAGATACTGATCAATTTCATTCTTCAAATCATTGACGTCAGCCATATCAAGCACCTTCTCTCTTTCTCCTCGATTTTAACTCTGATGGGAGTTTTAGGAAATTATTTCTTATATTTAATTTGATTAAAATGGGTTTAATATTTCCAAGCAAAGATAAGTTATTTAATCTTGTCACCTTCAAAGTTGGTATGTCTTCATCTCAAAAAAAAACTCTTCGAAAGAATTTTTTTTGGAAAAGAAATATTCAAAAAGAAATTCTATTTCGAAAAGATCATTCAAAAGTAATTTCCTCCAAATTCACATTCAAACAAAAATCCCTTCTTGAAGATTTTGCGCGTTATTCAGCACACAAACTGTTCAAAATTTAAATTTGGAAAAAAATCATTCGATTAAATTTGTACTGTATGCCAAGAAAAGAAAATTCCAAATACTACGATAAAAATTTAGACAGCTCTAAATTTTATAAAGCACCGGAAAGTAAATATTTTCTTTACAAATGTACGGTCAACAAGGACTGACAGACATCCTTCTGGTTCCCCAATACGAAGAAGAACAAAATGGATGGTCAAATATTCCCAATGCTCTTCGCTCTCAGTGGAGCTCAAAGATTGAAAGAAGGTTTCTTTTCACAAAGCTCATCCTGGGAGTTGGAGGCCTTGCTTTAATGGTTGTGAGCACTCTCATCAACCTTGTTCATCGAAATACAAGATCAACTGCTTGCATTGAAGACTTTTTCCAAAACTGGACTAATTCAATAAATGCATATTTAGTTGACCATGATGCCCCAAGGGATGCTCTGATAGCATTTGCTTCTTTTTTAATTGACTTCAACGCACTCGTCCTCTGTATTAGATGGCTTTGGAACGGAAGAAGCTTAAGGCTAATGTTTACAATCATAGTTTTCTACATCTTTAGAGGAGTCATTCAAATAATCTTTTCAGAAACATATCCAGAACATTACATCTTTTCTTATCCTGGGTTCCCGTCCATGACAGTGCCTTATGCGCCTGCAAATGATTTTTTCTTTAGTGGTCATGTTGGAATCACAACCATTTGCTTTTTAGAAGTTTGGAGAGACAAAGCTAAGCCATTCTATATTATTGCCTTCATCACCATTTTTATCGAGTTTTTTACTCTTTTAGTCACAAGAAAACATCATTTTATTGATATGCCTGTTGGACTTATGACTGCTCATTACGTGTATAGGTTTGGCTTGTGGCTTGATGACTATTTCAAAAACTCAGATTGTTGTGCTTTCAAATATTTAAATTCGCGTTCTACTAGCATTGCCAGTCAAAGACAGGTTTCAGTATCATTAGAAAGCTCACAACATTCCTTCAAAAAAGAAGATTCATAAGATATCTTGCGTATTCTCTATCTATCTAATATATTTTCTCTATTCTGACAATGAAATTATATTCAAATAAAAATCTCAAGGATCAGTCATAAAAACTTCTTTTACTCAACTCTTTAAAGTTATTCAATACTAAAATCTGCTATATATGCACAAAAGAAGATGGCCTGTTTATTGGTATATGAACTCATCAACATAGCATCAAAACTACAAAATTTTTACCTATTTGTTTAAATTTCTTCATCATTAAGAGTCCAAAATTTAATATCTGACACGTTGCCTGTGGCGATTTGATTGATATTCTGAAGGGCAACCATACCTTCTCCAAAGGTTTTATCGTTTTTTTCCTCCAACAACTCGCCATTATTGAGCCTGTAAGATCTCAAATGCTTGTCACTGAAATTTGCAACAAGCAAGTTTCTGCTTTCAAAGACTAAAAAGCTCCTGATAGTTGCTCCTTCTGGTGATATTTTGTAGATGAATTCAGATTTTTGCTCATACAGCTGCCAGAGCTTGATCGATCCATCTTCTGAGCCTGATACCAACACCTCCGATCTCTCCAAGTATTTCAAGTTGGTGACGTATTTATTGTGAGCTGAAATCCTGAGAGCAATCTTTCGAATGGGTTCAATAGTAATTATGCTTATAACTCCTCTATCAAATCCCACAGCTATTCTCTTGGATCTTCCAAGCCTGCATAGACTTCCAATCTTTGAGTTTGACGTCCTCATTGCTTGAACCTCCTTGCATGTTTTAAGACTCCACATACGAATGCATTCGTCATCACCTCCACTGATCACACACTCTGATTCAGGCAGATAGTCTAAAGCCAGGACTGCGTTTTTGTGCTTTGAGAATGAGCGAACAGCTCGAAACTCTGATCTACAATCCCAAATCTGAATGAGACCATTTGCATCAGCACTCAACAGCAACTCCTTTTCAGGTATCGACAAAATACAACAAATCTCAGTCTCATGGCCTTTCACATAGCTTAGTCTGTTTTGTGATCGAACATCAATCACTTCAATCATGCCCTGCTTCTCTGCAACTGCTAGACGCCCTAGATTTTCAATATATGCCAACCCACTCATCATAATCAGATTTGAACTTGTTGACACCTTGTCACAAAATTCCACAAGTTGATTTCGCTTTGAATAGCTTCTACTCTCCTTGCCTTTGGAAAACTTATTGCTCATATAAGAGTTATCCGACTCCTTGTTTTCTTCGTCAACCAGCTTGAAATAGTTCAGCACATCTTGAAGTGAGTTTTTGGGCTCTGAAGGTTTCTTTCTGTTATGCAGCTGTGATTTCAAAAGATTTGCACTCGAAGAAGGGTTATTGAACCTCCTACCTTCCAAAGCGTCATCACTTTGTAATAATCTCCCCTTGGATACAGAAAGCTGCTTGATAGGATTGTTCAGAGTGAAGCTTCCTTCAATATCTTGGCATATCTCCTCAAGGGAAGATTTAATCTTCATAAAATGGTTGGCAGAAACCACTGTGGCTAACTGAGTCATATTAAAGTCAATCGATTGCTGTAATTGAAGCTCTGGATCATTGCTTACTCTATCGCACAGAGCTCGCGCTTTGTAAATGGCTTGCACCATTGCCTGAGCGGTAGAAGGAGGATTGAACTTTGAAGTGATTGCTCTATCATAGGCGTTTGCCATGTAATCACGATCTGCCTTGATTTCTTGCTTTAAAGCGTTGTTCTTCTGCAACTTTTTATTTATATTTTCAGTCAAAGTGTCCCTCGTGTTAACTAATCTCTGGATAATGTGTGTTTGGATCTCATTCACGAAATAGTCAATCTGACTAATCAAAAGACGGCTGTTATTTTCATAAGTTGAATTTTGGCTATCCAGAGCTTTTATCATTGCTTCAAACTCCTCCTTCAATTCAACCACCAAACTTCCATTATAAAATTCATCATCCAATTCCTCATAAAAGTTCAAGTGATTGCTATCGTGAGTTTTTCGACACGCACGGCACATTAAACGGTCGTCACATTGCCCTTGGAAAAAGCAGATACCCTTTATCGGCTCATTATGATGGGTACAAAGCAAAGGTTGCATCTAATATGATCAATACAAGAAAGGGAGCTCAAATTTGTACAATTTATTTTAAATTAAACATGAGAGGCTTTTTTAAAAACCAAATAATCAAAATTTATTGACTTCAATTCATTTTGTTTCAAAAATGTTGATAAAAAAGGCTTTAGAGGTTTCAATTTAATTCAATGAATTGAGATTTCCCGAAGAATCTTTTAGGCTTTGAAATCTCTTTGTATAAATTAGTTCAAATAGAATTACAAAAACCATAGACATTTATTAAATATGTCGCAATATTTAATCTGATGATGATTGTATCTACAATTCAAAAGGATCACTTTGAAAATCAAGCTTATTCTCAAATCTTCAACCATTTTGTTTCAATAAATAAAGAAGAGTTTTGGTTTACTATAAACTATTATGATTGTCTTTATAATAACTAACTTCGTTCAAGTTGTGAATATTGTCTGGTTCTTCTTCATTTCCATTTTGCTCACTTTCGCGGGACCTAAACATTTCCAAGCATGGATTATCCGATTCTTTAACCCCTCCTTCAATCCATTCACCTGTAGCATAACAATAATGCCCAGCTACAACACCAAAGCACAAGTCAATAATAAAGTGTCCTTCGGTGATCAAAAGAACAATAAAATTGACAATTATAGCAGCTAGCGCCAAATATTTCAAGATCCTTTTATCTTGCTTTCTGAACTCAAGGAAGAAAATCGTACAAATTCCAATATGCCCACTAAAGAAAAAGTCGTTTGTCTTGAAGTAGGGGACAGCCACAGAGAAAAAGTCAGGATCATCAAAAATGTAATCTGAAGGGAATTTCATCGCAAACATTCTTTGTGTCAACCCTCTGAAAATATAAAACGAAGCAATTGTTATCATCAGCCTCAAACTGTTTCCATAAAAGATCCAAACGATATACAAACAAGTCATGTTTATATCGACCAAGGTCGAAGCAATTATTATCATTACAGCCCGTTGAGCATTATGCGTCCTCAGGAACTCTGTCACAGGCAATAACCATGTTTGTACCACATCCTCAAAGCAGTCAACTGGGGCAGTAGGGTGAATGTAATTCCTCAATGAGTTCAAAGTCAGCAATGTCAATCCAACGATGACCAATAGAACCTTTACTACCAGAAATCTCCTTCCTTCAGCTGAATTATATTGATTTTTCAAGTGAGCACCTACACTCTTTGGCTCTGACTCATTGTTCGCTGGCTGTAGAAAATAATACTGCTCAATCTGATCATGACTTGACATTAAAAGTTTAAAGCTGATTAGCGCAATTATTTTATTAATCTTACAAAGCTCTTCGGCCTCCGAATTACAAAATAAATAAGTTTAAATCACTGGACGTTGCTCAGTTTAGATATTTTCTTCGGATGCAATAAAATATAATCTGAAGAAACACACATCATCAACTATCATCGAATTTTAATTTCGATCTCGAAATAAAGATCGACTTGATTTCAAAAAAGCTCTCTTTCAGTTATCTAAATAAACGCTGGAAATGTTGGCGCGTTGGATTAATCAATTTCAATTCAACATCATGCTCTCTCTACATACAGTAGTATTTGAACATTTTCACAAGGCCCATTTCTTCTGAGTCTAACTTACTTCTTTAAACTCAAGCAAACAAGGAAAAGTTTTTAAAAACATTTTCTCAACATCTAAAGACTTTCTGACAGAATCCTATTCAGAATTTTTTGAAAAAAAAATTCTTTCCGAAAAATAAAACTCATACATACACAATTAATAAGGTCTTTTCCAAACTCATATTTTTATCTTTTTCAACTTTGAGTGAATGGGAGCATCAAACTCTTCGAATCATGAAAACCATAAACCCAGAGTCGTCTGGAAATGGGAAGCATTTCCTGGGATCTTTGTGGCTTATTCAAATCATAAATCTTTGATGATCGAGAAGCATTTTCTTTCAGGATCTCGAGAAGTCCTTGAAATCAAAGCCGAACATTGGGAAAATCCTTACAATTATCAAATTGATTTCCATGAGATGACCCAAACCAATATTGTGACGAAAAAGAAACGTAAATTAAGACGTGAACTTTTGAGAGACTCATTTGATGCAATCAGGTGGAGTTGGGAAAGTGATCCCCATGAAATGCAACCTTATACACTTGATGTCTCTGCGAGAATAGAAGCTTGCTTTCAAAAAGGTGATGATAGTTGTGTAATTGTCAGAATTGGAGATTTTCAATATATTATTTTTCCCAAAAAAAAGATCCAGGTTAATAAAAAAACAAACAAAACTAGAAGAATCGAAAGAAATACTTTGCAAGACCATAAGTATACCTGGCAATTTGAACAGGAGAACGGACTCTTTGAAGACTATGACGAACCTGATTCAACCAAAATCGAACTTCACTACCTCCAAAGACAAGAGAATAACATCAAAATTATGCTTGCACATCGAGAATATATTATTGACACTGAGAGAATGTGCCAGATAGATGTACTCACTCAAAAGGAGAGGCAAGTCAGACGCATCCAAGAAAATTATGTCCAATACAAATGGTTCTGGAAAAAAGAAGAAAATGGCTGGTCCAAATGGGTCGCTTTCGATTCAGATCTCACACAAAAGTTGGAAATCAACTATCTGAGCAAGAAAAAACCTCTCCTCTTATTGGAGATTGAAGGCACTCAATTTGAAGTTGATACTGTTTCTCTCATCAAGACCAGAAAAGATAATGGAAAATATTGGAAAATCAAAAGGGAACCTGCCTCCAATGACAGAGCTGTCTGGGTTTGGTACACGCATCAGGGAACTATCAAAGCCTTTCCAACTTTTATATCAAATCTTATTGAAACGAAATTCCTGTCTGATGAAGCTGCTCCATTTGATCTTGAAGCTGTGGAAATGCATGGCAAGAAATATGAAATCAATATCCAATCCATGGAAAAAATCAATATCGAGACAAACTCAAAAAGGAAAATCGAAAGACACGTCATCCCAAATTTTTATCCAAGCAACCTGGAATATATTATACAAGATGAAAGAAGCAAAATTTTCAAGTTTCTTACACAAAGCGGTCATCTCCCTCTAGAATGGGATTGGAACCAAAACCAGGCTGTCTCCCTCTTTGAAGTTTCTGATCGGGAACGAAATCTCTTATTAGGCGAATTTCACCAAACGATGGAAGAGGACAAATATACAGTCAATAGCATTCGTCGCGTCCAGAATACCCTTCAAATCAATAATTTCTTGCTTGAAAGAATGAATATCAAGTATTTCTCCCATGGTGCAAATGACTCTGACCTGCTATTTTATTTACCCGATAAAGAAGATCCTGAAAAATTGTATTCTGAGCAGGACTGTGCCCTGAAAAATAGATTCTCAGGGAACAAAGAGTACGGACAAGGGTATTACTTCTCAAAAAGTGCAAAGCTATGTGATGCATATGCCTTTGAAAATGTAGGCTCAACCAAAACCTTGGTCCTCTTTTTAGTCCTTTTGGGCAACATTGCCAACATCGAAAATGATAACATTGAAGCCCCATATAAAGGAAAATACAGCCATAAGGAGCATATTAAAAAACCTCCGAAAGATGCTGATTCTATCAGTACTTCCATTCAAGATCACCATGTCAATATTTTATATAACCCAGAAAGATGCTATCCTTTGTATTTCATAAATTATAAAAAAAATTAATTTTTTCCATTGTAAAATAAATGAATAATTATAGACTCTTGATATCCTTTGAAAAACTTTTTTCTGAAAATTTCCTCCCTCGTAAGTCTATCTTTGCTTGCCGATAAGTCATTTTTCAAAATACTCACTTACAAGTCCACAAACCCTTATGAATTACAAAATTAATTCCTTGTCACCCTCTAAAGCTAGAAGAAAACTGTATCAAAATTTCGGAAATTAGTTTTCAAAGTTTAATTAATTCCTTACTTATCCTTCAAAAGTCAATATTTAATCAAATAATATTCAAGGCTTTATTGGAGGCACCTAAATTTACTTTTATTGATAAGCAGAAATCATAGAATCTCTTAGAATAAGAATAAAATTTATCATACAGAATGTCTTATAGCAGGGCTAGCCGTGAAGTTCAAGGCTTTATTAGCAACTCCAACTTGGAACTGTTGTTAAATTATGAAGGACTCCTAGACTTTCCAGTGTGGAAATCTCCTCTGTTTTATATCCTTATTTCATTCTCAATGGTTATGTTGGGACTGAGCATTTGGGCTCTCTTTAAAGACAAAGCGATTGACAGAGACTTGATCAAGCTTCCACATAAGTTTCCTTCCAAACTTTACAGACTTATGACCTATATTATTGTATTTCACTTCTTGTTTCAGGAACTAACCATCATCATCAATAGAGCACTCACAACTTTATTTGCATTCTCGTCCTCTATGAAAAGAAACGCCCAAGAGTCATGAGGGCAGTTTTATACTACACTAGAATTCTGGGAGTCATGACCTTTTCTTGCATTTTCAACCAAACTTTCCAAGTAAATCGGTGAGTTTACAATCCCATAATACTTCGTAGAGTACTTTCTTCAAAAAAATTGCTCTTTCGATCATAACAGTTGCTTGCATCAGTCCAATCAACTTTGTTATTGGCTATCTAATCTTCAAGCACAAGTATTCCTGTTTATATGTTTTACCATTCCTAGCCCATCCTGTAGCATCCAAAAAAAAGTCCGAAGAAAGAGAATTGCATTACAATCTAAAAAAGCCAAGAATCTATCTCTTGAAGAGTCCAAGAGGGAGAAGAAAAGCAAAACACGAACTATCGCCCTCAACACTTTGGGCTATATTTTCCTGATTACCATCATCCTTACCTACATCTATGCCATTTTTGTCATCACTGCCAATAATACCAAAAAGTACGATAACATCATTGTCCAGGAATGGCTGTATGGATTCGTTCTCTCTTTCTGTTTCGACTTTTTCGGTGTCCAAATTGGAAAAGTTTTTGTTCACCTCGGCATTTTAAAGACTCTCAAAAACGAAAGGAAAAAAAAGTTTCTTTGTATTCCAAGAAAGCATCTTCCAAATATGCTCAGTCCCATCATATTTGACTATCAAAAGGTACTGGGAAGATAAACTCAATTTAAACTCATCACCTTTCATAGAGGTTTGCAACTTTGGAAAAACTTTATGGAAAAGAAGACACCATTTCATCTCCTCCTCCTGAAGAGATACCTCCTCAGATCAAAATCCTTGAACCTCCCCCTCCTACTAAAACTCGAGAAAATCTCCGGAATAATAGGCGTCTCGCAACTTTGCGGCCTCCTTTAGCTCCAAACCACCTTGAGAACCTCCCAAAACAAGAAATGATAGCAATTCAATTACCTCAAGATTTATCGTCTCAAAAAGTTATCTTCAATCCTGTCAAAGATTCTTCATCCCTTGAGAAAAGAAAAAAAAACCTCATACAATTTAGGAGAAGATTTATAGAAGAACCTTCCCAAAATAGTTTCACGGTTCTACCACTTTAAATGATTATTTTCTACTTCATATTTTTCTAAAATCTCGTATTCTACTCTTCACAAAACTTTCGAGGAAAAAATTCCTTTAATTCATTTCTGTCTGGTATTTTCTCCAACTCGGTGCATTCAAAAGATTCATATCGAGGATAACTCTTGGGGGTTAGGTAGGTATCTTTTCTTCTAAGGAGCCACTCATTCAACAAAATTTGTCAGTTAATTTGAATCAATGCTCTTCTTTGATTTCAAGTCTTGAAAAATTAATCCAAAACTAAAAACCCTAATAATCCCAGCCAAATCATTTTCCTAGTGTGATAATGAAGCCTTCTAGAACCCCCTTGAGTAAGAATCAAAAATCATTCCCCTCTCTTTCTAACCTTTCAATAGCCTTTGTTCCCAGTCTTTTCTTTTTGATATGCCTTGCATCACTTGCCTTCAAAAGCAGAGCTGCTTGCTCAAACGATGGCGACTGTACTAATAATGCAAAACCTTATTGCAGTTCCGGCACTTGTGTTGAATGTACAGCGAATAGTGAATGCGGCTCTCGTTCGGCTGCGCGTTGCTCAAGTGGCGATTGTGTTGCGTGCACAAGTGACTCCGAATGCTCAAAATTTACTGGGTACACACAATGTGATTCTGGGACCTGTTATGAATGTGCTACTGGAGACAATAGCCCTTGTACCTCAGTCTCAGCATCACAATGCATCTCACACCAGTGCTCGAGTTGTACAAGTGATAGTGGCTGCACCCAATTTTCTTCGTACAAGTACTGCGCATCGTATTCTGGCACAGAATTTTGCGGAGTTTGCAAATCTGACGCTCAATGCTTAACCTATTCGAGTGCTCAATGTATCGTCAATTACCTTAATAGCTATTGCACATCTTGTAGTACTAACTCAAACTGCGCTCACTTTGACAGGAATTTATATTGTTCTTCTGGGAACTGCATTCAGTGTTATACAAACTATGAATGTAAAAACTTTCCCTCTGCCTCAAGGTGTGATTATTCAGTCAGTCCTCCAATTAACACTTGCATGCCATGTTCTTCCTCAAGCGATTGCTCATATGTTACAGGGCTTCCAGTTTGCATCTCAGGAACATGCTATGAATGCCAGTATGATTCACAGTGTAATTTAACGACCAAAGCCTATTGCAATCCCAGTCATGTTTGTGTACCCTGCATCAGTGATGCCAATTGTGATCATTTTTCCCCCTTGAAATACTGTGCGTTGGACACGGTATGCAAAAAAATCAAAGTCAATATAACTGCACAAAGTTCCGATAGAATCATCCCTGAAAAGCTGATTTCTTACAAAATCACTATGGCTACCTACCCTGTTGGCCAGACTCTCACTTTCAGCTGGAACCTCTCAGATACCGGGATCACTATCAACCAACAAACCCAGTATTTGCTGGCTCTCGACTGTTTTGGAAAAAATGTCCCCCTCCCCACCTCTATCACAATCGGCTACTCTATAAGCGACTCGAGTTCAGGTTATGATTCTCTGATTCTAACCCTGCCTGTGAATAGAGCCCCAAACGGAGGACTAGTTTCAATAACTCCGACAACGGGCGTCGGCTTAAGCACCCTATTTACATTAAAGGCCCAAAGTTGGACTGATGGGGACGGAGACGCCATTAGCTACAAATTTTACTTTGCAGTTGATAAGGATAAAAAATACATTCCGCTCAAAGACTTTCAGACCGCAACTACCTTGGCAACTCTCTTGCCGTCTGGGGCTTTTGACCAAAACAGCACCTTTTATATCAAAGTTGCAGCTACCGACGCATATGGAATAGAAAACTACGCTGAAACTTCTTTCACTGTCACTCTCTCCCAACAATCAATCTCTGATGTGCTCACAAATCTCCAAAATCAAGTCATTTCGCCAGTCTTGGCTGCCTCTTTTATCAAGAATATTGAAAATGAAATCATGAGCAGTCCTCTCTTAGGATGCCCTGTCTGCTCATATCACGGAAGCTGTTCGGATGGAGCTTGTGTTTGTGAAACCGGATACGTCCTGTCTGGATGTGAACTCTCTCAAACCGACTTCAATAATCTCATCTCCGTCAAAACTGAGATTCTCACTCAAATCAACACCCAGATTTCAAATTATGGAGTCACAGAGTTCTTGGCAGAACAGTCTCTTGCCATCACCAGATTAACAACATATTATCTTGAATTAACAAACACCAACTTCATCACTCAGTCTCTTGCTCTCATCAATAATATTATGAGCAATGCTATTTCTCAAAATGTCTCTCTCCATTTAGCAGCTTTAACTGACGCTGCCCAAACAACCGAAAATTTATTCACATTTACCACCCAGGACTGCAAACAAAAAAAGAGTATCACGACTACACTTCAAAATAATATCATGCCTCTTTTCCAGAGCCTCCCTGCAATTAATCTCAAAATGCGTAACTCTACTGACCCTTACATCATTGACACTGATCAATTCTACATATGTATTCAACAAGGAGTTCTCGCTGAAAATCTCAAAGGCGAGTCCTTCTATTGTGGGGCTTGCCTGGTCTCTCTTCCATCGGCAGGGATCAGTGCTCCTGACGGCACCTATGTCAACATCGAATTAATCATCCCCAAAACCACTTTTTCAGACTGCGATCCCTCAAGCTTTAGCTTCTCTCCCTACCAAGTCTTCTTTACCAAACTTGGGGACAAAAGCACTTCCTACACTGCCAGCGGAACTGTCACAGTCACTTTTCCTATCTCACTTGGGCTCAGTTGCACCGACCCATATGTTGCTGCAGAAAATTCAACAGGAGATCTCAACTGCGTCATCATCAACGATGATAGTTTGAATAGTCTCATCAAAGACTCAAACTTGTTTAAAATCACAAATATCTCCGCACTGAAGGATTTTGATGTCCTCCACTCTCCTCTCTTTTATGTGGTCGCTGGCTTCTCTCTCATGATGCTCATTGTAAGTCTTTGGTCAATCTACAAGGATCGACAGCTTGATAGAGATTTGCTCAAACTTCCAAATAAATCCCCTTCTAAAATCTATAAAATGCTAGTTTATATTTCAGTAACTTGAATTCACCATTTCTTATCTCTAACTCTTTCTGTAGATATGCCATACGTTCTTTGGCATATTTGTCCTCTTCGATTCAAAACAGCCCAGAATCATGCGCTCAGTTCTCTTTTATCTCAAGATTCTCGGACTCATGACGCTTTCTACCATCTTTAATCAGACTGCCAAAGACAATGGTACGGTGAAAAAAACAGCCATTTCAATTATCACTCTGATATGCTTGACACCTATTAACGGTATCATTGCCTACCTTGTTTTTAAAAGAAAGTAACACCTCTCTCTCAGTTTCTTTTTACCTAATATCCCAAGTATTGAACCTAAGATTCGAAGAAAGAGAGCTGCTGTTCAAACGAGAAAAGCTCAGCTTCCACTTGAGAATAAACAGCTTGAAGAACTCAGAGAAAGGAGAAAGAAAAGATTCACAAAAATCTTTAATATCATCGGATATTCCTCTGTTATCATAATTATTCTTATTTATACATACATTATTTTTGTTGTCACAGCAAATAATGTTCAGAATTCCAGTGATGTCGTCGAAAAGTGGATGCTTGGATTCCTCCAATCTACTGCAATGGATTTCTTTGGTGTCCAAATTATCAAAGCTCTTGTCCATTTAGGAATCATTTCCACTCTACAAAATGAGAATAAAAAGAAATTCCTCTGCATCCCCAGAAAACATCTTCCTCGAATGGTGAATGCTAACATCTGGGACTTTAAAAAAGTAATCCACATTGTGTCTTTTATTTAATCTTCCATCATCATAGCGTTTTGCTGTACTTGATAGCCTCTACTCCAAAAATGGCAAGTTAAAAGCAGAGGTCGAAAGAACTCAGACTGAAAATCTAACTTCACTTGGTCCAGGTACAATGCGAGTGAATAACGTCAATGCAGCCATTCTTGGCCGGCCAGACTTTAATCACCTAAATACTTTGTCAGTGCCCAATGATACAAGCGCTTTCGACACTTTTCAAGAAAATAGTTTTATGGATCGAAGTAGCGATGTCATGCTCGAAGCCAAATTCAGTTTCCAAAACTCCCCGAGTCCAGGCCTGCAAAGAGCTCCTTCAAATATGCAAATTCCAAGCTTACAAAGGGCTCTTTCAAATATGCAAAGCCCAGGCTTACAAAGAGTCTCAAGTCAAAATGCTCAACTAGACACCCTTGAAAGTCAACTCGAAGAAAGAAAACGAGCAAGATCTCTTTCAATTCGTAAACTTCAAAGAAATAGAAAAATCATCATGGGAAATCAACTCATGGCACATGCTCAAGCACAAGGACATGGGAATGGGGATGGATTCCAAAATTAACCAAATAATTTTTTTAATAGTTTTTTTTTTCCCAATTTTTTCTG
>Ga0182738_1004764_pt1 | contig 14814 bp, 15 predicted proteins | sample eDN5th30CBELigMG_FD_128876 | JGI IMG/M metagenome (GOLD analysis project Ga0182738, IMG submission 128876) | Enriched Miracle-Growth compost microbial communities from Emeryville, California, USA - eDNA 5th pass 30_C BE-Lig MG (version 2)... ... | reverse complement strand
GCTAGTTGGTGGTGACACGGATTTACTTTTATTTTCGGGAAGAAGTGTAACGGGGACAATAGTCAGTTTTTGATCTGGCATATGAAAAGCACCTCCTTTAATATTGATATGTTTATATTAATGGAGGTGCAGTATTATTTATATGCGTTGTTTGAATACGGGCTTACGAATTACTTGAATATTTCTATAAATAGTCCTATATTAAAATCACTAACGTATAGTCTAAATTGGAGGTGATAACATGAAACAGAATAATAAAGGTAATATTCAGGATTACATTAATCAGGTCGCTAAGGAGAATTATTTAAAGGGTTATAAAACTGGATTTAATGAGGGTGTAAAAGAAGGTTATTACAAAGGTGTACAAGATACTGTAAATCAAATAAAAAGAGAAGCACACGAATTATTTAAGGATTCAAAGAATTATGGAATGAATTTTTTGAAACATATTAAATCAAAGTATCCATACATCTAATACATTTCCACAAAAAAGCCACTAAACTAAAATAGTGGCTACTTCTTTTTATGAAAACACAGGGAATCCTTGTTTTTCTCATTATATAGTTTTTTCATTAATCCATTTTTATAATGCACGTAAACTGACAGTAACAATAACTCTCTTAAGTATGGTCACTGTGACGCCCCAAAGGTTGTCGATTATTGGTAGAGTTGGGTGGCCATAATACTCGAAAAGATACCATTCTTTCAATTCAGTAATACCAAAATGTAAAATTGGACAATGCCCTCCAGCGCGATAATGCTAAATATTCTAGGCGTCAAATTTATCTCATTACATTAAATTTATTAATCCAACGGTCTACCAAAACCTGCTATTACATCTTCTCCATTTAGGTTAGGAATAGATTTTGACATTGCCTCGCTAATCAATCCCAATAATGATTTAGCACGTTTAATAAAGAATTCATCAAAATTATCATCTCTCAAATCATTTACGTCAATTTTATGAGTTTTAATATAATGATCCAGATTAGCACGTGCTACATGATTACTTTTTTCAATTTTTAATAGGTATTCACTTGGTGCATTCCCACCTATGATTCGGTTTGTTCTTGCAAATAATGGCGTTTTATTTACGATTGAATTCCATTTGGTTTTATTAAATTGCTTCACTTCACAATAAGCTCGAGGGAATATATGATGAATATCTGTATTTTCATCTAAGTAGACAGTGAAATCCATCGCGCTTCCACTAATAAAATCTAGGCACCCTTCTTTTAAAATTAATGCCATAACCCCCTTATATGCAGCACTTAACCTGGTTTGTAGAGATAGTAACCTTGTAGGTTGGAAATAGGCTCTTTGTACAGTATCAGGTTCATTTCCACCATTAATCCAATCTATCATTCCGCCTACATCATTAGCATACCTGGTTTCATTAGCACCACCATACATTTCACCGAATACTCCGCACCAATACCAAGTTGAGATTTTCTCTTTAATGGTGCTATCTTGTGTTCTTGTTTTTAATATGGAAAATATAACCGCCAATGGTATTAACTGTGTACTATAAGGCAAGTCTCTTGCTGAAAATATTCGTTGTTCTTTTAAAAAGCTGGCTGCTTGAATAAAACCCTCAGTCAGAACATCGGCATAGAGCTGATACTCAGATAAAGATAGTTTTAATACATCTTTTTTCTTACAGCTAATGGCTTCTCCACCATTTATTTTAACGTAATATCTATGCAGTAATGTTATTGCAGTCAAAAAGTCCGTTGACGACACTACTGATAATATGGCTTCTTTTTGATTAGAGACTGATAAGGCCGACTTTTCAATTAATTTCTTATATCGTTTCTCCCAGTCTTTTCTTAATTCAAAATTATCTGCAGCAAAGGTTGCTGTTATTAGCTCAAACACAGTCAAGGAGACTCCACCAGTATTCACATTTTCAAATACTTGGCAAACTGCTTCCTTAGGGGTTTCTTTGCTTAAAGTGATAACCGGAACTTTATAACTTTGAATAGGTACCAATATATCTGCAAAAAACTGCGCATACTTTGCTAAAATAACCGGATCGTAATTGTAGTATTTTTGATATTCATTCATCCACATTTGAGCTTCAATAGGATCGTACACAATATTTAGAGGGAACATATTGTTTTTGCATTCATTTTCCCTAGTACTTAAATCAAGCTCGATGTCTCTTCCGAAATTTGAACGAACAATCTTATCCTCAGGTACTGAGATAATTGCATCCACTCGATCAGTTGTACTATTTAAGCAACGTTCAATGTCCAAATAATAAAATCGTTTTATTTCCTTATTTTTATCTGTTCTCGTCAAGACCGCCTGTCTAGAGAACAATGCATTAAAGATAGATGTCATTCTTTGTTGTCCATCAAGAACTAATACTTCAGGATTATGTATAGCAGTTGCACCAGTAAAAGGACGATATTTAAAACGAACATTTCCGCCTTCACTATATTCCAAGAACATTAATGCTCCAACTGGATATGAATTTGAAATACTCGCTATTAGAGCTTTAATTCGATTATCGTCCCATACCCAACCTCGTTGGAAATCAGGTAATTGAATGATACCTTTTTCAATAGAACGTAATATTTCAGAAACTGGCGTATCATTGGATTTAAACGTACTCCCCATGAAAATCCTCCTCTATAACATTTATGTTTATCAGTCATCATTTGTGGATTATCTGTCATAATCTATCTTTGCATAACTCATGTTTTAATTCAATTGTAACAAAACCTATAATTAGAACATTCAAACGTAATGTTGGGATTACCTTGCCACCAAAAATGTTAATCTGTAAAACATAGGTTAGCTCAAAAAAAATATCCACCCGCTGATCCCTGTGGAAGAGTGATTCGGGTGGATACTGCCTAAATCCCACAGTGAACGCCTTCACTGCTGCCTATATTATAACTGAAAATATTATTTGCGGATATTTTTTACATCTTGAATCTAATGCCCAATTCAGAAAAGCTTCCAATTATTGTCTTTGATCCAAGTAACCGTTGATAGCCAAGTATAATGGTACCCCCTGACCAATTCGACACCTTCCTTGTTTTCAATTAATCTCATTTTATAGAGTTGCTAACTCTAAATAACAACTAAGAAGGTGAAGCATTTGGAACACAACTATAAAAAGAAAATATTCCCGAAATTTCGAGATGACCTTGGTAAGCGAAGTAAAAATGTAGTATTTAAAAATCTTGCTAGGATTATTGAGGCGGAATATCCAAAACTATATGAGGAGGTAGATTGTATGATTGATAGAAATATAGATAAAGAAGCCTTGATTGATAAGGTAAGCCTTCTAGTAAGTATCTATACAGTAAATAAAGAATTTGAAAATAGATTAATTCAAACCATATTTACTCATTTTGAAACCATCTATGATGAAAATGGCGAACCAAGAATATAATTTATTAGATATCAAATTCTTAGGATAAGCTCGTAATTTAGACAATATTCATCCCTTTATTCCGTATATTACCATTATCTTTAAAGTCAGGTATTGTATATAATTTAAGTATATTCACTTCTTTTAATCTTTTAATGTCATTTCTATCACAAGATAGGATGTATCGTTGCTGCTATGCAGTAAAACTGGACAAGTTCCTGTATGTAAACCAAGGCTAACTATGCCAAAAAATGCAAATGCATGATAGTAAGATATAATCTTAAAAGTCGATAACAGCCATTGGCCTGTGTAAAGACTAGTGTAACGTACTCAAAGAATTGAGTGTGTTTACCTATGTCCTTATACAGGCCTTTTTGTTATTCAAAAACAGGAGTTTAGCTAATAACCAAATTTTCTGGGAGTTAAGAGGATGAAAAGAAATGTCATCCTCTTTGTTGTACATCGGATCCATAATCTATGAAGACCTTAAATAGATTGACGGATATTAAGGTTAATGGAATTGCAGGCCGCCATTTCAAATCGAGAGCCGATCGCTTCCTTGGGCGGTTAAAAAAGCAGGGATCGTTTTATTGAGTGGTGCACTAAACGATACAATTTTGCACTTGGCAAAGACATTAGTCACCAGTATTAACGGGTTCATATTTGATTTGCTATGTCGTTGGAAGATGATATAAATCAACCACTTGCATTTGCGGGTGTCGACATTCGTACTTAATCACTTACAAATATATAAACTGAGATAGATTTTATAGATTACTAATTTATCAATGGTTCTCCCTGGAAGTTGCCATGAATTAGACATGAAATCAGTCATTTTGTCAGTGGGTTAAGTATGCACTTTTTTAAAAATAATGGAAATGGAGCTGAAAATAATGCAAATAAAAAATGAAGTAATACAAATACCGGTTGAGAAAATTAGAGAGCATAAGGACAACTTTTTGCTATTCTCACCTCTATCTGACCATTTATACAACGAACTTAAAGAAAATATCAGTGTACATGGGATATTACAACCATTACTGATTACAGAGGAGTCAATGCTAATATGCGGTCATAATAGATTAAGAATTGCAAAAGACTTAAATTATCCCACTGTCTCTTCCAAAGTGGTTCAAGGTAGTACAGCAGAACTAGTACAATTTATGATTGCAGATAATTCCTTGCGACGTGGGACGGAGAAGAACATTCTACGATTAATTGAACAGGCTTATCAGCTGTCCCTAACTGGGACAATACGGGATGGAGCCACTACTATGGGAATCACCAAATCAAAATTCGAGCGATATAGAAAATTAGCCAACTTAAGTGATGAATTTAAGGATTTACTGGGGTGTAATAAGTTAACAATGGGGGCTGGGTATGAACTTGCTATAAAAGATTTGGAAACTCAGAAAAAATATTATCTTCAGTTAGCCCATTTACCTAAGATCACTGAAAATCATGTCAGATATATTAAAGAAGATTCTCATGTGAAAGAAGCACAGTCATGGATGGACTTGAAGAAGAAGATTCAAAAGCAAAACAAGAAGTATTTATCGGAAATAGAAAACCTTTGCCATCAATTTAGGGATAGCGATAGCATAAATGATGCACAGGATTTCATTAAACTATTAACAACATTAATAACTGAATACCAACTACAGGAGGATTAAACATGTCACAGAAACGCAACTGGAAACTTACCGCAAAAGAGCTGGCCTTTTTTAATAATCTATGGAATCAGATAGTAGCAATATTTAATTACACTAATCATCAACAAGGTTACAGAGGAACCGAAAGATATAGAAATGGGCTAAGGGCTTTTTGTAAACATCTTGCTATTATATACCGATCTCAAAACTTCAGAAACTTACAAGATAAGCATCTTATTAGCTTTATTGAAGAATCTATCGCAGCAGGTGTTGATATATCAACATTAAAGACCGATCTATCTGCAATCAGGAAGCTTCACAAACTTATTCCTAAAACAAGGTATCAGTTATCCGTTGGAAATGATCTGTTGGGTGTTGAGAAAAGAACGAAAAAGCAAATAGATCGTGCTTGGACTGAAAAAGAGTTTAATGCGGCTATTAACCTAGCAATATTAATGAATCGAAATGATATTGTATGGGCCCTCAAGCTTGCTAGGAATTGTGGTGTCCGATTGGAAGAATGTACTGCTCTGACTAGAACTCAGCTTAAAGAAGCTTTAGCTCAAGGATTTTTATCCTTGAGAAATACTAAGAACGGAATATTAAGAGATATTCCTCTCGATTCAGAAGCTAAATTGATAATCTCTAACATTTTAAAAGAAGCATCATATGAAAGAGTTTTTGTTCACCATGGACGCAATCATATGCAAGCTAAGAAAAGTATCCAAAATTGGATCATCAATAATCGTTCTAAATTTACAGAGGAGAGTGAACCAGTACAAAGCCAATTGGATAGTAATAATGATTATATCGTACAACCAAAACTAACATACCATGGCCTCCGCCATTCTTTTGCCCGAGAAAGATATCGAGAATTTATTGGCAAAGGTTTTTCCCGACAGACATCTCGGAAACTAGTAGCAGAACAGCTTGGACATGGACGAGATGATGTAACTCTAATTTATCTTGGGCCGAATTCTGATTCTGATAATGATTAATATTAAATCCCCCTCCTATTACGAGGGGAGTTCTGTCTAATACATTAATATTCTAAAAGATTAATATCATTTCTTGCTGTGTTAATGCTTAGTTAGTTAAAGAAGAAAAGAGCAAGTTATACCATTACTTGTCCAATTATTGAAACATCACAATATCTATGGAATAGTAATTTGTACTGTTCTGCAATCAATGTTTAACTTATAAACTTTTTCAGAAAAATGGCGATTAATTAATTAAAAATGAAATTCTTCTATCTTACCTAACTTGTGGTATAGTTCACCGTGGTTATTTAAGAGGCAAAAACGGCATCGGTAAACAGTACTTTCCGATGCCGTTTTATGGTTTAACCGTCATTAATTTTATTAGAATGTTTCCACACTCAACATGCCTTGAGAGGTCAGGATAGCTATCAAAATCAAATTTTTATGCCCCATTTTTATTGACGGTCGTTTGCGGGAACATATCCAACTCGTGTGTAGGAACAAATCAACATAGAAAGTATTCATCAATTTCATCTTCATTTTTGAGAATACTTTTCTCTGGTACTCCTACTGACTTCGCTAAATTAATAGAAGAAACAAATCTTAGCTGAACATTGATATTGAAGTCAAACGAGTATTGCTGCAATTCCCCGAGTTTATGATATTTATTCAAAAGCTCATCTAGTTTTACTTGATATTCTTTGTCCAATTTATCAACAAATGCATTAATTTTTTCTTGATAAAGATTAATAACTTCTATTTCGTGTTTGCTTAGGACACCTTTTCCAAGACTTAGTGCTGTGGTTGCAACGATTGAGCCAATCAAAGCACCAACAACTGGAATTGGTATAACTGCTTGTCCTATAGCAGCACCAATAGCAGCACCTGTTGCATCAATGGCATTTAGTGTTACTAAATCAATAAATCCATCGCTATCAACATCACCTTTTCTATATTTGACAATGGCATTACTTAACCCAAAAGTTCCTGAAGTAATTGCACCAGCACTTGGTGCAGAAAGGTGACAAACGTTGGTTAATCCATATATTGCATATCCAGAAATTCCACCTTTAATAGCACCTTTAGCTGTACTGACTCCACACTCTTTCCAATCTTCAATATCAAATTCCCAGACTTCTTTTCCATCTTTATGCTTTTGATAGACAAAGATCCCTAGATTGAACCCACCTTGTACTGCTGCACCTATTCCAGCAACTTTAGATGCTTCTCCGAAACTTGGTTGCGCTTCTTGTTGGGCGCTTAATCTATCGCTATCCGCTTCTTTTTTAATATCAGATTTTTGTTGAGCAGTTTGCTTATTTATATCATTTACTTCCCCTGATAACGTTTGGTCAATTGTTCCTTTTTGAACATCTTTATATTCAAGAACTGATGATTCCAACCATTTATTATAAGAAACGCCACGCAGAGCACTCTCATCTTCAATGGCTTTTCTAATATTATTGATTTGGGAGTTAGACAAGAAATTTCCATTAAATTCTACAGATTTTGCTCCGCTCATAATTTTTTCTATGACTTCCACATGGTCTTTTGGAAAAATCATACTCATTTTATCATAATTGGATGCTTGCTTAATCTCTTCTAAGATATTGGCATAAAACTTCATTTGCATTTCTTTGCCTTGAAGTAGAATATCTGCAGGTCCATTATCATTTAATAGGAATACACTTTTCTGTAGTCCTTGATAAACATCTCTTGCATTTCTTATACCCGTTTCAGCAAACTCTGAAATAAAACCATGTACTCCAGTATCTCCACCACGATTAATATTGATAAGATTATCGATTTCTGTTTTCGCCCAATCTAGATTTGATAATGCATTTGCTGATTTAGTAGCTAAGTCTGATAATTTATCTGTTTCACTAGTAAGAATTGATTCTAATGTATTCATCAGATCTGTTAATCGGATATTATTTAAATAATCGACATATGAAGCAATCCCTTGTTCAACATTATTATCAATAGACTGTTCACTAAGCATCTAATTTTAGCTCCTTATTGATTAGTTGTGCCAAAGTTAAAGTTGAATTCACAAGCAATCCAGCTTGTAGTTTTTCATCTTTGGAGAATTGACTATAATCACTTCCAATCAAAGCTTTCTCTGCCTTAGATACTCCAGTAATTTGAGTGTTGGTAGTTTCCACCAATGCCTTGACTTCTGAGTTCATATTGTTAAATTTTCTAATTATTTTCTCGAGATTTTCTCTCTCAGCAATTAGCTTATTCGCAGTTTTTTTGTTTTTATGACTGGCAAACAAGCCTGAACCAACCGAACCTGCAAGCATAACACCAGCAATTGTCCAACCTACTGGTCCTGCTAGTGCGAGGAATGCACTACCTGCACTCATTCCACCACCACCAGCTGCTAATGCACCACCACCAAGCCATGCCAATGCAGCATTAGTCGCAGCGGCTCCAGATAAAGTAGAGATAGCAGTACCTGTTGATGCAACACCAAAAGTAGTGGCAATGCCCATTGCTGCTGTTGGACCCATTGTCGCTACAGCAACTCCAAGAGCACTTAAAGTTGCACCCACTCCAGAACCTCCAGCAGCTGCTTTTGCTTCAACTTCTGCCTTTTTAATTTCTTGTTGTTTTGTCTTAAAATTTTCCACTTCAATTTCAATTTTTTTAAGTGTTACTTTGAATTCCTTTGGAGTGTTTGCTAATTTATTAATTCGTTCTTCTATTAATTTAACAAGTTTTAAAGCTTTTTCACGCTCTTTATAAAGAACATTCGTATTTTCACCTAAATCATTGGCGACTTTTTCATAACGTTCAACCGCTGCATTATAATTGTCGATTGCATTTTTTCTTAACTTTGCATTGAACATGTGATTACCTTCCCTCATAGTTTATTACTGTAGTAGAGTTTTAATCTTCTTTGCTTGAGTCAAGCTTAAGAACCTTATCTATACACCAATATGTAGTTGCCCCTTTTATCGGCACAATATCATTCTGCTCAAGATATTCTTTCAATAAGCTAAGCTGTTTACCTTCTGGCACAGTCCCAGAAAGTATTTCAATAATGTGGGGTTGTGATTTAGCAATACCTTCATTAGCGGTGAAGACTGTGTAATCAACATCATTTATTTTTATGATTTTCAATACTGATTAACCCCCCTCATTGCCTGCCTTTATCTCATCACATCTGGTAAAATAAATGCCTGCTCAAACTTGACACCAAGCACATCAGCGATAGATTAGATTTCAACTCATCCAATGTTACCGCAATTGTTCATTAGAAAACATACATGAAACACCTCTTTCTTCAACAACGGTAGGAACTGCCATTGCAACAGCTCTAAACTAAAGCAACCCGTTAGCTTAATATGCAACACTTTACATACGGAACTTATTTGGTTCCTCTACTTTAGTTGAAACTATCTCACCACAACTCAAACAGATAGAAAATACTTTTTGAGACCCCATTGACATTAACTTTTTATTTAAAGGTTTAATTGGCATATTATCTTTTCCTTTACCGAATTCAGTTCCTTTACACTGTGGGCATTCTTTAATATTTGCCATAAATATCACCTCACCTAAACCCTATATTCTATTAAATTATACGAATAAATTAGCATTAAATTTCAAAAGAGACCCTGGGAAGTCTTCTCATTAGTTCGGTGAACTTTTGAGAAGACTTCTTTTTTTGTTGTATGTAGATAGACACAAATCAAAGTATCTTTTACGATATATTTATATTTAATAGATTTTGTTAAATTTTGTATAAGAAATAACCGTTTGTCACTCTATATTGACCGAATGTCTTAAATCTATTTACTGTCTAGAAAAAGCATTTTACAGTAAGGAAAGGATATCAATTATGGAAATAGAAGTGAAAATTGATTCAGCCTACAAACAACCAAAAGTCATTATTATCACCGATAAAATAACCGATGAAGTGAAAAGCGTGATGAAAAAGATATCAGAAAACAAAAAACTAACGGTGTTTTCTGAGGAAGAAGCAATCATGGTTGAAGCGGATGAGATTATTCGAATTTACTCGGAAAGCAAAAAGGTCTATGTACAAACAAATCATGATACATATTCCATTCGTATGCGACTGTATGAGTTGGAAGAGAAATTAGCATTGAACCAATTTATTCGGATTTCCCAATCGGAACTAATTAATCGTAATCAGATTGTTAGTTTGGATATTAGCCTTACCGGAACAGTAGGTGTTTTGCTGAAGAGCGATATTAGAACATTCGCATCTCGTCGGTATGTATCGAAAATTAAAAAACAGTTGGGGATTTGAGGTGGAACTGATGGTGAAAAGGGTTCTAGGTAGAGTATGTATGGGTTTTATTATTGGTGTCTTTTTGGGACAAATCACACAGATTATCATTTCCTTATTTTTAGGAAAAGGTGCGTTTATACCTGTATTAGATGAATTCAGTGTGTTATTTGATACGGAGTTGACCGCTGTATTAACACAATTTATTTTAACAGGGTTCATCGGTGTTGCACTAGCCCTAGGTTCATTCATTTTTAAATTAGACCGTTGGGGATTAATGAAACAGTATATGACCCACTTTTTTACAACGGGTGCAGTTTGGCTAACTGTTGTTATACTGTGCTGGAAACCACAGACTCCTATGGGCTGGATCATTTTACTAGCTAATTTTGTAGGAGTATACGTCATAACGTACTGGATTCAACTATCAATCTCAAGAAAGGATATTGAACGAATTAATGCAGTCCTAAAAAGTAAGGAGATAGGAGGAAGATAAATGTCTATAGAGATAAAGAATCTAAAGAAGGCATACAAAGATAAAGTGGTTGTGGACCATTTATCTTTAGAAATAGATAATGGTGAATTTTTTGCTTTGCTTGGGTCAAATGGTGCTGGAAAAACAACAACAATCAAAATGCTATCGTGTTTGCTAATCCCCACTGAAGGAGAAGCTTTTCTATTGGGAGATAGTATTATTACCGCTCCTGAAGCAGTCAAGCAAAATATAAATGTGTCACCACAGGAAACCGCAGTAGCACCGAACCTAACAGTGCGGGAAAACCTAGAATTCATTGCTCGAATTTATGGTAGTGGAAAAGAACAAGCAAGAGAGATGGCGCTTGAGATGATGATGGAATTTAGTTTATTGGATAAGGCTAAAACTAAAGCAAAAACATTGTCAGGTGGCTGGCAGCGCAGATTAAGTATTGCCATGGCGCTTATTTCCAAACCTAAGATTTTATTTTTAGATGAGCCAACACTTGGGTTAGATGTTCGTGCACGCCGTGAGCTTTGGAAAGTGTTAGAGGCTCTAAAAGGGAAGGTTACTGTAGTGTTAACAACCCACAACTTGAATGAGGCAGAAGCTTTAGCGGATCGCATCGGTATTATGCACCAAGGGAGATTGCAAGCATTAGGCACTGCAAGTGAATTAAAAAAACAAAATAGTATGGAAAGTTTGGAAGATATTTTCTTAATTTTAACAGAGGTGGGAGTCAAATGAGGTTTTTAGCATTTGCATCGAGAAATCAAAAGGAAATAATACGTGATCCATTAACCATATTGTTTGGAATCGGACTTCCTGTCGTCGTTATGTGGTTATTCACGGTTATGCAACAAAATATGCCAATGGAGCTATATAAAATTGAAAATCTCACTCCTGGTGTCATTGTGTTTAGTTTTGCATTTTTGACTTTATTTTCAGGTATGCTAATTGGAAAAGACAAGGGAAGCTCATTTTTAATGCGGGTAGTTGTTTCGCCATTAAGACCTTCTGACTATATTATTGGTTATACAATCCCACTAATATTAATTGCTATGATGCAAATAGTAGTTTGTTTTATTACGGCGTATTTCTTAGATTTAAAGTTTGATTGGAATGTGATAGTAGCTATAGCAGTACTTTTAGTTAATGCGCTTCTTTATTTAGGGTTTGGATTAATGCTCGGAACATTTTTTACTGATAAACAGGTAGGTGGCATATTCGCTTTGTTTGTTAATATCGTAACATGGTTAAGTGGTACATGGTTCACATTAGACATGATTGGTGGTGTATTTGAGAAAGTTGCGAGTGTACTTCCGTTTGTTCACGCTGTTGAAGTAACTAGATTGGCACTACAGGGGGATTACGGTGAGATGTTGCTTCCTTTAATATGGGTAGTTGGATATACAGTGGTTTTATATGCGATTGCGATTGGTGCGTTTAGGAAGAAAATGAGGTATTAAGGGAAATTGGGGCCAGACCCTTCATAAGAACAAAATAAGGAATTTTTCTTTTCTAGAAGGACATTGATAGTAATGGAGATCGGTTTTTCCTATTTGGTGTAACCGTTAAACTAAAAAGATTCTTATGCTTTATTCAGTATTTTTTGGGCATATAGTTTCAGGCTGGCACCCTAAAAGGACAATTGTTCATAAGAGGTGTCTGACACTTTTATTAGGGGGGATTTTACATTATAATAAAGTGAATTTTGGAAAAGGAAACTCTAATCCTCACTAAACAAATTTTATTTGCTTTAATATAGAGGTAATTATTTAAAAATGTAGAAATTTTATAATCAGACATAAAAGCAGGAGTGGACAAAATTGGAAAATAATTTAAAAAGTTAGTTAATAAAATAAGAAGGGGCGATGTAATCCTTTGGGCGGGCGCTGGATTTTCTCGCTACACAGGTATACCTACTGGCGAACAGTTAGCAAAAAAAATTAATTGAGAGTATGCCTTTAGAATATCAAGAAAAGTTTAAAAATAGAACCCTTCCGGAGAGTGCAGAAGAGTTCGTTCAAATGAATAATAACCTAAAAAGGTGAATTATATAAAATACTTAATGAATACGTTAACGTAGAACCTAGAGATATTAGTACTCATTTAAAATTAAAGGAAATAGTACAAATCAATACTATTATTACCACTAATTATGATGAACTATTTGAACAATCTTATGGGAAACATTCATTATCTGTGATATTCAAAAATAAACATATAACCCTAGCAAACAAACAAACTAAGCTCTACAAAATACATGGAGATTTAAGTGATCCAGACTCAATTGTACTAACTAGTGTTTATTATTATATCTTGCTACCGCATGCTGTATGGATTTCCTAGTCATTTGCTTTCCTAATTCATTTACAAATAAAAAATCATCTTTCTCTAAGTGATACATTCTTACGTATTCAATTATAACTTTTACTATATAATCACTAATTGGATTATACTGTACTTGCCTATTTTTGGTTTTGTTTAATACAACCATGCCGTTATCAAAATCAATATCTTCTACCTTCAGATTAATTATGGTATTTAACCTGTTCCCTGTCTCCAATAGATAGTTTACAATTACCCAATTTCTATGCTCAACAAATCCACATTCTCTTATATTCGGTTTCTTTATTAACTTCTTGATTTCCTTCTCTGTATAGGGTTCTTTTTGCTGTTTATCTGCCTTAATTAGATTTATTTCAAATGGCAACAAATAATTCTCTCTCATTGCAAAATAAAGAAATGCTCTTGTTGCTCTTAAGTATGTGTTAATAGTTGTATCTCTTAGCTTCTTTTCCTTTAAATACATAATAAACTTATCAATTTCTCTCTTTTTCATCTCGCTTACGTTAACAATTTCTATCTCTTTTAGGAAACGGGAAAAAGTGTATTAGATTCTGCTCATAATATCTAATTGTCATATCAGATAAGTTCTTCACTTTATTTTCCAATTGAAAATCCTCATACAATTCTTCCACGCTTTTTTCATGTCCCTGTTTCATTCTTCTAATATTAGCCATATAGTTTCTCTCCTTTAAGATAAATTAGTCTTAAAGGTACTTAATAATCGAATTTATTGTCCACACGATTAGCAATTCGCTTTACTCTACTAAAACACGAAAAAAGCCAATACTCTGATTGCTCAAAGCATTGACTTTACTGGGTTTCTTTACCCTTTTGATACCGGTGGTCGGGGTCGAACCGACACTCCAGAAGGAACACGATTTTGAGTCGTGCGCGTCTGCCAATTCCGCCACACCGGCATATGATAGCTTATAAGTTTTTAAAAGTGCCGAGGACCGGAATCGAACCGGTACGGTAGTCACCTACCGCAGGATTTTAAGTCCTGTGCGTCTGCCAGTTCCGCCACCCCGGCGCAGTATCTATGGCTAAATAACTTTATAAGCAAATTATGGAGGCGGCAACCGGATTCGAACCGGTGGTAAAGGTTTTGCAGACCTCTGCCTTACCACTTGGCTATGCCGCCTTTATATTGTATATTTGGAGCGGAAGACGGGATTCGAACCCGCGACCCCCACCTTGGCAAGGTGGTATTCTACCACTGAACTACTTCCGCGAAATGGCTGGGCTAGCTGGATTCGAACCAACGAGTGACGGAGTCAAAGTCCGTTGCCTTACCGCTTGGCTATAGCCCATTAATAATATATTCATAAGGTGAAAAAATGTGATTTTTAAATGGGGCGAATAATGGGAATCGAACCCACGAGTGTCGGAGCCACAATCCGATGCGTTAACCACTTCGCCATATCCGCCACAAAAAACATTTGGCAGGGGTAGTAGGAATCGAACCCACACCGGAGGTTTTGGAGACCTCTGTTCTACCTTTAAACTATACCCCTAAATAATAAATGGTGGAGGGGGACGGATTCGAACCGCCGAACCCGAAGGAGCGGATTTACAGTCCGCCGCGTTTAGCCACTTCGCTACCCCTCCGTCTTTCCTTAGAAAGGTGGCTCAGGACGGAATCGAACCGCCGACACAAGGATTTTCAGTCCTTTGCTCTACCGACTGAGCTACTGAGCCATATT
>Ga0182738_1004763_pt1 | contig 14817 bp, 14 predicted proteins | sample eDN5th30CBELigMG_FD_128876 | JGI IMG/M metagenome (GOLD analysis project Ga0182738, IMG submission 128876) | Enriched Miracle-Growth compost microbial communities from Emeryville, California, USA - eDNA 5th pass 30_C BE-Lig MG (version 2)... ... | reverse complement strand
TGCAGCCAGAACATCTTTTTCATCGACGCCCTGAAGCGGGTCGACCGGCTCCGACGCCTGATCGACTATCGCCAGATGCTGGATCGCGACGTCGCGCGCGAGCGCTGCATCGAGCATATCGAACTGCTGCATCTCGTGCTGCGCGGGCAGAACGAGGAAGCCTCGGAGTTCATGCGCAAGCATCTGGCCGCCCTCGGACCGCTGAAAAGCCGCGTCAGAACCCAGCGCGGCGAAGTGTCGGATTAAGACGCGACCGTCGGAGCGCCTGACGCACGGCCACCACCCGAGACGTCGCGCGGGAGGGTGCGACCGATCGACCTGCCATCCCCTTTCCGCATGGCTGGAATGCCCCGAACGGGTCTACTCATGCCGCGCTGCAGCATCCATGTCGATAGCGCAAACAGAAGGAACAGATCGATGGCAACAGCAGCAGTTTCCAGCCATGGCCACAGCCGGACCCCGGCGAGCCAACAACTCGGCATCTCGCGCCGGATCAGGGCCTACTTCATTGCCCGCCGCGTCCAGCGCCGCACTTTCGAAGAACTCGACATGACCAGCGATCGCGAACTGGCCGATATGTGCCTGAGCCGCCTCGATGTCGGCCCTCTCTCGCATCTGGCCGGTCGTCAGGCGGCCGAGAAGTTCCTCTCCGCCTGATCGAGAAGGGTGACGCGAGCATCCCTTCGCGTCTCTCGGCCCCGGTGCTGGCGACGAGTTCGCCGAAAGCTGCCGGCAGCGGTGCTCATGCCTCTTGCTGACGGTGCCCAGCCTCTTTTCGCCTCGCCTCGACGCGACCCCGCTGCTCTGGGGTCGATTTCAGCAGATGGGCATCGATCCCCTGAGAAACGGATTCTCGTGTTGTGGCCCCGCGGACGTTCCCGGGGGACATTTGGTCACCCGTCCACTTAACCTTCTTTCCCTGCTATTTTGGGGAGGAGAACCGGGTCATGAACCCGTCGACGGAGCGAAGACCTCCGCTCAAGCGGAATGCGGATGCCAAGCGTCGCGGGACACGGTGATCGAGAACGCCGTGATGATCAATGCGAAATTCGGCATCATCAAGGCCGCTGTCCTTTAATCTGAAGCTCGACTGAGCGCGCCGGTCCTTACCCGCCGCTATATGGGTGTGGGAAGGCGGTCGGGAGGAGCGCCCAGCCGGATGGACAGATTGATTGCCACCCGGCGGATCGAACGCTCCAGCCGGTCCATCGCCGCGTCGTCTATACGCGAGCGCGGGCCCGAAATTGACAGCGCCCCGATGAATTTGCCGCCGATTCCGAATATGGGCGCAGCCAGTGCCGCCATGTCGGGCTGGCGCTCTCCGATCGAGCGGGCGACGAAATCGCCCGATTGCAGCGCTGCCGGAAACTCGCTCACAGCGTGGTCGGAATAGAACCGAAGCACCTTGCCCGATGCCCCGACATCCAGCGGCAGCGTATCGCCCTCCTGAATGTGGTCGCGCAGGACCTGCTTCGATTCCACGCGGAAGAGGCACAGCCGCTGGTCGGCGACCCGGACATAAAGCGAGGCGCTTTCATTCACCTCGTTGACCAGTTCGTTCAGGGCCGGGACCACATAGTCGCGCAGGTTGAACGACCGTTGATAGACCGCGCTCAACTCGGCCGGTTTCGGCCCGATCTGATAGCGCCCCTCGTCAAGGCGGTGAACATAGCCGAACCGCTCGAGCGAGGCCAGCAGCCGCAGCGAGGTGCTTTTGTAAAGCCCCGTCGCCTCGGCGATATCCTTGAGGCTGAGGCAGCCGTCGCTGTCGCGAAACGCGTCGAGAATGCTGAGGGCGCGGTCGACCGCGGCAACGCCTTGTGATTGGCTCAAGCTTCACCTGCTGAAAATCATGGGAATCCATCGAACGGCCCGCGGATGTTATCTGCTCCGCGAGCCGAACGGAACTCGGTTCTTCCAGACAGTATCAGAGGGTCACGACCTCGCCGGGCGCGGGAACATGCACCTGCCCGCGCCGGACCAGCGCCCGGAAGCTGTCGGGCTGGCCGCTGAGGAAGGGGAAGGTGCCGTAATGGCAAGGCAGCACATGATCCAGCTCAAGAAACTCGTTGCAGGCGATCGCGGCATGTTCGGGCCCCATCGTCAGCCGGTCGCCGATCGGAAGGATGCCAATCGTCGGCTTGTAGAGGCGCTGGATCAGGGCCATGTCCGAGAACAGCCCGGTATCGCCCGCATGATAGAGAACCTGCTCTCCGTCATCGATGACAAGGCCGGCGGCCACGCCGAGATAGACAAGCTGCCCATCCGAAAAGGCCGAAGCCGAATGCTGCGCATGGGTCATCGCGAATTGCAGGGCACCGACCTTGGCCCCGCCGCCGATATTCAGGGGCGAGATCTTCTCGACCCCCTGCGCCTTCAGGTATTGCATGATCTCATAGATGCAGACGACCACGGCATCGTGTTTCTGCGCCAGCCGAACGGTGTCGCCCAGATGGTCGCCATGACCATGCGTGACCGCGATTAGGTCGACCTTCTCAAGCTTGTCCTCATATCCAGCGGGGAAAGTGCCATTGCCGGTAAAGAACGGGTCGATCAGCAGGTCGATGCCCTTGGTCTTGACGTGAAAGGCCGAATGCCCAAGCCAGGTAATTTCCATGTCTCTCTCGTAACTTAGTTGGTGAGGGTGAATATTTCGGCGCAATCCGCCACATCAGCCAGTCCCGACAGGCGCGCGAAAAGCGCCGGGGCATCGATCTGCGGATGGCCGGACAGGCAGTCCCGGAACTTGGGCAGCAGGTCCGTCCCGGCGGTCGGCGGTGACAGGCCGTCCAGCGCGATGCGGCGATCCGCGCAAATGATCTCGATCGCCTCGCTGCCGAAGGACGGATCCGCGCTGTCCGGGACAAAGGGCGTGACGCGGGAATAAAAGTCCTGAACCGCCGGACTGCAAATCACCTCGGGCGTCAGTTCGCGCAGGCCGAGCCGGCCGAAGAGCGCGGCCGAGGCCATGGCGAACTCCATCGAGAAGCGCGCCTGCATCGGGTCGGCCGGGCGATGCGCATGCAGGATGGCAAGCTGCGCCGGGCGGATGCGCAGGCGGATTTCCCTGATCTCCTCCGCGCGAAGGCCGTCGCGCTGGCGCAGCGTCAGGAAGGCGTCCAGCGCCTTGTGCGCGCCAAAGCAGACCGGATATTTCTTGACCTGCACCGGCGTCCGCAAAAGCTGCCAGTCCGTCCCGAAAAGATGCGGCCCCCGCGCGGCCTTTCCCGTGGGAGAGAGGGCGGCAAGCAGCCCGCCGTGATGTTCGATGACCGTCTGCGAGGCGGTGATCCCCGCACGCGCGAGGGCGACGGCCTCCAGCGCGGAGCCGGCGCTGAGGCCGACCTGCAGATGCTTGGCCATGGTGCCGAAATTCGCCGTGAGGCCGCTCGCGGTGGCGGCGGCCAGTCCAAGCGCATTGGCAAGCGTCCCGGCGTCCAGCCCCAGCAGGGTTCCCAGCGCCGCGGTCGCCGCGACCCCGCCAAGCGCCGATGACGGATGCCAGCCCTTTTCATGCAATGATCCCGGCTCGCGGGCCGCTAGCACGGCGGCAACCTCGTATCCGACGACCAGCGCGGTCAGAAAGCGCCTGCCGTCGATCTTTGCCCCGTGGCTGCCAGCGATCAGGGTCGGGACGATGACCGCGCTGGGGTGAAGCCCGAAGCCCACGTCGTCATAGTCAAGCGCATGGGCTGCGACCGCATCCAGAAGCGCGCTGGTGGCGGCGGGCGCGCGACCCAGCAGGCCCAGCCCGACCGGCGCGCCCTGCCCCGCCGCGACGCCGTGATGCCGGGCGAGCAACCGGACGGAATCCTCGCCCAGCCCGGCGAGGATGACCGCGACCGTGTCCACCACTCCGGCCTGCGCCATCTGGCGGATCGCCTCGGGGATCGCCGGCCATTCGGGCGGCCGGGTGGCGAAATCCACGATTGCGGCCGTGAGGCCCGGCATGGGTGGCGCGTCAAAGGTCATGGCCGGCCCCCATCGCGTTCAGGAAGGATGAATGGAAGAAGCCCGCCACCGGCCCGGCCCGTTCGAGGCTCTGGGCTAGGGTTAGCAGCCGCGGACCGATTTCATCACGCAGCAGGTCCTCCCGGATCACCCGGACCGGCCCGCCGGCGGTCAGAACCGCGCTCTGGCTGGGTTCGGGATGCCGGATCGGCGCGGCGCAAGAGCCGATCTGCTGGTGGAGAAGGCCCGGAGAGCACAGGAAACCGTGGTCCTGACATTCGGAGATCATGCCCAGCAGCATCTCGCGACGCTGGGGCCAGTCCTCGCCTTCCTCATCCGCCAGCGTGTCGAAGACCTCCCGCCTCTCGATCTCCGGCAATTGGGAGAGATAGGCCGCCCCGGCGGTGGAATGCGCCATCTCATAGCGCGACCCCACCGACATGTTCAGGACCAGCGAGCCGTTCCCCTGCTCGCGCGCCATAACCAAGAGAGAATGTCGCTCAGGCACGCAGAGCGAGACGGCGATGCCGTAGGTATTGGCGATCGCGCGCATCTCCTGCCGGGCGGCGGCATCCAGCGAGACGTTCTGCAGCGACGCGATACCCAGCCCGAGCACCCCGACGGAGACCGAATAGCGGCCATTCTCGGGGTTCTGGCGCAGCATCCCGATCTTCTGCAGCGTATGGCAAAGCCGCCATACCGTCGGTTGCGGCAGGCCGATCATGCGGGAAAGCTCGGTCGCGCTCAGGCTCGGCTGGGCGGCGCTGAAGCAGCGCAGCACCTCGAAGCCGCGCGCGAGGGCGGTGATGAACTGGCGGTCGCCTTTCGGCCCGCGCTCGTCTGGTTCGGCCATGTTTTTCCTCCGTCACGTCTTCGTTCGCCTAATGCGCCGGACATTTCAAGTGGATTAATAAAACGTCGTTCTGTTTGATAGAACGCAGTTGACGCATTCAGGCCTCTCAGCTAGCTTATTCATTGTGCGATATCACAATTCGCACTGCAAATACTTCCGGCAACCTGGAGGAGGGCGCCGTGGACGAGAGCGTTCGCAACTACATCGGAATCGAGACCGAGGAGGTTCTGGCCTGCGACCCGGTCGAGGCCGGGGCCGTAAGACGGTTCGCGCAGGCCTATGGGGATATCGACCCCATCTATCGCGACGGCGATGCGCGCTTTGGCGGGCCGGTCGCACCGCTGATCTATCCCAGCCAGATGTTCAGGCGCGATTTCTACGACGCCGACCCGATTGATGAGCGGGCGTCCGACCCGGATTTCGACGGCCTCGGGCAGAACGCGACGCAGGGCCTGCCCGCGATCGAGCCGCTGGCGCATCTCTCCTCGCTCAACGGCGGGAACGAGCTGGAGTTCTTCCGCTTCGCCCGTCACGGCGAGCGGGTGACGCTGAAATCCCGCTATGCCGATATCTACGAGCGCGAGACGTCGAAGGGAAAGATGATCTTCGTCATCACCGAAAGCGAATATCGCGGCGAGGGCGGCGACCTCATCGTCCGCGCCACGCGCACCCAGATCCGCCGCTGAGGGAGGGGACAGATGAACGTATCGCCGAGCCGGTTTGACGCCATTCCGCTGCGCCTCGACTTCGAGGATGTCGAGGTCGGGACCGAGCTTCCCCCGCTGGTGAAGGGGCCGCTGACGACGACGCATCTGATGCGCTGGTCGGCGGCGATCGAGAACTGGCACAAGATCCATTACGACGCGCAATTCGCGGTCGAGCATGACAAGCTGCCCGGCCTTCTGGTCAACGGGACGCTGAAGCAGCAGATCATCGCGCAACTCCTGAAGGATTGGGCGGGACGCGAGGGCTGGGTGTGGAAGGTCTCCTTCCAATTCCGCGGCATGAACCGGGTCGGAGAGACGCTGAGCGCATGGGGTCGCGTCACCAGCAAGACGGCGCATCCCGCCTTCGGTCTGGTTGAACTGGAGGTTGGCCTGATGAACGCCGAGGGCAAGGAAAGCACACCGGGCAAGGCCACCCTTGCGCTGCCCTTCCGGGGCGGGCCGGCCGTCCCCTACCCGTTCGTGCCGCCCGTCGTCTGAGCAAACAGGAATATCGGCCCCTCGCGGGCCAGCGGAGGAGATCAAAGAATGACCGATTTGCCGAAATCCATTCACATCAACGAGGAAGGCCCGCGCGAGGGGTTCCAGATCGAAAAGGGCGACATTCCGACCGCCCGCAAGATCGAGCTGGTCGAGGCGCTGGCCGAAACCGGCGTGGACCACATCCAATGCGTGTCCTTCGTCAGCCCCAAGGCCGTGCCGGGCATGGCCGATGCCGAGGAGGTCGTGCGCGGCTTCCGCAAGAAGGAGGGCGTCAGCTATACTGGCCTCTGGCTGAACGACAAGGGCTTCGAGCGCGCGCTGACGCATTCCGACAAGCTCTATATTGAGGGAGCGCTGAACCTTTACGCCTCGAACGCCTTCCTCAAGCGCAACCAGAACCGTGTGCCCGAACAGCAGCGCGAGGCGCAATATGGCCTGATCCGCATGTATCAGGACAAGGGCGTCAAGGTGAAGCGCGCCTTCGTCACCGCCGCCTTCGGCTGCAATTTCGAGGGCGACATTCCGACCGAGCGCGTCGTCGCGCTGATCGACGACATCCTCGCCATCGCCCATGAGAATGGTGAAACGGTCGAGCGCGTCGGACTGGGCGACACGATGGCCTGGGCCACGCCCGCCTCGATCAAGCGCCTTGTCGGCGCGGTGAGGGAGCGTCACCCCGAATTGCCGCTGCTGCTGCATCTGCATGACACGCGCGGGATGGGCATCGCCAATGCGCTGGCCGGGCTGCAGATGGGCGTGCGGCTTTACGACACCGCCGTCGCCGGTCTGGGCGGCTGCCCCTTCGCCGGCCACAAGGGCGCGTCGGGCAATGTCTGCACCGAGGATCTGGTCTTCATGTGCCACGAAATGGGGATCGAAACCGGCATCGACCTCGAGGCCATGATCGAGGCCGCGCGCCTCGCGCAGGACATCGTCGGCCGGGAATTGCCGGGATCGGTAATGAAGGGCGGCTCGCTCGCCAAGTTCCGGCAGGCCAGCGCTGCCGCCCACGCGGCGTAAACCGACACCAAACCGTCTGCCAAAGGCTCCCCGCCCGGAACCCTCCGGGCGGAGCGGAGAAGATTTGCCGCATCGCGCGGCCGCAAAAACAAGGGCTAGGTCCATGAACGATCATTTCGACCCCTCCTCGCACGGCGTTTTCGAGCTTCCTGCCGAAGTGAAGGAATATCAGGAACTCGCAAAGCGCATCGTGCGCGAGGAACTGCTTCCCCTCGAACAGGAATACCTCGCCTCGGACCAGCAAGCATTCGGCCTGCGCGAGCTTTCGAACCTGAAATCGGTGTTCCCGCAGAAGGTCGTCGACCATCTGGTCAAGATCGCGAAGGATACCGGCCTGTGGTATCTGCTGGTGCCCGAAGAGCATGGCGGCATGGGCCTGTCGCTGCTGGCGCAGGTCGTGATCTATGAACAGTTCATGTATACGGCCGTGCCCTTCCCCTTCGCGAATGTGCCGAACATCCTTTACTCCTGCACCGGAGAGCAGGCCGCGCGCCGGCTTCAGCCGGTCATCGACGGAGAGATGATCGCCTCCTTCGCGCAGTCCGAGCCCGATGCCGGGTCCGATCCCGGCGGCATGATGCGCACCACCGCGGTGCGCGACGGCGACGACTGGATCCTGAACGGCACCAAGATGTGGATCTCGGGCGCGAACGAATCCGATTTCATCATGGTTCAGGCCGTGACCGATCCCGAAAAGCGCCAGCGCGGCGGGATCACCATGTTCCTCGTCGATACGAAGAACCCCGGCGTGCATATCGAAGCCGGTGGCATCCGCACCTGGCTTGGCCCGCGCTCGGCGCAATATGTCGTGCATTTCGACAATTGCCGGGTGCCGAATTCCGACCTGCTGGGCGGCGAGGGGCAGGGCTTCGGTCTTGGCCAGAAATGGCTGACCATCCACGACCGGATGCTGCGCGGCCCCAACGCACTTGGCAAGATGCAGCGGGCCTTGGACATGTCCGTTGAATGGGCGCAGAACCGCGTGACCTTCGGCAAGCCGCTTTCCGAGCGGCAGGCAATCCAGTGGAAGCTGGTCGACATCTATACCGACCTGACCGCGCTCCGCTCGCTGGTCTATCAGATGGCGGCGCGCGCCGACCGGGGCGAGGACATGCGGGCCGAGGCCGCGATGGTCAAGATGTGCGCGACCGAATGGGGCGCCCGCGCGCTGGACCACGCGATCCAGATCCACGGTGCCATGGGCGAGGCGCTGGAGCTGCCGCTGACGTCCTTCTACCGGGTGCTGCGCCACGGCCAGATCGGCGGCGGCGCGAACGAGATCCAGCGCATCCTGATCGCCCGCAAGATCCTGGGCAAGAAGTGACGCCGGCTGGGGCCGTGCGAACGGCGCGGCCCCGGCTCTGAACCGGGAAACAAGGGAGGAGGACGTCATGGAGAAGACGGAACGCCGCGGGCCGCTGACCGGCCTCAAGGTCATCGAGCTTGGAATGATCTTTGCCGGACCGCTGGTCGCGGCCAATCTGGCCGACATGGGGGCCGAGGTCATCAAGATCGAGCCGCCGCGTGGCGACGAGGTGCGAAATTCGGGCGAGCTGAAGGACGGGATGAGCGTCTGGTGGAAGATCACCCAGCGCAACAAGCGCATCATCGCCGCCGACATCAAGACCCCCGAGGGGGCCGACCTGGTCCGCCGTCTGGCGAAGGAGGCCGATGTCATCCTCGAGAACTTCCGCCCCGGCCGCGTCGACGAATGGGGCATCGGCTACGAGACGCTGAGCAAGATCAATCCCGGCATCGTGATGCTGCATATCTCGGGCTATGGCCAGTCCGGCCCCTATCGCCACCGGCCGGGGCTGGGAACGCTGGCCGAGGCGTTCTCGGGCTATGCCTTCCTGACCGGAGAGCCCGAGCGCCCGCCGATGCTGCCGCTTTTCCCGCTGGCCGATCCGATCGCGGCGCAGACCGCCACCTCGGCCGTGCTTGCCGCCGTCGCGGCGCGCGGCTGGAACGGCGGGATCGGGGATGAGATCGATATCTCGCTTTACGAGCCGCTGATGTCGATGCTGGGTCCGATGGTCACCTATTACGACCAGCTTGGCACGGTGACCGAGCGGCAGGGCAATCGCACCAACTGGTCGGTGCCGCGCGGCGCCTTCCAGACCCGCGACGGCAAATGGGTCGCAGTCGCCGGCGCAGCAAACGCCGTGGCGATCCGCATCTTCCCGGCAATCGACCGCCATGACATGGCCGAAGATGCCGAGCTTCGCACCTCTCGCGGGCGGGTGAAGCGGTTCGAGGAGGTAAATGGCGCGGTCGCAGAGTGGATCAGTGCCCATGACCTCGACGTCGTGCTTGCCCGCTTCGAGGAGCATCAGGTTCTGGCCGCCCCCGTGCAGGATGTCGCGCAGATGTTCGAAAACCCGCAGGTCCGGGCGCGCGGCACGCTGACCACGATCGAAGACGAGGATCTTGGCCCGATGGTGGTCCAGAACGTCGTCCCGCGCTTTCGCAACCAGCCCGGCCGGATCAACTGGCTGGCACGGGGCCAGATCGGCGCCGACACGCGCGAGGTCATGGCCGAGCTTGGCTATGCCGGGGCCGAGATCGACGCCCTGCTGGCGCGCGGACTGATCGCCGCGCCCGGCCCGCAAGATGTAAGGGAGGCCGTCTGATGCTGGACCAGACACAGAAAACCGCGGCAACCGAGGATCAGGTTCTGGTAGGAGAGGCGTTTCTGGCCTCGCTAAAGGCCAATGGGGTCGATTACCTTTTTGCCAATGCCGGGACGGATTTCCCGCCGATCATCGAGGCGATTGCCCAGTCCCATGCCCGCCGGACCAAGATTCCCGAGGCGCTGGTCATCCCGCATGAGACGGTGGCCGTGGGCATGGCGCATGGCTATTACCTCGCGACCGGCAAGGCGCAGGCGGTGATGGTCCATGTCAATGTCGGCCTCGCCAATACGGCGATGGGCGTCCTCAACGCCGCCTCGGACGAGGCCGCGATGCTGGTCTGCTCGGGCCGCACGCCGCTGACCGAGGGCAACCGCGAGGGCGCGCGCTCCAGCCCGATCCATTGGGGGCAGGAGATGTATGACCAGAACGCGCTGGTCCGCGAGCCCGCCAAATGGCACTACGAGCTGCGCTATCCCGAGCAGGTCGCGCAAGTGGTCGGCCGCGCCCTGTCGATCGCCCGGTCCGAGCCCGCAGGCCCCGCCTATCTGAGCCTGCCGCGCGAGGTCCTGTCCGAGCGCTGCCCCGCCGCAGGCATGGCTGCAAAGCCCGCCCCGGCCATTCGTCCCGTCCTGCCGCTCGACTCCGCCCTCGCGGAAGCGGCGCAGATGATCGGCGCGGCCGAGCATCCGGTCATCATCACCCACGGCCTTGCCGGCGCGGCCGAAGTCGAGGCGCTGGAGGCGATGGCCGCGATGGCCGGGATTCCGGTGGTCGAATATTTCCCGACCAAGGTGGCGATCCGCGACGATCATCCCGCCGCAGCCGGGCAGGATCCGCAGCCCTTCCTGAAGAAGGCGGACCTGATCATCGTGCTGCAGGCTCTGGTGCCATGGGTGCCGGACATCCATGCGACCGCGCCGGGGGCGCGGATCGTCTCGATCGGGACGGACCCGCTTTACCAGAAGCTTCCGGTGCGCGGCTTCACGGCCGATCTGGCCTTGGCGGGCAGCATCGCCGCGACGCTTCACGCATTGGCGGCGCGCATTCAGGTGCCCGCCACGCTGCGGAGCCGCCGCCTCGATGGCATCGCGGCGCTGAGGGGCGCACAGCGCGCCGCAATCGCGAAACGGGTCGAGGTCGCAAGGGTCGATCCCATGGGTCCGGCCTGGGTGACGCATTGCATCGATCAGGCGCTTCCCGACGACGCGATCATCGTGAACGAGCTGGGGGTGGACAGCGCGATCCTGCGCTTCCGCGCGCCGGCCAGCTATTTCGCGACGCCGCTTTCGGGCGGGCTGGGCTTCGGGATGCCGGCGGCGCTTGGCGCGCAACTGGCCGATCGCGGCCGTCAGGTCGTCGCCTGTGTAGGTGACGGCTCCTACATGTTCGCAAATCCCGTCGCCTGCCATCAGGTCGCGCAGGCGCTTGAGCTGCCGCTGCTGACCATCGTGATGAATAACGGCCTCTGGAACGCGGTCCGCCGCTCGACCCTGCACATGTATCCCGACGGCGCATCCGCCAAGGGCCGCATGCCCCTGACCGAGATCGGCGCCGGAACCAATTACGCGATGATCGCCGAGGCGCATGGCGCCTTCGCCCTGCGCGTCACCGACCCGGAAGAACTGCCCGGCGCCCTGCGGGCTGCGCTGGCCGAAACGGCCAAGGGGCGTCAGGCCCTGCTGGAACTGCGCGTGGGCGTCTGATCCCGCGTCCCCGATCGAAGGAGAGAAGAATTGAAGATCGCACGCTTTGATGAAGGACGCATCGGCATCGTGACCGGCGACGAGATCGTCGACGTGACAGCCGCCTGCGGCATCGACGCCGCCGAATGGCCCCCGGTCGGACCGCTGCGGCTGATCGCCGGGTTCGAGACGCTTCGGCCCGCGCTGGAGGCAGCGCTTGCCACCGCCCCGCGCCGCAAGCTGGCCGAGGTGCGGCTGCTGGCCCCGGTTCCGTGGCCCAGCAAGGTCGTGGCCTATCCGGTGAACTACCACAAGCACGGGCAGGAGATGCAGGCCGCCTACCGGGCGACGCATCAGGGTTTCTTCCTGAAGCCGCCGTCGTCCATCTCTGGCCCGCATGATCCCGTGGTTCTGCCAAACCTGCCCGGACGCGAGATCCACCACGAATGCGAGCTGGGCATCGTCATCGGCAAAGAGGCCCGCAACATCCGCGCCGAGGATTGGGAGGACCATGTCTTTGGCTATACCTGCCTCATGGACATGGTGGTGCGCGGTCGCGAGGAGCGGGTGGTGCGCAAGGCCTATGACAGCTTCTGCCCGATCGGCCCCTATGTCGTGACCCGCGACGAGGTCGGCGATCCGTCGAACCTGCGGGGCCAGCTCTGGGTGAATGACGAGCTGCGGCAGGACGCGAATACCCGCGATCTGGTGCTCGACATCCCCGGCATGATCCAGACGGCGGCAGCGGTGATGACGCTTCATCCCGGCGACATCATCGCGACCGGAACGCCCGAAGGCGTCGGCATCATCCGCGCGGGCGACCGCGTCCGCATCGAGTTCGAACGCGTGGGCGAGATGACGGTGGACGTCGTCGCGGGAACCGGCGGCTACACGCAGGTCTTCGAAAAGCCCTACATCCCCGAGATCATCAAGGCTGTATGAGGAGACGGACCGATGAACGCAATCACCAATACCAAGGAACTCTACGCCGCCTTCGACGGGCTGAGCATGGAGGGGGGATGGCATCGCCGGACCCCGGCCCTCTGGCCCGCCCCGCGTGAGAATTTCCTGCCGAACCGCTGGAAATATGCGGATGTGAAGCCGATCCTCGACGCCGCCGGGGCGCTGATCTCGACCGAATTCGCCGAGCGGCGCAACCTGACCATGACCAACCCGGCCGAGGGGAACATCTATCCCACGCTGCGCACCATGGTCTCGGCCTATCAGATGATCCGTCCGGGCGAGGTCGCAGACGCCCATCGCCACACCGCAAACGCCCTGCGCATGATCCTCGAGGGGCGGGGCACCTATACCGTCGTCGGCGGAACGCGGGTCGAGATGCGGCCGGGCGATGTCCTGCTGACGCCGAACTGGGCATGGCACAGCCACGAGAATGTCGGGACCGACGACTGCTACTGGCTCGACTTCCTTGACGTGCCGCTGGTCCACCTGATGGAGCCGATGTTCTTCGAACACCACCCCGAGGGAGTCGAGAAGAACCCGAAGAACGCCACGGAATCGCCCATCGCCTTCCGCTGGGAGGAAACGGTCGAACGGCTGGCCAAAGCCTCGGACGACGCGAACGGCATGGCGGATCGCCAGATCGAGCTGACCGTGAATGGCGGCGCGGCCCTCGACACCATGCGGCTTTTCATGCAGTCGCTGAAGGTCGGGCAAAAGACCCGCAGGATGCGCACGACCGCGAACTCGATCTTCGCGGTGGCGCAAGGGTCGGGGACCACGACGGTCGGCGACACGGACATCAGCTGGAAATTCGGCGACGTGATCGCCCTGCCGGCATGGCGCGCCTACAGCCATCAGGCCGACGCGGATGCGGTCCTGCTGCGGGTCACCGACATGCCGGTCTTCGAAAAACTGAACTGGCTGCGTGAAGAGATCGTCTGACGAAAAATGCGCCGAGGCCGCCCGGACCTCGGCAACCTCAAGGGAGGGGAAGAAATGGCGCGGCAACATATTCTGATCGCCGGTGGCGGGATCGGCGGCATGTCCGCAGGACTTGCGCTTTTGCAGCGGGGCTATTCGGTCCGCATCTTCGAACAGGCCCCCGCATTGGGCGAGGTGGGCGCGGGTATCCAGATCAGCCCGAACGGGTCCAGGGCGCTCGACTCGCTCGGGGCGTTCCAGCGCCTGCTGGCGCTGTCCTGCAAGCCCAAGGAAAAGCGGTTCCGCCACTGGCAGACCGGGAAATCCTGGCAGCTTTTCGATCTGGGCGAGCAGGCGGTCGAGAAATACGGCTATCCCTACCTGACCGTCTATCGCCCCGACCTGCTCTCGGCGCTGAGCGACGGGGTCGAGGCGCTGGACCCCGAGGCGATCGTCCTCGACGCACGTGTCGACCGCTTCGAGCAGGACGAGGACGGCGTCATCCTTTACCTCGCCGATGGCCGCAGCTTCCGGGGTGATGCGCTGATCGGCGCGGACGGCGTCCGCTCGCGCATCCGAGAGCAACTCTGGGGCGGGGCCGCGCCGGAATTCTCGGGGATGGTCGCGTGGCGCGGGGTGATCCCGATGGAGAACCTGCCCGAGCATCTGCGGGTCATGGTCGGCAATACCTGGATCGGCCCCGGCGGGCATGTCGTGAACTATCCCCTGCGCGGCGGAAAGATCATGAACCTCGTCGGCACCATCGACAGCGACGACTGGTCGGCGCAAAGCTGGCGGACACTCGGCAGCGTCGAGGAATGCCTTCGCGACTTCGCCGGCTGGCACGACGATATCCATACCATGATCAAGGCGGCGCCCGAGCTGCTGAAATGGGCGCTGATGGGCCGCGACCCGATGGAGAAATGGACGCGCGGCCGGGTCAGCATGGTCGGCGACGCCTGCCACCCGACGCTGCCCTTCCTCGCACAGGGGGCCGTCATGTCGATCGAAGACGGCGTGGTCCTTGCCCGCTGCCTCGACGAAGAGGATGGCCGGATCGAGGCGGCGCTGACCCGCTTCGAAAGCGCCCGGATCGAGCGGACCCGGGACATGGTGCTTGGCGCGCGCGACAATACCTCGCGTTTCCACAATGAGGAATTGCGCAGCGAGGCGAGCGCCGAGCTCTACATGCAGCGGGAATGGAGCCGCGCGCCAATCAAGGACCGCTACGACTGGCTCTATTCCTACAAGGCCGAAGCGGTCGCGGTGTAAGCTGCCCGCCCCCTGCCCCGGACTGGCTTCGGGAAGGGGAGCGCCGCCCCCTGCCCCCGCGCTGACGCGGGGGCTTTTCTCTCTCCGCCACGCGCGTCCCGCATCACCGGATCGCCGTACCTCGCGGACCTTGACGAAACCCGCCCTGCGACGTTCCATGCCCGAACCACGACCGACTGGAACGGGCGAGAGCCCGGCGGCGTTTGGTTCCCGCGTATGAAACGGAGCCCCCATGAAACCGATCCTGATCGTGATGACCTCGCATGGCGACAAGGCCGGGCACGGCCCGACCGGCTATTTCCTCTCCGAAG
>Ga0182738_1004761_pt1 | contig 14822 bp, 10 predicted proteins | sample eDN5th30CBELigMG_FD_128876 | JGI IMG/M metagenome (GOLD analysis project Ga0182738, IMG submission 128876) | Enriched Miracle-Growth compost microbial communities from Emeryville, California, USA - eDNA 5th pass 30_C BE-Lig MG (version 2)... ... | reverse complement strand
TGCCCTGCCGACAAGGATTCGAGCAAACGCACCAAATGGCGTTGATCAATGGTGCCCAACATGCCGCGCACGGCGTCTTCGGTCAGATTACCTGCGCTATAGGCAATCGCCTGATCAGTCAGCGATAAGGCATCGCGCATCGACCCGCCCGCCGCCTGCGCAATAAGACGCAAGGCAGGCAACTCGTTGGTGACGGATTCGTCGGCCAGTACTGATTGCAAATGGCCGACAATGGCATCGGGCGGCATTTGTTTCAGGTTGAATTGCAAACAGCGTGACAACACCGTGACGGGAATTTTCTGCGGATCCGTCGTTGCCAGGATGAATTTCACATGAGGCGGGGGCTCTTCGAGCGTTTTCAGCATGGCGTTAAACGCATGCCCTGTCAGCATGTGGACTTCGTCGATCATGTAGACCTTGTAACGGCCCGCGCCCGGTGCATACACCGCCTGCTCAAGCAGTTGGGTCATTTCCTCGACGCCGCGATTCGAGGCTGCATCGAGCTCGAGGTAATCCACGAAACGGCCGGCATCGATCTCGGTACACGCGCGGCACTGCCCGCAGGGTCGAGAAGTGATGCCGGTTTCGCAATTCAGCGATTTCGCCAGAATGCGCGACAACGTTGTTTTGCCTACACCACGCGTGCCAGTGAACAGCCAGGCGTGATGCAGCCGTTGCGTATCAAGCGCATGAGTCAGCGCGCGCACCACGTGGTCCTGGCCTACCAGGGTATCGAACGAACGTGGGCGCCACTTGCGGGCCAGTACCAGATAAGTCATGGTCGGATTGTAGAGCCAGTTGTGCGCGGCCTGCACGCCGGATAGCAAAAACGCCCCCACGCCTTCGGCTAGCCGTCCACCTCGCGGCGACATTTTTGTCTTGAGATGACCCAAGACAAAAAAAGGGCGCCGCAACCAGCGCGCGAATTACCAAAAATGATGACAATTCGTTCCGATTACGGCGCCCCTTTTGGGGAAACCGGTTGACGAGCCTTACTCCGGCACTGATCCTAAACGACTATGGCTGCTTCGTTCCCGACCTGACCAGGTTCACCGCCGAACCATGCGAAGGGGCCCGTCGACCGACATTCTAGCAGAGCGGCCGTAAGGCCGCTTGCCTGACTGTCGGTCGGCGGGCCCCGAGGGGCCAGTATTTGGGGCTCCCTCCCCTGGCCCCCTTCCTCCCAGAGGGAGGGGGTGGGGTAATTGCTGTTGACGGGCGGCGTACTAGCGAAAGGGTCTGGGAGCGGCTGTTTTTTTCTGGCGCTGAGTTGACGGACCATCACGCGTAATCGCCTCGGCGATTACGCCTAGTGCTTATTAATGTGGCTAAGATCCCCGGCAGACACATACCCAATAGGATGAGCCCGCCTCCTAGAAGCACATTGGCAGAAAGACTTTCATGCAGCAGCCAGGCCGCAAACAGTGCCGCGAACACTGGCTCCAGGTTATAAATCAGGACGGCGCGAGTGGCCGTGGTGTAACGCTGGTAATGTGTCTGAACCCAAAAAGTCATCACGGTAGAAAATACCGACGTGACCAGCAGCGCGACTATCAGCTCGCTGTCCCACACTGCGGGCAGCACCTCCCCTCCCATGAAATGCTGAATCAGCATTGTGATCGCCCCCATCGTGGCGATCTGCAGAAAGGTCAACGTCGCATTATCATGATGAGTGGTGAGCTTATTAAGGGCAAGAATATGAAGAGCGGTAAACACCGAACCGACAACCACAAGAAAATCGCCACGCTGTAATTTCCAACCATCGATATCCGACATCAGATACAGCCCCGCCACACAGACCAGCAGCAGTTCGGCTACCCAGCGTTTATGCTCGGCTATGCGGCTCATGCCCCCCTCAACCGTTGAGCGGTGGACACCAATAGATCCAGAGCCATATCCATCTCTTCGGTTTTTGTCTGATGGCTGAAACTCAAACGTATCGCACTTTGCAGTACCTCATCGCTCAGCCCCATCGCGCAATACATGGCTGGGCCGCCATGGTATGTGGCTCGGGAACGCTTGGCGTGGAAAGTATTTCTACAAACATGGGCTCGTCGGCGGTCGCCACGTAGACACTATGCGTTGGCTCACTGAGCCACATCAGGCACGCCACGCTCACGTGCAAGGCGCAAGTCAGCAAACCAGCGAAGATGCGCTCACCCCAGCTATGTTTGATAGGTCTACTCAGACCGTAGTATTGGTCAGCCATATGCATAAAACCATCCGCAAGACACAGTTGCCCGCCTTATAACTAACAAGACGACGGATGGTAGATTGCCAATCAGCCTATAAATCTATCCACAGTGCTGCTCTCGGGAAATATAGGACTGATCTGGCTGGACGAGCGTCTAAGGCAGTAACCTGGACACAGTAGCGCTGCAGTTGGTCGGCGTGACGTTGGCGCATACGGGCAGCGAAATGCTCAGTCGATTCGTCGGGATGCGGGCGAGCGGTTTTGTAGTCGACGATAAGCCAGCCGTCTTCGGTACTGAGGGCGAGGTCGATGACGGAAACACGGCCGGCGGCATCGATGAGGGGCCATTCTCGGCGAGCGCCTGACTGCGACAGCAGCCAGCGGCCGCGATCGTGGGCCAGCGTAGCCAAGAGCGTGTCCAATACAGCTTGGGCCGCGTCGGGCGCCAACGCGGCAGGCATACCGGCGCGGGTCAGCTGCTTTTGCATGACGGGTAAATAGTCACGCAGCGCTTCTTCGGGCCATGCATTGAGACCGTCCTGACCGATGCGCGCCAGCCACGCATGGGCCAGCGTACCGATCGCCGCGTCGTGGGCGGTTTCGAGTTGCCATGCGGGGTGCTCGCCACGCGGCCCTGTTGGGTCAACGGAGGTGCTCATACCGAAACCCGGGCCGCCGATATCAGCACGTTGAGTATGCAAACGCTCGATGCCCTCGTCGGCAATGCGGCGCAACGGCTCCCCAGCATCCAGGGCCGCCGAGCGGTCTATCAATGAGGTCGTGCCCTGCCAATCCGGCGCAGGAGACTTTTGATCCGACGGCAGCCATTCCCATAGGCGTCCCAGCAGGCTGTTTGCGGCTGGAGGCTTGGATTGCCCTGTGGCGGGATCGACGGCGACATTGCCCACGAGATGCAGCCGATGACGCGCACGAGTGGCCGCAACGTATAGCAAGCGATCGGTTTCATAGGCTGCACGGCGTCTTTCACGTGAGCTCAAATAACGGGAAACCGGATCGGCTTCTTTGTCCGCACGCGGTTTCACTGGACCGAACAACACGCGTTCGTTGGTTTGTTCAAAACTGACCAACGGCGCACGCTCTGCACGTGGAGATTTGTGCAGGCCGTACAAAATCACCGTGTCAAACTGCAGACCTTTGGATTTGTGCATGGTCATGATTTCAACCACACCGTTCTCGTCGGATCGGCCATCCGGCGCGGCATAGAGCCTGGCCAACGCGGTATCCAATTGGGCGGGGTCGAGTCCACCATGCGGCGCCAAGCGTTCGATCAAAACAAACAAACTCTCGGCATCCTCGGCCGCGCTGGCGCTGGCGTACAGAGCGGCACCACCCAGGCGATGCCACAATGATTCTAGCCATGCCGCCAATGGCATCGCACCGCTAGCGTTGGCCTCGTCCAGCAATATCGGAGCGACATGTACTAGGCGAGCGTATTCGTCGGGGGGCAAGAGCCGCTGCGCCACACACGATGCAGACTGAAGCTCTCGTCCTGTCAGCGATGCCGTCGAGGGTTGTCGTGGTTGCTCTGACTCTAGTTGTAGCTGTGGCTGTAGCTCTGACTCGGGCTCATCCCATAATGACAGGCTCTTCCCCCGGGACGGCACCTCTGCACGATTCGCTTTTTTACTCCGGCCGGTGACTACCTGAGTCGTTGCAGCTCCGTCATTCTCTCCCTCTGTCAAATCATTCGCAGCCGCCTCGCCTGTTGCCCTGCCCGTATTCATCGAAACGCGCAACGCCGCAGCCAACAAGGTCGGAATCGGTGTCGTCAAATCCTGCCCGAACAAGGCGTGTAACGTATTCAACGTCAGCCCGCACCATGGAGCGCGCAATACTGACAGCCACGCCAAACGATCCGACGGATGCGCCAAAGCGCGCAGCAATTGCACCAGATCAGACACGACCTGCCGCTGTCCCAAGGGGACGAGATCCACCGCACGACAAGCGATGCCCGCCTGGGTCAAGCGGCGCACCAATTGCCCCAGATGCCCCCGCGCCCGCACCAAAATCGCAACTGGGTGCCGGCTCGCGGGGTCACGTTCCAGTAGTGCCTGCTGAACCAGTTGCACTGTCAAAGTCTCTGCGGCCTCATCAGCCTCGTTCACGCCTGCCGCACTGAATGCCCCATGAAAACGCACCGGCTCACCCGGCAGTTGTGGATTGAACGCGGCGGAATCGGTGTAGGCGATCGCACCGGCAGCGGCGTCATTACGTACTGGCAGCAGACCACGGAATGTCGCGTTGACCCAGTTGACGACACCAGCCTGAGAGCGAAAATTATCCGTCAGCTGTAGAAATTGCGGCTTGATTTCGCCAATGCCATCTTCCGCTGCCTGCAGGAACAAGCCGACCTCCGCCTTGCGGAAACGGTAGATGGATTGCATGGGATCACCCACCAAAAACAGGGTGCGTCCGTCACCAGGCTGCCAGCCGGATGTTAACGTTGCCAGCAGATGAATCTGTGTCAAGCTGGTGTCCTGAAATTCGTCGATCAACAAATGGCGAATCGACGCGTCCAGCTTCAACAGCAACTCACCCGGATCATCCGCAGAGCCTAACGCGTGCGAGGCGCGTTGCGCGATCTCGATGAAATCGACTTCGCGTGTTTCCGCAAAACGTAAATGCAATTGCGCGACCGCGAGCTTCAGCGTCATCAACTGTGCACTCAAGACACGCCATTGATCTTCGCTGAATTCGGCGGGAGGCACCGAATCCACCGCGTCCAACATCCAGATCCATGCGGCATCAGGGTCAGCCGCATCCAGCCACTGTGTAAAAATCTCTTTGTGATCGCACTTGGGTGGAAAACCCAGTTTTTTATTAACGCCACGCGCACTGCGCAGCCCACCCGCCGAGGTCAACAACAGATGGCGCACGGCTTTCCACTGCGCCAGGCATGCGGCATCGGGCATCAGCGGCTCATTCCAATCGCGCAGCGGGGCCAGCGCATGTGCAGAGCCATCCTCGTCCAACATGGCAGCGGCCATCCGCGCAGGCCAGCACAATGCATTATCCCAGCCCAGCGGCATCGCCTGTGCCAGTGCATCCAAGTCTTCGCCTATCGCTTCGGCCAAAGCGTCTTGCAAAGCCTCGCGATCGCTGCCGTGGGCCAAGAGTGGCAACCATTGATCACGCTGCCCCAACATCGCAGCAATGGCCTCGACGGCGGCCTGCGTATCGACATCCAGATGCTTTAACAAGATACGCACCGCATCGAAATCATCGACCAAGGCCAACGTCGCGCGCGCCGCGGCTTCGTAATGCGCCTGAGCATCATCGGCGATATCCGGCATTCCACCCAATTCCGACAACCACGGCATGCCACGCACCAGCCCCGCGCAAAACGAGTCGATGGTACGGATCGATAGCCGCGCCGGATGCTGCAAGAGTTTCCAGCCCAAGGCTTCATCTCGCGCCAAGGCCTCGCGTGCCAGTTGCCAACTGCGCTGGCCATGCTCTGTCTCCGGCATGGGGCCATTGCCATCGCGCAATTTACTCAATACACGAGCATGCATCTCGGATGCCGCTTTGCGCGTAAAGGTAATCGCAACGATTTCCTCCGGCCGGTTGACCGTCGCCAACAACGCCAGAATACGATCAGTCAATAGCTCGGTCTTGCCGGAGCCGGCGGGCGCCTGCACCAAATACGATGTGGCGGGATCCAACGCGCGAGCACGTGCGAGGTAATCAGAGGGTTGACGAACGGTACTGCTCATTCCTCATCCCCCTCGTCTTCTAAATGCAGTCTCAGAAATGGCATGGCATCGCAATACTTCAAATCGTCCTGACGATAGACCACATTCGCGGCGTACCCTGTCGCGTATTCGTCTGCCAATGCCTCTACTGCCCCACGCCAACGATGCAAAATGTCACGCCAGGCCTGTCCCTCAAAGGCCTTGCTGGCCTCGACCGCCGTCACACCTTTCATACCCAAATCCGTATCCGTCAAACCGCTGGCCACTACCTGGCGCGCGTGTACCTGCGCCAATACCAGCGCCGCGACGTCCGCGTCAGGTGTATCGCCTGACAGTACCGCCGCATAAAACGGCAACTGCAAATTCACGGGACGCACGCGCGCCCAGTCAGACTCTGGATTCCCCGGCGACATCCCCGTTTTATAGTCGACAATCACGGCCCTGCCATCGGGCAGGCGGTCCAATCGGTCCAGGCGCACGGTCAACGCCAACGGGCCGCGCGACCAATGATGCGACTCCTCGACTTGCGCCACTTGAAACGGCATCCGTTGAGCCTCGAGATCAAACCATCCTGCCAGCACCGTTCGCCCTCGCTCACACTCGAGCTCGCACAATGCGGCCGGATAGGTTTTCAGCTCGGTCGCCGCCGCCTCGTCGATGGCGTGGTCGATCAGCGTGGACAAACGGCCCTCTGCAATGGCAGCGTGCAAATCATCTTGACTAGAAAACATGCGCCACACCAGCTCCAGCGCACGATGCAGAAACTGTCCGCGCACATTTTGACTGGCCAGGTCGGCATAATCAGCCAGCGCCCGCCCTCCCAAACGATGACGCACAAACGCCCATAAAGGATTGCGAGCCTGCGTATCAAGGACATCCAGTCCGCCAGTGGCGCCAGCCGCACGCCCGGATGCTGCCGCCGCATGTTCATCACCTACGGCAGCCGGCAGTCTGATGTCACTTCCGTCATTGACGGGGTGCGACGTCGCTACGGACGCGCTGCCATCACTCAAGGGTGCTAGGGCCAACCCCGGTCCTCGGTTATCGAGCAGCAGCTGTTGTGGCAGCAACACCGGAGCCACGCGCGCGGGCATCTGCCAATTCGTCAACGGCACGTGCGCAATCAGGGGAGATGGCCGCAACTCACGCTCGCCATCCATATGGGCGTGACTCACCACGACCTCAGGTGCGCAACGACATAGCGCGGCGTACATGGACTCTGCCCACTGCCGCTCGCGTTCAGGCGTGGCACGTGGTGCGCCAGCCTGACGCAACACCATCAGAGGTAACAGCGGATTCGGCTGAGGCGTGGCGGGCAGGACATCATCCGTCAACCCCAATATCCACACGCCATCCCAATGCCCGCCTTCAGCTTCTAGCAAACCGAGCACGTCCAATCTCGCCGAAGGATCGCGCTGAGGTTGAAACGACGATGCCAGCGCCGCACGCTCCAACAATCGGACCGCAGCCCGGCCATTCAATGGCCCCGCGGCAGGCGCCAGTGCGGCGTAGCGGCCGAGTAAATCCCCCAAGGCCCCCATGACTTGATAACCCACACTATCCAGCGGCCGCTCGCCCGGGAAACCCAATGCCATCAGTGCCGCACGCATCGCAGGCATCCAGACGTCAGATGTCGCACGCTCGCCGATCCGCCGCCAAATCTCCAGCGCGACAGGCCAAGCGGTCGATAGGGTCGTGCCTTGCGCGGCGGATTGAGCGCCATCGATATCCATGCGCACCATCGCGACAGACACATCGCTGTCACCGCGCCTGGCAATCTCACCCGCAATATCCCGCTGCCATTGAGCCGCATCAATATGGCTGAGCCCCTTGCGACGCCAGCGCGCATCAATGGCCGCCAACCTCGCGCCATCACTGCGATCCCCCGCACAATGTCCCGCCAGCAATGCCGTCCCTAACGTGGGCGCATCCACCACCTCCGCAGCCGCCATCTCGGCCAATGCATGCAGCCACGCCAACGCCGCCCTGACCGCGGGCCACTCTGTCAGCGGCCGCCCCACCGCAACGTTAAATGCATGCCCCCCTTTGGCCAACGCCTGCCCCACCACACGGCGGGCAAACGGTGACTCGGATTGCAACTGCGCCGACACAATCGCATAACGTCCAGCGGGATGCTCGTCCAACCGCTGGGCCGCCCAGGCGGCCGCAGCGCGCCATTCTCCGCCCCCGTCATCGGCACAATACCGCGCCGGCCAGGCCGCTTCGACCTCGTTATCCTGCAACCAAGACAACTGCGACCCGCCGTGCTGAAACGCATCCAATAACGCCGCAAATCGTGGCGATACATCCGTAAACCCCGCCAGGACCAATTGCGGCGGCGCATCGATGGCGCCGTTTTGCAGCGCGTGCAGCACGCGGGTATAGCCCTGATTCGCATCCTCTGCGTCAATCGCACGCAACTGCTGACGATAACGCGCCCGCCAGCGCGCAAACCCCCGATACTCATCGGTGTCAGCACCGCTGGGCACCTGCAGATCCCATTCATCCATCAACGAATCGGCATCCATCGCCAGCGCGGCGGCCTGGGCTACGTCCAACAAAACGCGCTCGCCCTCCTCTGCACCGATCGCGTCCACCCATACCATCTGCGTCGCAAACGTATCCAAACGGTGTGCAGGCAAATCAACATCCGCGACAAACGCCAAATCAGCACCGGCCTCGACCAGCCAGGCGCCCAGCGGCAGCACACGCGGCAACTCGCTGACTTGCCGCTCGCGGCGCAGTTGGCCCGCGAGGTCCAATGTCAGACGGCGCGCCAGGCGATTGTTCACCGTCAGCACCAGCGTCTGCGCGGCAGGCAGGCGGCCGACATGCTCCAGCGAAATGAGAGAGCGAGATTCCGCGTCGTAGTTCATGCAGTTCAAACAAAACGGCTCAGGCCGAAAAATCGGGATCAGAGCCGCTAGGATAACCGCATCAGACACGGAAACGGAGGATCAATGCATCACCTATATGGTGTCTCTCCTGCCTCGCATTTGAAACTTTCAAAAAGAGGCGCTCCGCCACGTGGGTTGAACCGGCGCCAAAGGAACACATCCGATGTCCACTGAAGCACGTTTTCCCTATCGCGCCGCCAACGCCGTCGTCGCGGCGAGTTTTTTCCAGCGCACGGCCTCACTCTGCACAAACGCCCCCAATTCTGCAGATGTACTCGTATGAACTTCGGCGCCTTGCTCGTCGATTTTCTTGACTACCGCCGGGTCATGCAAGGCCTGGTTCAGTGTGGCATTGAGCTTCTGGACAATGGCAGTATCGGCTTTCGCAGGAGCAAAGACCGCATACCATTGCGGCACCTCTACGCCCGGCACGCCCGCCTCGGCCAATGTCGGCAGATCAGGCAATACAGGCGATCGCGTCGAGCCTGCCACTGCCAGTGCGCGGATTTTTCCGGATTTCAAATGCGGATACACGCTAAACAGGCTGGGAAACATAACTTGTGTCGTGCCTGCCAAGGTATCGACCAGTGCGGGCGCGGAGCCTTTATACGGCACATCCAACATGTCTGCGCCCGTGGCCTGGTTAAACAACTCTCCCGCCACGGAAGGCGCCGTCCCGGCGCCTGCCGAGGCAAAGCTCAAGCTGTCCGGATGCTCTTTGCCGTATTTAACCAGCCCGGCCACATCATTGACGCCGATACTTGTCGACACCACCATGATGGTCGGTGAGTCCGCCACGCGGCCAATGGGCGTGAAATCCTTGACTGGATCGTAATCCAGCTTTTGCAAAGCCGGATTAATGCCATGCGTACCGATATACCCCAGCATCAGCGTATAACCATCGGCGGGTTGGCGGGCCACATACTCAGATGCAATCGCCCCCTGGGCACCCGGCTTATTCACCACAACAATGGTCTGGCCCAACAAATCACCCATCTTTTCTCCGATCACGCGTGCCAAGGCATCATTACCACCGCCAGGAGCAGTAGGAACAATCAATGTAATCGGTCTATCTGGATACGCGGCATATGCGGTGCCTGCCGCCAGGGCGCCACACATGGCCATCGCACTCACCATTTTTTTGCTAGAAAAGAACTTCATTATTCGTCTCCCAATTGTTTTACAAAACTCGCTCACGCTGGTTAATGCATTCTCGTCATGCACGTTGTGACTTAGCGTGGCGGTAGTGATTAACCTCGCCTCGGCTGTGGCCCCGGTTACGCCGCCTCCAACTGCAGCGACCGGCCGGCCAATTGATACTGGCCTGGCACGTACAACATCCCTTTCATGATTTTTCTCGCGGTACGTATCAGGCCCGCCGCATGCACGAGTCCACTGGAAGGATCCAATGCCACATCGATATCCATTCCACCGGATGGATGCTCGATACGCACCGTTCTATAGCCCTCCTGCACATCAGGGCCTCCACACCAATGTGCGACCGTACCAGGCATAAAAAAAGCACTCGCCACGCCCACCGCTCCCGTTGCCGCATGCGCTTTATGACAGGTATGCGGCGTGAAATAGCGCGAACGCACAGAAGCGCCCGTATCAGTGGCCGATAGCAGCACGGGTTTGGGAATGACGCTATCACTGACATCTCCCAGTCCCATACGTACCCCCGCCTCTAGACGGATACGCTCCATTCGATCCATCAACGCCACGTTGCCGTCCAACACTGCCGGCGCCTCGTCGCCACACAACCCAAAATCGGCCGCTCGCATCAATACCATCGGCATGGCCGCATCGATCAACGTCACCGGCAGACCATCTATCGTCTCCCGCCTGTGCCCCGTGGGAAACAACTGCCCAGTCACCGCGCCCCACGCATCCTGAAAATTCAACCGTACCGGCGCCGCCGGCCCGGACACGCCGTCAATGCAGGTGTCGCCTTCATAGGTCAGCCGCCCTCCTGGTGTTTGCACCACCGCCTCTATCACGGCCCCTGTGTTCACATTGTGTACCCGCACAGGCGTCACACCATCACACGCCTTCACCAAACCTTCCTCGATCGCGAACGGCGCCGCCCCTGACAACATGTTGCCGCAATTCGGCCGCGTATCGACTGAAGCCCGATCGACGGAAACTTGTGCGAATAAGTAATCAATATCGCAGCCAGCGCGCGATGAACGAGACACGATCGCGACTTTACTTGTCAGGCTGTTGCCACCTCCCAGCCCATCAACCTGCAAGGCATGAGGTGAGCCCATCGCCAGCAACAACAAACGATCTCGCTCCACAGGATCGGCAGGCAGCCAATCCGCCAGAAAAAAGGGGCCGCGTGACGTACCGCCACGCATCAGCACACAAGGGATCACGGTTTCCATGTGAGGCATTCTGCGCCGGGCACGGTAATATGTGAATTGCAACTTATCTATGGATTAATGCATGACACGCATCAATTTCGATTTGCAGGAATTGCAGGCGTTTGTGGCCGTGGCCGAGCGCGCCAGCTTTCGCGCGGCAGCGGAGGACTTGCATCTTTCTCAGCCGGCGTTGAGCCGGCGTATCGAAAAACTGGAAGATCTGCTTGGTGCGCGGCTGCTGGAGCGCACGACGCGGCGCGTCGCACTGACGAATGTGGGCCGTGTTTTTCTGGAGCGTGCGCGCAGCGCCATTGACGAGTTGGACCGGGCCGTTTTGAGCATTGGAGACTTGGCGGCGCAACGCGGTGGTCTAGTCACTGTCGCCTGCGTACCGTCCGTTGCTTATTACTTTCTACCCTCGGTCATCCGTGAATATTCGAAACGTTTCCCACGCATCCGCGTACGCATCATCGACGAAACGGCCAACACCGTACTCAATAGTGTCGTCACCGGGCGTGCGGATTTTGGAATCAGTTTTTTCGGCACACAAGAGCCCGACGTGGATTTCAAATCGATACTGCGCGAGGACTTTGTACTGGCCATCCGCAACGATCATCGCTTTGCCAACCGGCAGAGCGTATCCTGGGAGGATCTCGCCGAAGAGCGCTTTATGACAGTCGCCAAAGAAAGCGGCAATCGTCTATTGATTGACGACGCATTGGCTAAAAGTGGCAAACGTACGCTTAGCACCTATGAAGTCAGCCATATCATGACCCTGCTCGGCATGGTCGAAGCCGGATTAGGGGTAGCGGCCGTACCGAAATTGGCGATGCCATTGACCTCACACGCGACGCTGACGAGTGTGAAACTGGAACATCCTCGTGTCACACGTACATTGGGCTTGATTTCGCGCCGCGGACGGCCGCTGGCACCTGCAGCGCAACAGCTCTACACACTGATTCACCAGTCGGGGAAGACAGCCAAAGGCCGCTCACAGCCTCGCCGAAAACCCAGCGCGCGCCCCAAACCAAATGCCTGACCCCGCGGCTGAACCACGAGCTCCCTTGCTTTGCAAAGACAGAAAAATTTCTGTGTTATCGAGTCTGCGCTCTATTCAACCGCGCAGCCTCGTCCTCCGCGTACTCTTCTTCTCCTGGTTCATACGAACCCTCATAAAGACACTCATCACGGTCCCACGTGCACGCGTTAAAAAGCCGACTCGTCGTGCGTGAACTCATGCATCCGGCCATCAACACAGTGAGACACAGCACAACGCCACAACGGCCCAACGTTTGAATCGACATATTCCCTTCGCCCTACAAGACTGGTTTTAAGTGTTGTTATAACAAGTTATGGACGAAGAGTCCTGGAAATCCAAACGGCAATCGCAAGGTACCACTACGCTGAATCCAGCTGACGCCAACGCCGCACTGCCGAGCGGTAGCTGTCAATGCATGTAGACACCGTGCCGTGATGTATGACGATCATCTTCTGTCGGCTTACCTCATTCCTTCAAAGCCCGCCCAGTATCCAGCCAGCGGCTTTCTCCGCGATCATCAACGTCGGGCTATTCGTATTGCCACTGGTAATCTTCGGCATGACGCTGGCGTCGACGACTCTCAAACCCGACACGCCATAGACCTTGAGATGTGGATCGACAACGGCCATTGCATCATCGGCTCGGCCCATCTTGGCTGTGCCCACCGGATGGAAAATCGTTGTCGCGATATCGCCTGCTAGCCGAGCGAGTTCCTCATCCGTCTGGAACTGTGTGCCAGGCTTGTACTCAAACGGCTTGTAGCCCGCCAGGGCAGGCTGACTCACGATGTTGCGCGTCACTCTCAAGGAGTCCGCCGCAACCTTTCGATCCTCTTCTGTGCTCAAGTAATTCGGGCGTATGGCAGGCGCCTGTGCGGGATCCTGACTTTGGATCTGCACAGTACCTCGACTCGTCGGATTCAAATTGCAGACACTGGCCGTAAAAGCATTGAAGGTGTGCAGCGGCTCGCCAAACGCATCCAGGCTCAAGGGCTGCACATGGTATTGAATATTTGGATGCGGCTTTGAGGAGTCGCTGCGCGTAAACGCCCCCAACTGCGAAGGCGCCATGCTCATGGGGCCACTGCGGCGCATAGCGTATTCCAGCCCTATCATCGCCTTCCCCCACAGCGTGCTCGCGATCTGATTCAGCGTTCGGGTACCCTCGACTTTATAAACCGTGCGAATCTGCAAATGATCTTGCAGATTCTCCCCCACCCCTGGCTTGTCCAACTGCACTTCGATACCCTGCTGCTGCAGCAATGATCCTGGACCAATCCCCGAGAGTTGCAACAACTGCGGTGTGCCGATACTGCCTGCGGCCAGAATGACTTCGCAGCGGGCCTGAATATGTTGGCGAGCGCCATCGCGTATCACCTCCACCCCCTTGCATGCCAGACCACCATCTGCCGCGCGCTCAAGCTTCAATTTCGCGACTTGCGTATTCATCCACAACGAGAAATTGGTACGCGACATGCAGGCCGGGCGTAGAAAGGCCTTGGCCGCATTCCAACGCCAGCCTGATTTTTGATTGACCTCGAAATAGCCAACACCCTCGTTAGACCCCTGATTGAAATCATCGCTGGCAGGAATGCCCGCCTGTTGGGCTGCCTGTGCAAACGCATCGAGGATGTCCCAGTGCAGCCGCTGCTTTTCCACCCGCCATGGCCCGCCGTTACCGTGAAAACGCGCAAAACCAGGATCACGATTCGCTTGATCGCCGTCGAGTCGATAATGATCCTCATGCCGCATGAAATCCGCCAGGCAGTTTTCCCATGACCACGCGGATTCGCCTGTACTGTCGGCCCAGCCGTCATAATCGCGCGCCTGGCCCCGCATGTAGATCATGCCGTTGATACTGGAGCAACCACCCAGCGTTTTGCCTCGCGGATAGCGCAACGACCGGCCGTTGAGCCCGGGGTCCGGCATCGTGTTAAAGCACCAGTCGGTACGGGGATTGCCAATGCAATAGAGATAACCGACTGGGATGTGTATCCAGTGATAGTTGTCCTTGCCTCCCGCCTCGATCAACAACACGCTTTTCTGACCATCAGCCGATAGGCGATTCGCCATCAGGCATCCGGCAGTACCCGCCCCGATGATGACGTAATCAAACGCGTTGTCAGCCATCCCTGTCTCCCATTTTTTGTCTAGCCGTACCTGATGAATATACGGTCTTGCGTGAAAGAGATCCCATCGACGATCTGGACGGCCCCTTTCTCATCACGCGCTCAGTTTGCCCGCAACGGATGGTCTGATCCAATGAGAAGTGCTTGCCACCTTTATAAGCATCGCAAATAATAGGCATTATGCCAAGCCACACTCATCTCCCGATTGACCCTCAGGCATTGCGCACGTTCACGACCGTGGCACGCATCGGAAACATCACGCGTGCCGCCGAGCGCCTGCATCGCAGCCAACCCGCGATCAGCCTGCAGATCAAAAACCTGAATGCGGTCACCGGGCTCAGACTGTTTCATCGCACGCATCAGGGGATGGAGTTGACACCCGAGGGTGCCGCGTTGCTGCCCCTGGCGGACAAGGTGCTCAACGCCCTGACTGAGTTTTCCAACGCCGTCGCTGCATTACATACGACGGCTCGCGAGCACCT
>Ga0182738_1004760_pt1 | contig 14827 bp, 13 predicted proteins | sample eDN5th30CBELigMG_FD_128876 | JGI IMG/M metagenome (GOLD analysis project Ga0182738, IMG submission 128876) | Enriched Miracle-Growth compost microbial communities from Emeryville, California, USA - eDNA 5th pass 30_C BE-Lig MG (version 2)... ... | reverse complement strand
GCGCTCGACGAGGAATGAGCGCACGATAGCCTGACGGACATGGCCGAGACGAAGCAGCCCCGCGTCCGCTGGGGGTGGATCGTGTTCGCCGTCGTGCTCGGTCTCGTCGTGCTGTTCGTGACGGGGTTCGGCGGCGGGTCGTGCCCGTCGGCGACCGGCGAGGCGACCCCCTGCGCGTCCGAGCCGTTCATCGGACCGGTGGGGGTGTGGGTCGCGTGGATCGCCTACGTCCTGCTCGCGGCGTACGCCGTGTGGCAGGCCGTCCGCCGTCCGTGACGGCGCTTCCGAGCGTCGATCGGCCCCCTGTCGGGGACCCCTCGTAGACTCGACGCGTGGCATCCGACTCCTTCGTACATCTGCACGTGCACAGCGAGTACTCGATGCTCGACGGGGCCGCCAAGATCGGCGCCATGACGCAGGCCGCGTCCGAGTACGGGATGCCGGCGATCGCCGTCACCGACCACGGCAACACCTTCGCGGCGTTCGAGTTCTACCGCGCCGCGAACGCCGCCGGCGTCAAGCCCATCATCGGCCTCGAGGCGTACGTCACCCCGGGCACGCACCGCAGCGACAAGTCGCGCGTGCGGTGGGGCACGCCCGAGCAGAGCGACGACGACGTCTCGGGCGCCGGTGCCTACACGCACATGACCCTCCTGTCGCAGTCGACCGAGGGCATGCACAACCTCTTCCGCCTCTCCAGCCTCTCCTCGATCGAGGGCTACTACTTCAAGCCCCGCATGGACCGCGAGCTGCTGCAGAAGTACAGCAAGGGCCTCATCGCGACCACGGGATGCCCGTCCGGCGAGGTGCAGACCCGCCTCCGGCTCGGCCAGTACGACGCCGCGCGCGCGGCCGCCGCCGAGTTCCAGGACATCTTCGGCAAGGAGAACTACTTCGCCGAGATCATGGACCACGGCCTGTCGATCGAGCGCCGCGTCATGACGGATCTGCTCCGTCTCGCGAAGGACCTCGACATCCCGCTCGTGGCCACGAACGACTCGCACTACACGCATCAGCACGAGGCCGATGCGCACGCGGCGCTCCTGTGCGTCCAGTCCGGATCGACGCTCGACGACCCCAACCGGTTCAAGTTCGACGGCGACGGCTACTACATCAAGACGGCGCAGGAGATGCGCCAGATGTTCCGCGACCACCCGGAGGCGTGCGACAACACGCTCCTCATCGCGGAGCGCTGCGAGGTCGAGTTCAACACGTCGGCCAACTACATGCCGCGCTTCCCCGTGCCCGAGGGCGAGACCGAGGACAGCTGGCTCATCAAGGAGGTCGAGAAGGGGCTGCACTACCGCTACCCCGACGGCATCCCCGACCGCGTGCGCAAGCAGGCGGAGTACGAGACCGGCATCATCCTGCAGATGGGCTTCCCCGGCTACTTCCTCGTCGTCGCGGACTTCATCAACTGGGCGAAGGACCACGGGATCCGCGTCGGTCCCGGCCGCGGGTCCGGTGCGGGCTCGATGGTCGCGTACGCGATGAAGATCACCGACCTCGATCCGCTCGAGCACGGCCTCATCTTCGAGCGCTTCCTCAACCCCGACCGCGTCTCGATGCCCGACTTCGACGTCGACTTCGACGACCGTCGCCGCGGCGAGGTGATCGAGTACGTCACCGAGAAGTACGGGTCGGAGCGCGTCGCCCAGATCGTGACGTACGGCACGATCAAGTCGAAGCAGGCCCTCAAGGACGCCGGTCGCGTGCTCGGCTTCCCGTTCAGCATGGGGGAGCGGCTGACCAAGGCCATGCCGCCGCCCGTGATGGGCAAGGACATGCCCCTGGACGGCATGTTCGACCCGAACCACCCGCGGTACAAGGAGGCGGGCGAGTTCCGGACGCTCATCGAGACCGACCCCGAGGCGAAGACGGTCTTCGACCGCGCGCTGGGGCTGGAGGGCCTCAAGCGCCAGTGGGGCGTGCACGCGGCGGGTGTCATCATGTCCAGCGAGCCGCTGCTGGACATCATCCCGATCATGCGCCGCGAGCAGGACGGCCAGATCGTCACGCAGTTCGACTACCCGTCCTGTGAGGCCCTGGGCCTCATCAAGATGGACTTCCTCGGGCTGCGCAACCTCACGATCATCTCGGACGCGCTCGAGAACATCCGGACCAACCGCGGGGAGGAGCTCGACCTCGAGCACCTGAGCCTCGACGACCGCGCCGCCTACGACCTGCTCACCCGCGGCGACACGCTGGGCGTGTTCCAGCTCGACGGCGGGCCCATGCGGTCGCTCCTGCGGCTCATGAAGCCCGACAACTTCGAGGACATCTCCGCCGTCATCGCCCTCTACCGCCCGGGCCCCATGGGTGCGAACTCGCACACGAACTACGCCCTGCGCAAGAACGGCCTACAGCCGATCACGCCGATCCACCCCGAGTTGGAGGAGCCGCTCCGCGACATCCTCGACACGACCTACGGCCTCATCATCTACCAAGAGCAGGTGATGGCCATCGCCCAGAAGGTGGCCGGCTTCTCGCTCGGTCAAGCAGACATCCTGCGCCGCGCGATGGGCAAGAAGAAGAAGTCCGAGCTGGACAAGCAGTACGAGGGCTTCTCCGGCGGCATGAAGGAGCGCGGGTTCAGCGAGGGGGCCGTCAAGGCCCTGTGGGACATCCTGCTGCCGTTCTCGGACTACGCCTTCAACAAAGCGCACTCCGCCGCGTACGGCCTCGTGTCGTACTGGACCGCCTATCTCAAGGCCCACTATCCCGCCGAGTACATGGCCGCGCTGCTGACGAGCGTGGGCGACTCCAAGGACAAGATGGCGGTGTACCTCAACGAGTGCCGCCGCATGGGCATCCGCGTGCTGCCGCCCGACGTGAGCGAGTCGATCAACTTCTTCGCCGCCGTCGGCGACGACATCCGCTTCGGCCTGGGCGCCGTGCGCAACGTGGGCGCGAACGTCGTCGAGTCCATCGTCGCGTGCCGCGGCGAGGAGGGCTATTCGTCGTTCCACGACTTCCTCTCGCGGGTGCCCGTGCACGTCGCGAACAAGCGCACCGTCGAATCGCTCATCAAGGCGGGCGCGTTCGACTCGATGGGCGACACGCGACGCGCGCTCCTGGAGATCCACGAGTCCGCGACGGAGCAGGCGGTGCTCGACAAGCGCCGTGAGGCCAACGGCGAGGTGGGCTTCGACTTCGACAGCCTGTGGGGCAACGACGAGCCGCAGCAGGCGCGCAAGGTCCCGGAGCGCCCCGAGTGGACGAAGAAGGACAAGCTCGCGTTCGAGCGGGAGATGCTGGGCCTCTACGTCTCCGACCATCCGCTGGCCGGCCTCGAGATCCCGCTCGCCAAGCACGCCTCGACGAAGATCAGCGACCTGCTCTCCAACGAGGACCTGCAGGACGGCGACCAGGTCGTCATCGCCGGCCTCGTGACGAGCGTGTCGCACCGTGTCGCGAAGCAGAGCGGCAACCCCTACGGCATGATCACCGTCGAGGACTTCGACGGCGAGGTGACCGTCATGTTCATGGGCAAGACGTACACCGAGTTCCAGCCGCTGCTCGTCGCCGACTCGATCCTCGTCGTGCGCGGCCGCGTCTCGCGCCGCGACGACGGCCTCAACCTGCACGCCCAGTCCGCGTTCGTCCCCGACCTCGGGACGCTGGATGCCGGAGGCTCCCTCGTCCTGGTCATGCCGGAGCAGCGCGCGACCGAGACCGTCATCGGCGACCTCAAGCAGGTGCTGACCCGGCACGCCGGATCGACGGAGGTCGTCCTGCGCCTCTACAAGGGCGGCACCGCCAAGGTGTTCGACGTGCCGATCCCGGTGTCGGTGTCGGCCGACCTGTACGGCGAGCTCAAGGGACTCCTCGGACCGAACTGCCTCGGCTGAGCGGCCCCGCCTGTCGCTCGGAGGAGCGCCGAGTAGTATCGGGACGCGTATCCGACCCCGCGCCGTCCGGCGCATCCCCCTGGAAGGAACCACCGTGACCGACGAGCAGATCATCGAGCCGCCCGAGACGGTGGCGACCACGACGACCGACGAGGCCCCGCAGTACGGCGTGGGGCCGTTCACGATCCGTGAGGTCGCGCTGGTCGGGGTGTGGCTCGTCGCCTTCGTCGTCTCGTTCTTCCCCGTCTACAGCTTCGGCGTCCTCAACGCCGCCCTCGGCGGCGGCCAGTCGGTCTGGACGGCGGGCCTCGACTGGATCCTCACGATCGGCGTGCCCACCGCCGCCGTCTTCCTCCTCGTGCTGCGTCGCCTGTCGCCCGAGGGCATCCGCCGCGTCGGATCCCTGGGCATCGACCAGTTCGCGTCGGTCGCGTTCTCCGTGTCGGCCGTCGTGTGGCTCACGTGGCTGTGGCAGAACGTCGCGCTCGCGCTCGGCTCCGGGGTGTGGATCCGCTCGTGGGTCGTGTGGGTGGAGTTCTTCCTCGCCCTCGCCGGCGTCGTGCTCACGGTGTTCGCGCCGATCATCCCGCCGCTCCGCGACGACTTCCGCGGCCGCCCTGAGGCACCCGCCCACCGCAACGCGCGCCAGGTGCGCCCCGTGACGCCGCGTCCGCCGCGGCCCCGACCCGAGCCGCAGGCGGCCCCGGCGTCGCCGGAGGAGCACGCGGCGCCGTCGGGTCCGCCCACCGACACCGCCGCCTACAACGCGCTCGGCTTCGCCGACACCGGCGCCTACGACCTCGGCGCCCCCGCTCCGGCGGCCGACGCGGGTCAGGGAGACTGGGGCCCCCAGTACCTCCGCAGCGGCAGCGAGGAGTTCGCCCCCGCCGCCGATCCGGCCGACACCGGCGGCTACCGCCGCAGCGGCGCGTTCGTCGAGGCGGAGGCCGCCGCAGCCCCGGTCGCCGCGCAAGAGCAGCCGGTGCAGCAGCAGCCCGTGCAGGAGCAGCCCGTGCAGGAGCAGCCCGCGGCGCACGTGCACCAAGCGTTCTGGGCGCTCGCGCCCGAGGAGCGCGACGTCTACGACGAGCGCGGCGTGCCGATCTTCCGCATCGGCCCGACCGCGTGGGCCCTCGTGATCGAGGATCGCGGCTCGCTGTTCGTGATCCGCCACGAGGACGGCCGCATCGGGTACCTCCACGACGTCTCCGGCGTCACGCGCGGCTGACGTCCGCCGCGACCCGCCGCGCGGCGGGTCGCGGCGGCGCACTCCCGATACCCTGGAGGGATGCGCATCATCGACCTGCGCGGTCGCACCCTGACGACCGCGGAGCTGCTGGCCGCCGTGCCGCGCGCCGAGAGCGCGCGCGCCGAAGCACTCGCCGTCGCCGCGGACGTCGTCGCGTCCGTGCGCGACAGGGGAGAGGACGCCCTGCGCGAGCAGGCCGAGCGGTTCGACGGCGTCTCCGGCCACGCCGTGCGGGTGCCCGCCGCGCACATCGACGAGGCGGTCTCCGCGCTCGACCCGACCGTGCGCGAGGCCCTCGAAGAGGCGATCCGCCGGGTTCGCGTGGCCTCCGCGGCCCAGGTGCCCCCGGCATCCGTGACGGAGCTCGCCCCCGGCGCGCGCGTGACGCAGCGCTGGCAGCCCGTGTCGCGCGCGGGCGTCTACGTCCCGGGCGGAAAGGCCGTGTACCCGTCCAGCGTCGTCATGAACGTCGTCTCGGCGCAGGTCGCCGGCGTCGGGCAGGTCGCTCTGGCTTCGCCTCCGCAGCGCGAGCACGACGGGCGGGTCCACCCGACGATCCTCGCCGCGGCGGGTCTCCTCGGCGTCGACGAGGTCTACGCCATGGGCGGTGCGGGCGCCATCGGCGCCCTCGCGCACGGTGTCGCGTCGATCGGCCTCGAGCCCGTCGACATCGTGACCGGCCCCGGCAACAACTTCGTCGCGGCCGCCAAGCGCGCCGTCGCGGGCGTCGTGGGCACCGATTCGGAGGCGGGCGCCACCGAGATCCTCATCGTCGCCGACGACACCGCCGACCCGAGGCTCGTGGCGGCCGACCTCGTGAGCCAGGCCGAGCACGACGAGCAGGCCGCCGCCGTGCTCGTGACGACGTCGGCCGAGCTCGCCGAGTACGTGGACGCCGAGGTCGCGCGCGTCGCCGCGGCGACCCGTCACCGGGAGCGCATCGCGGCGGCACTGCGCGGCCCGCAGTCGGCCATCGTCCTCGTCGACGACATGACCGCCGCCGAGGCCTTCAGCAACGCATACGCGCCCGAGCACCTCGAGCTGCATATCGCCGACGCCGCCGCGGCCGCCGCGCGCTACGTCAACGCGGGGGCGCTGTTCATCGGCGACCACAGCCCCGTGAGCCTGGGGGACTACCTCGCCGGCAGCAACCACGTGCTGCCGACCGGCGGGCAGGCCCGCTACGCGCCGGGACTGGGGGCGCACACGTTCCTGCGCCCGCAGCAGGTCATCGAGTACGACCGCGACGCCCTCGCCGAGGTGGCCGGCCGGATCGACACGCTCGCCACGGCGGAGGCGCTGCCCGCGCACGGCGAGGCCGTGCAGGCGCGCTTCCCGGCGACGCCGCGGTCCTGACGCGTGCCGTAGTCTGTCGGTGTCATGCACTGCCCGTTCTGCCGCCACCCCGATTCCCGCGTGATCGACTCCCGTACCAGCGACGACGGGCTCAGCATCCGCCGCCGCCGCCAGTGCCCCGAGTGCGGAGGACGCTTCTCGACCATCGAGACCGCGAGCCTCAACGTCATCAAGCGCTCCGGCGTCATCGAGCCGTTCAGCCGCGACAAGGTCATGTCCGGCGTGCGCAAGGCCTGCCAGGGCCGCCCGGTGACCGAGGCCGACCTCGCGGTGCTCGCGCAGTCGGTCGAGGAGGCGGTGCGCCAGACCGGGTCGTCGCAGATCGACACCAACGAGATCGGGCTCGCGATCCTGGGTCCCCTCCGCGAGCTCGACGAGGTCGCCTACCTGCGCTTCGCGAGCGTCTACCAGGCGTTCGAGTCGCTCGAGGACTTCGACGCCGCCATCGCCCAGCTGCGCGCCGACCACGCGCGCTGAGGCGGCACGGCGCGGTCCCCGGCGCCGATAGCCTGGAGGGGATGTATCCCCTCCTCTTCCGCACGGTCCTCTCGCGCATGGACCCGGAGACCGCCCACCACGCCGCCATGGCCGTCATCCGCGTCCTCGGCGTCCCGCCGTTCTCGTGGATCGCGCGCGCCGTCACCCGCCCCGACGAGCGGCTGCGCACGCGTGCGCTCGGGCTCGCGTTCGACTCGCCGTTCGGCGTCGCCGCCGGCTTCGACAAGGACGTCACGGGCGTCAAGGGCCTGCGCGCGCTCGGATTCGGGCACATCGAGGTGGGCACGGTCACGGCGATCCCGCAGGACGGCAACCCGCGCCCGCGCCTGTTCCGCCTCGTGCCGGACCGTGCGGTCGTCAACCGCATGGGCTTCAACAACAGGGGAGCGGATGCCGCGGCCCGCCGCATCGCGAAGCTGCGGCGCCGCGCGCGCCGCGCCGTCATCGGCGTCAACATCGGCAAGAGCCGCGTCGTGGACGTGGCCGACGCCACCGCCGACTACCTGGCCAGCGCGACGCTGCTCGCGCCCCTCGCCGACTACCTCGTCGTCAACGTGTCCTCGCCGAACACGCCGGGGCTGCGCGGGCTGCAGGCGGTCGAGACGCTCGAGCCCCTCCTCACGAGCGTGCGCGACGCCGCCCAGGCGACGCCCCTCCTGGTGAAGATCGCCCCCGACCTGCCCGACGACGAGGTGGAGGCCGTCGCGCGTCTCGCCGTGCGCCTGGGGCTCGCCGGTCTCATCGCGACCAACACGACGATCTCCCGCGCCGGTCTCGCCACCGATCCGGCTGTCGTCGCCGCCGCCGGCGACGGCGGACTGTCCGGCGCGCCGCTGAAGACGCGCTCGCTGGAGGTGCTGCGCCTCGTGCGCGCGGTCGTCCCGGCGGACTTCTGCGTCATCTCCGTCGGGGGAGTGGAGACGGCCGCGGACGTGCGCGAGCGCCTCGACGCCGGTGCCGACCTCGTGCAGGGCTACACGGCGTTCCTGTACCGGGGACCCCTGTGGGCGCGGCAGATCAACCGCGGGCTGGCGCGCACGACGAAGGCCTGACCCGCCGGCGCGGCGGGACGGCGAGGATCAGGAGACGCGCGTGCCGCGCTTGACCTGCGGCTTGGGGATGCGCAGGAAGCGCATCTGGACCTGGCGCATCGCCGCGTACCAGCCGAGGCCCCGCTCCATCTTGTCGGCGCCGAACTTGCGCCGCGCGAGCGACTTGACGCGCGACGACGTGATGATCATCTCGATGATGACGAGGAGGATGACGCCCCACAGGGCGAAGAACGACCACGTCACCAGATACGTGCTCGGCAGGAAGCCGATGACGATCACGACGAGCATGAGGGGCATGATCCACTCGCTGATGCTCCAGCGGGAGTCGACCCAGTCGCGGACGAAGCGGCGCTGCGGGCCCTTGTCGCGCGCGGTGAGGTAGCGGTCGTCGCCGGCGGCCATGCCGATGCGCGCCTTCTCGCGCTTCTCGGCCAGCTCGGCGCGGGCGCGCGCCTTGGCCTCCTTGGTGTCGGCGACGAGGGGGCGCTTGCGCGCGGCCTCGCGCTCGGCGCGGGTCGGGGTGGGACGTCCCTTGCCCGTGGGCTTGTCCGTCTCCGGAGCGTGCTGCTCGTCGCTCGGAACGGGGGCGGAGGGGGTCTTGGCCACGATGGATCCTCGAGTGTCGCGTCAGGGGGCCTTCTAAGATTACCCGCATGACCTCCGAGACCTCCCCCCGAGAATCCGCTGTCCGCGAAGCCGTGAGCGCCGGCATCCCCGCCGCCCTCGCCGACCTCGGGGGACTGGTCCGGATCCCGTCGATCGCCTTCCCCGGTTTCGACCACGCCGAGGTGCGCCGCAGCGCCGAGGCCGTCCAGGCGCTGGCGGAGGGGACCGGGCTGTTCGAGCGGGTCGAGATCGCCGATGCGGCGATCCCCGGGACCGACGAGCGGGGCATGCCCGCGGTGCTCGCCACGCGCCCCGCGCGCAACGGGCGGCCGACGATCCTGCTCTACGCGCACCACGACGTGCAGCCGGTCGGCGACGAGGAGCTGTGGGAGACCCCGCCGTTCGAGCCGACGGTCGTCGACGGCCGCATGTACGGTCGCGGCGCCGCCGACGACAAGGCGGGGATCATGGCGCACATCGCGGCGCTGCGCGCCCTCCGCGACGTCACCGACGGCGACCCCGACCTCGGTGTGGCGCTGTTCATCGAGGGCGAGGAGGAGGCGGGGTCGCGCTCGTTCGCCCAGTTCCTCTCCGACCACGCGGACGCCCTCCGCGCCGACGTCATCGTCGTGGCCGACTCGGGGAACTGGGATGCCGTCACCCCCGGCCTCACCGTGACCCTGCGCGGCAACGTGCGCTTCACCCTGCGTGTGCGCACGCTCGAGCACGCGTCGCACTCCGGCATGTTCGGGGGAGCGGTGCCCGACGCGATGATGGCCACGGTCAAGCTCCTCTCGACGCTGTGGGACGACGACGGCGCCGTCGCGGTCGCGGGGCTGGCCGTGCGGGACGCCGCGACGCCCGACTACTCCGAGGAGACCCTCCGCGACGAGGCCGGTCTGCCCGAGGGCGTCCGCCCGATCGGCCGCGACACGATCCTCAGCCGGATCTGGAACAAGCCGTCCATCACGGTCACCGGGATCGACGCGCCCAGCGTCCGCAACGCCTCCAACACGCTGTCGCCCGAGGTCACCGTAGTGCTCAGCGCCCGCATCGCGCCAGGACAGGACGCCCGTGAGGCGTACGAGGCGATCGCGGCGCACCTGCGCGCGCACGCGCCGTTCGGCGCCGAGCTCACCTTCTCCGACGTCGACTGCGGCGACGGCTTCCTCGTGGACACCGAGGGGTGGGCGGTGGCCGAGGCGCGCCAGGCCATGCAGGACGGGTACGGCGTCGCGCCGCTGGATCTCGGCGTCGGCGGCTCGATTCCGTTCATCGCCGACCTCGTGCGGGAGTTCCCCGCGGCGCAGATCCTCGTGACCGGAGTCGAGGACCCGCACGCGCGGGCGCACAGCCCCAACGAGTCGCTGCACCTCGAGACCTTCCGCAACGCCGTGCTCACGGAGGCGCTGCTGCTGTCGCGTCTCGACGAGCGCAGCGCGTGAGACGGAGCCGGTCGCAGCATCGGGAGTTAGAATCGGGGGAAGCCGCACCTGCGGCCCCTTCTTGAGGAGAGACACGATGACCGACACCGCTCTGTCGCCGGAGACCACGACTCGTGCCCACGGCGTGACCCTGACGGATGCCGCTGCGGCCAAGGTGAAGAGCCTGCTGGAGCAGGAGGGCCGCGACGACCTGCGTCTGCGCGTCGCCGTCCAGCCCGGCGGATGCTCCGGCCTCATCTACCAGCTGTACTTCGACGAGCGCTTCCTGGACGGAGACAAGGCCGTCGACTTCGACGGCGTCGAGGTGATCGTCGACGACATGAGCGTCCCGTATCTGGACGGCGCCAGCATCGACTTCAAGGACACGATCTCCGAGCAGGGCTTCACGATCGACAACCCGAACGCGTCGGGCAGCTGCGCCTGTGGTGACAGCTTCCACTGAGTGAGACTTCTTCCACGACGAAATCGCCCCGGTCACCGGGGCGATTTCGTTTTCCCGCCTGAGTGCCTGGCCTGAATCATCCGTGAGGTTGCCCTAGACTGGCGGTGTCACATCCGCGTCCCGGAAAGGTGCACCGTGCACTCGAAACGCCGCCTCCGCTGGGCCGCCATCCCCGTCGGGATAGCGGCGGCCGTCGCCCTCGCTGGCTGCACTCCCACTGAGCTCCACGGATATCTCCCGGGGTTCGATGAGAGCGGCAAGGCGACGACGGACCGCACCGAGATGGTCGCCGGCCTCTGGACGACGTCGTGGATCATCCTGCTCGCCGTCGGCGTCGTGACGTGGGGGCTCATGCTGTGGGCCGTCATCGCGTACCGCCGTCGCAAGGGCCAGACCGGTCTGCCCGTCCAGCTGCGCTACAACATGCCGATCGAGATCTTCTACACGATCGTGCCGCTCATCCTCGTGGTCGGGTTCTTCGCCTTCACGGCGCGCGACCAGACGGTGCTGGAGACGCAGAACGACGACCCCGACGTGTCGATCGTCGCGTACGCCAAGCAGTGGGCGTGGGACTTCCAGTACAACGGCGACCAGGAGGACCAGTCCGACGCCGTGTGGACGATGGGCATCCAGGCCCAGGTCGACGACAAGACGGGCGACGTGGACCAGGCCGTGCTGCCGACGCTCTACCTGCCTGTCGACAAGTCCGTGCGCATCGACCTGCGCTCGCGCGACGTCATCCACTCGTTCTGGATCATCGACTTCCTCTACAAGAAGGACATGTACATCGGTCGCGACAACTCGTGGTCGTTCACGCCGACGCGCGAGGGCGAGTACGCGGGCAAGTGCGCCGAGCTCTGCGGCGAGTACCACTCCGAGATGCTCTTCAACGTGAAGGTCGTCTCCGAGAGCGAGTACGAGGCCTACCTCGAGTCGCTGCGCGCGCAGGGGAACACCGGTCCGATCGGCGAAGCGTACGACCGACTCGACAACCTGCCCGGGCGCGACGCGCCGGAGGGGTTCGAGCAGTCGGACACCGGCGACGGTGAAGGGAAATAAGAAATGACCACGACTCTTCCGCCGCAGGATCAGGCGCCCGGCGCCCGTCCGACCACCCTTCCGCCGCGCCAGGCGGCCCTGCTCTCGGCCTCCCGGACCGAGCAGAAGGGCAACATCGTCGTCAAGTGGATCACCTCCACCGACCACAAGACGATCGGCTACATGTACCTGATCGCCTCCGTGCTGTTCTTCATGCTCGGCGGCGTCATGGCGCTCATCATCCGCGCCGAGCTGTTCGAGCCCGGGATGCAGATCATCCCGACCAAGGAGCAGTACAACCAGCTGTTCACGATGCACGGCACGATCATGCTGCTGATGTTCGCGACGCCGCTGTTCGCCGGCTTCGCCAACGTCATCATGCCGCTGCAGATCGGCGCCCCCGACGTCGCGTTCCCGCGACTGAACGCGTTCGCCTTCTGGCTGTTCCTCTTCGGCTCGACCATCGCGGTCGCCGGCTTCCTCACCCCGCAGGGTGCGGCCTCGTTCGGCTGGTTCGCGTATCAGCCGCTCGCCAGCGCCACCTTCAGCCCCGGCGCAGGCGGGAACCTGTGGATGCTGGGCCTGGGCATGAGCGGTTTCGGCACCATCCTCGGCGCCGTGAACTTCATCACGACCGCCATCACGATGCGCGCCCCCGGCATGACCATGTGGCGCATGTCGATCTTCTCGTGGAACACGCTCATCACCAGCATCCTCATCCTGCTGGCGTTCCCCGTGCTGGCGGCGGCGATCCTCGCCGCGGCGGCCGATCGCGTGCTCGGCGCCCACATCTACGACCCGCATAACGGCGGCGTCCTGCTGTGGCAGCACCTGTTCTGGTTCTTCGGCCACCCCGAGGTGTACATCATCGCGCTGCCGTTCTTCGGCATCGTGTCGGAGATCTTCCCGGTCTTCAGCCGCAAGCCGATCTTCGGGTACAAGACCCTCGTCTACGCGACGATCGCGATCGCCGCGCTGTCGGTTGCGGTGTGGGCGCACCACATGTACGTGACGGGCGCCGTGCTCCTGCCGTTCTTCGCCCTGATGACCATGCTCATCGCCGTGCCGACGGGCGTGAAGATCTTCAACTGGATCGGCACCATGTGGCGCGGATCGGTGACGTTCGAAGCGCCCATGAAGTTCGCGCTCGGCTTCCTCGTGTCGTTCGTGTTCGGTGGTCTCACCGGCGTCATCCTCGCGTCGCCGCCGCTGGACTTCCACCTGTCCGACTCGTACTTCGTCGTGGCGCACTTCCACTACGTCGTGTTCGGCACGGTCGTGTTCGCGATGTTCGCGGGCTTCTACTTCTGGTGGCCGAAGTGGACGGGACGCATGCTCAACGAGCGCCTCGCCACGATCCACTTCTGGCTGCTGTTCATCGGCTTCCACATGACCTTCCTCATCCAGCACTGGCTGGGCGTGGACGGCATGGTGCGCCGCTACGCCGACTACTCGACGGCCGACGGCTGGACCTGGCAGAACCAGGTCTCCACGATCGGCGCGATGATCCTCGGCCTGTCGATGGTGCCCTTCCTGTTCAACGTGTGGCTCACGGCCCGCAAGGCGCCGAAGGTCACCGTCAACGACCCGTGGGGCTACGGTGCGTCGCTCGAGTGGGCGACCAGCTGCCCGCCGCCGCGACACAACTTCACGTCGATCCCGCGCATCCGCAGCGAGCGGCCCGCGTTCGACCTGAACCACCCGGAGGCTGCCGAGCAGTCGACGGGCCACGAGACGGTCCCGGCGGCTCCCGCCGTCGCCGACGGAGAGGCGAAGTAAACCATGCGTTCGAATGTGGGCCTGTGGTGGCTGCTCGCCGTCTTCTTCTTCCTCGTCGCGGTGGGCTACACCGTGTGGAATGTCCTGGCGGAGCCGGGACGCGAGTTCGTCCACGCCGTCGAGTGGGTGGGATCGATCGCGCTGCTGTTCGCCGCGTTCATGGCCGCGCTCATCGCGTTCTACATCCAGCGCGTGCACAAGGCGCAGCGTGGTGAGCTGCCCGAGGACGTCCTGACGGCCGACATCGATGACGGCGAGCCCGAGCAGGGGCACTTCAGCCCGTGGTCGTGGTGGCCCATCGTCCTCGCGTTCGCCGCGGCGCTCGGCATCATCGGCCTGGCGGTCGGCACGTGGATGCTTCCGATCGGCTTCGCGGTGCTCGTCGTCGCGCTGGTCGGCTGGGTGTACGAGTACTACCGCGGATACTTCGCCCGCTGAGGTCGATCCGCTGCGTCTGATCGCCGCCGCGGCCTCTCGCACAGGCCCGCGTGAAACCAACCAGGATGCCGCGTTCGCGGCGCCCTGGGCGGCCGGCGTGGCCGACGGCGTCGGGGGAGGTCCGGCAGGCGACCTCGCCTCGGCGGTCCTCGTGCACCGGCTCACGGCCGGGCGGCTGAACGTCGCCGACGAGGAGGAGCTCGTCCGCGCCGTCCGCGGGGCGAACTGGGACATCTGGGCGCACACGCAGCGGGATCCCTCGCTCGAGGGCATGTCCACGACGCTGACGGGGCTCGTCGTCTCGATCACCGGCGAGGTGCTGATCGCGCACAGCGGGGACTCGCGGGCGTATCGTCTGCGCGACGACCGGCTGAGCCGTCAGACGCGCGACGACTCGCTCGTGCAGGCGCTCGTGGACCGCGGCATCATCGCCCCGGACGAGGCGGCGACGCACCCGCGCCGCAACATCGTGACCGCGTCGCTGAGCGGCGGGCTCGAGGACGGCGTGTCCGTCATGCACGCGGACGCGGCCATCGGCGACCGCTGGCTGCTGTGCAGCGACGGCGTGTCGGACTACCTGCCCGACGACGCGATCGCCGACGAGCTGCGTGCGCACGCGGACGCGACGGCGGCCGCCGACGGCGTCGTGCAGGCCGCGCTCATCGCCGGGACGCGCGACAACGTCACCGCGGTGGTGTGCGACCTCGTCGACGGCGACGTGCCCGTGCGCGGACAGGCGGACTTCTACGGTGCCGCGGCCGTGCGCTTCGTCGAGCGCCTGGACGAAGCGGGTTGACAGGCTCCGGCAACGCGTCGGGCCGTGTCCCACTCTGGCAGGGGGCACGCGTCGGGCCTATGGCGGCTGCCGGCTCTGTCAGCTCACCATAGGAGGGACACGCGACCGGTCGTGTCCCACTCGTGGCGGCGCAGCGGCGCGGGAGGCCGCCATGAGTGGGACACGTGTCTGGCAGGGGGCACGCGTCGGACCGTGTCCCGCTCGTGGCGGGCGCCGGCCCTGTCAGCTCACCATAGGCGGGACACGCGACCGGTCGTGTCCCACTCGTGGCGGCGCG
>Ga0182738_1004759_pt1 | contig 14829 bp, 9 predicted proteins | sample eDN5th30CBELigMG_FD_128876 | JGI IMG/M metagenome (GOLD analysis project Ga0182738, IMG submission 128876) | Enriched Miracle-Growth compost microbial communities from Emeryville, California, USA - eDNA 5th pass 30_C BE-Lig MG (version 2)... ... | reverse complement strand
ATTTTTGATTGTTGCTGTCATCGAGATTGAAATATAACTTTTTATTTCTTTGCTGAAGCTTGCTTGAATAAGATTTTTAATAGAAAATAAAACAATTGTTCCAACAACTGAAATTTAGTTTTATAGAGAAATAAAATTCCTTGAGATATTTTTTTTGTCCTGAAATTTTTTTTTCAAAGAAAAGGAGAAAAGAGAAAAGACCAGTTGGGGACAGATAGGACGGTTGAGATACTTGAATTTTACATCGTTTCTCTTCCCTCAGAGAATTCTGACTACGTAAATGAATGTTAGCCTTAATTTTTAAAAACTCATTTTTCCTTGAAAATATTTCCAGAAGGACTCCCTGACTTGCATTGAAATTTTACAAGCAATCTGAGCAAGCGGCCTAGTCTGGTCGGTAAATTGTTTTGTAAAAGCTGATCTTAAGTCAAATCGAGAATCCCTTCAATTTTTATTATCTTTCTCGTCATTTGTAAATTTGAAGATTTTCCTTTCTCTCAATAATGACAAGTATTCCGAGTCATCTTGACTGAGGAATTTTGAGCTTTCTTTCAAAACTTCCCTGAATAATTTAGATTGTCATTTATTTATCCCAGGAAGCTAAAATTCTAATATTTAAGCAAAGATTTTCATGTGAAAATAGATTTATTTATTCAGATAGAAAAGAGAAGATTGAAAAATAAATCTATTTTTTCTGAACTATTCCAGAAATTTGGAAAAGGAAATGTTGTTTTCGGGGATTGGTGGCTTCACTCGTGTCAAAGGAGCCACTTGTCCGATTTTTGTGTTGTGATGAATGCTCAAGGTCCATGAAGACTTCGGAGGGAAATAATTCTTCTTCACTTAGTCAAATTTCTGTTTGATAGAAGCATAACAGGATTTTTTTGTTTTGCCTTTTGATGAAAAAAGTTTGAAAATTTTCGCTCAGAATTTCTGAAGAAAAGGATTTTATTGTAATGAAAAATTTTTTTGGGAATTTTTTTGTGAAGAAAATTTTTGTTGCCAATTTTTTTTTGCGAATCAAAATTGAAAAAGAAAGAAGGCTCCATTCTAAAGCTCTGTCGATTTTACTCATAAAATGATACCGAACAACACTGATTCATTGTAGAATAAAATCTGAATGGTCTTTATATACTTTTAAAAGACTTTGAAAACATTGACAATTTTGGATTTTCTGGAAGGCTCAGTGCTGGAATTTTTTGGATCATACTAAAATCTTAAATGAAAACAGATTTCAGTTGAAAGTTCCTCTCTGAAATTATGTTTTGGAGAATTCTACTTCAAGCCATACAAAAGAGCAAAAAGATTTTTTCAGAAATGTTAAATTGATTTTTTCGGAGTTCTGCGAAGTAAACGGACGATGACTTGAAAAACTAAATTAATTTCATGTTTAATTCCAAATATGAAAGAGCTAATACAGCTTTGAGTTTCAATCGAAATCTTTGAATTTTCATTGTTATTTTACGGAGGTTTTCGTCACCCGCTTCAGTCTCACAAGCGAACAAAAATCACCTGAAAGTGTCTTTTCCCTTGATTTGATTATCAAAAGCTAAAAAAGTGTTGAAAAATTAAGCTACAACTTTCAATTATTAAAACCAAATTTTCTTGAAAAACTCAAAAACTCAATTTACTAATTGAAATTATGGAAAGGTAGAAATGAATAATCTTGATCCGTAATTCTCTTTGTTAGAAGCGAGCTCAAGTTCTTGGTCTTTTCAGCAAAAAACCTCTTTTTGCCCTCTCTTCTTCTTCCCTTTTCAAAATGAATTTCATTCGAAGCACTCTGCTCTCATTTTCCATCACGTTCGAATTTTTCTTCACTTATCAGCCTTTGGGTTCCTCCTAATTGACCTCATTCCACTCTAAAGTCCTTTTGCTCAGGATCAGCAAAATAGTCGGAATAAATTACATAATTAATCAAATTTCAGTTGGAAAACTTTGGAATTTTTATTTAATCCTCGACTGAGGTTGAGATTTTGAGATCATATTTTTCTATGCAAAAAGACCATTTCACATAAACTTGAAATTTCATGTTTTTCTCCAATGACTCAAATTTCCATGCCAATAAGATTCCAAAGATTTTTTCAGCCAATATCAATTTTAAAAACAATGTAGATTCTTTTGATTTCTTTTGTTACTTTCACATCAATTACAGCTTAAAATCTTGAAGTGGACAAAATGAAAAATCTTCAAAACTGAATTATTGAATAAGGTGAAATGCAAAAGTCGCAAATACTGAGAGAATGAATATAACTATCAGAATTAATTTCAGATAAAGGCTAAAATTGAGAGTTTTTGTTCAACATGAATTCAATCTAAAAGGACTTTTGCAACAATCTAGGAATATTGAAAATTCTTCGTGAACTACTTTTTGAAAAAGAGACAGTAAAAAGGAATTGATCGAAAGTCTCTAAACATTGACAATTGTTTCCACATTCTAAAAATATCTCTTGTCAACGTTTGATACCAGACAAGTTTTAATTGGCAATTATTAAAATTAATCCTGCTTTATTATTAAAAGTTTACTATCCACACATTCCTTTTGTTTTCAAAAATTTCCTTTCTGAGAAGAAGAAACTGACCTTATTACAAAATAAACTGCTTGTTTTACGCACTTTGAAGAAGTCTATTTGAAATAGACCGTTAATCAACATGATGAAATCTTTAAACCTCGAAATTAGACGAATCGAGGAATAAAACTCACAGGAAAACTCACGAACGAAAATTAAAACTAACAGTATTAAAACTTTGATTGTTTGTTTGATTGACAAATTTACTTTCCATAGTATCTCTTTTTATGGATAATCTTCAGTCCTCTACGATCAGAAACCTTTCTCTTTCTTTCAAAGATTCTTCGCTTAATACTGAGTTTACCGAAAAAAGCACATTTTTATACCACATAATCATAAAGGTGAACTCTCATTCAAACAAATCTCCACAACTAACTCTTTCCTAGATCGTCGTCCTGATCTGCTCTCTTGATTTTCTTTCAACAGGAATCTTCAACATCACCAAGAATCATCATGTGATGGGCATAATAAAGCTCGTTTGCATGGGGCTTTTAATCTTTCTCTTGATTCTGGCCATGAAGGAGAAACCTGTTTCCAAGCTTTTATTCCCAGTAATCTTGCTTCTCTACATCGTGACATGCTTCGAATCGTCTCTTCTTTACACGCCAATGATAAACAAAGCAGAACCTGTGATCGATTACAATGATATTTACATGATTGGGCAAACTTATGCCTTGTTTACAAGCGTTCTGACAGCGTTTCAAACTCGCTGGTTTATCCAGGCATTCTGTGTTCTAGTTTTACAAGTTTATTATATGCTGCGGCTTTCTTTGATATCATCAAGCGCCCCATTCCATTATCGCTGGATCTTGGGACTAATCTTCCAAATCATGGTGTTTTACTTGGTTGATCGAAACAGAAGAACAGTATTTCTCGAAGCTCATCATTGTAAGCAAAGTGTAAAGGATCTACAGAGGCTTATGAAAGATTACCTTCCAGATAAAATGGTGGTGATTTCCGAGTCTCTTAAAGAGATCTTGTTTTCCAACAGATCCTTTGATGAGTTCTTTCAAACTACACTTTTAAAGCCTCCAGAGATTCTTCAGAAACTGAATGATTTCAAGATGAAAATCGCTTCTTTTATTGAGTGGAAACCAAAAGCTTTAACTGATGATGCTGCAGCTGTGTCTTCTGGCATCATTGACCTTTTGGCTCAGAAAAGTCCTCCATCTTCCCCAAGGTCTTCAAAGTTAACCACAACGGCAAAAGGTTTGACTAAGGGCTATACATTCAATGAGTTTAGTCATATAAATGCCCCAAATAATCTCTATGATATAAACTGTGTTCCTATTCCTTGGGGTGAGAGTCAAGCATATCTCTTGATCATCAATGATATTTCAGAAAAAGTGATGGGTCATCGGAATAAACTTGAAGAGGTCTTTAAAGACAAATTTCTAGCGTCTTTTTCGCATGAGCTTCGTACGCCATTGAATTGTATGCTGGGATTTACAGGCATGTTGAAGCAAAGTTTGAGGGGTTTAAAGGACACAGAGGCGATCACTATGATAGAAAGCAATTCAAGAGTATTGTTGATATTTATTGACGGTTTACTTGATGTGATGTTGTTGGAGAAAGATCGAAGACTGAAGCTGAGAAGTCGTCCTGCGAAGATTGCTGAATTTGGGCATGATATCGAATTGCTGATGAAATCTTGTTTACAAAATAAAACAGTGAACTTTGTTTTGAAGATTCATAAGGATCTTCCAGAATCACTTACATTTGATGAAGAGAGAGTTCGAGAAGCTCTTTTGCATTTACTATTGAATGCAGTGAAATTTACATACGTGGGCAGTATCACCTTAACAATCGAGATGGATAAAAATGACGCCGATATGATGCTGTTTAGCGTAAAGGATACAGGAATAGGAATAAAAGCCGAAGAAGTTCCGTATTTGTTTCAAATGAGATTAGAAGAAGGAAATAGTATGTATAGCAAGGGAATTGGCCTGGGGTTGACAATCAGTCAGAAACTCGCAAGAGTTCTTGGGAAAGATGTAAACTCGCCTGGTATTCGGGTGGAGAGTGAATATATGAAAGGCTCAACATTTACTCTTGCTGTATGCATCAACAGATCAAAGCATAAAAATGGAGATTTAATAAAACTCAGTGAAATTAAATGTGTATCAAGCAGCAATATTTTGTTGAAGGACAATAAAATCGATTGCTCTTTCCAAAGCGACGCTGTTGTGCCAAGTGAGAGAGGTCATTATGATAAAAAAGTGAGGGTTTTCAAGACTCATGAGTCTTTGGAGTTTGGTTCTATGGAGTATCCTGACCGCATGAAAGTGTTTAACAGCCCAAGACACATTAAGAATAAAGAAGTGAAACTTGTGAAGTTTCTCAGTCAGGAGGAATTGAAAACAGAGCATCACTTTTTCCTTTCGCCAAAAAGCGAAGCAAGCCAGAATGAGCTCAGTGAGCCTGAGGATATTGGCAAGTTGTATTCAGAGGAGCAAAGTCCGAGGATATTGATTGCTGGGAGCACCCCAAGCACGTCAAAGCATGCTCCAGAGAAGTTGAGTTTGTTTTCTGGGGAGACGAAGAAGGAAGAACCAAGTAAAGGAAGAGTGTTGGTTGTGGATGACAATGCGTTTAATTTGAGAATAGCAGTGACTTTGTTAGAAGATTTGGGCTACAGTTGTGTAACAGCAAGTAATGGAAAAGAGGCAGTCGAAGTTGCAGAAAGAGAAAGTGAGAATCCTGAAGAGTTTTTCAAGGTTATTTTTATGGATTGTCAAATGCCGATTATGGACGGATACCAAGCCACTCAGATTCTTAAAGATAAAATGATGAAGAATGAAGTTCCGTTAACTCCGATTGTTGCAATCACCGCGAATAAGAATGAAAAAGACATTGAAAAATGTTATGAGTCTGGTATGGATGGTTATCTCAGCAAACCAATTTCTAAAGAGATCCTTCGTAGTCAAATTAGAGAGTTGATTGCAGATGGTTAAAAAGGGAACTGGTATGAAGTTGTATGTGTATAATTCTTCGTTCTCGGTGGAACGAGAGATTTTAATATTTGATTTTTTTTTTTTTGTTTAAAAAAATATATCCTGATCAGAGCCCCTAAACCGTCTCTCCCATTCTTGAAAGGTCGAACAGGAGAAAAGAAAAAAGATATGCCAAGATATTTTTCAATATTTAAAATTCACTGAAAGATTGATTAACTATGTCTTAATAATAAGGTTTTTGGGCAAGAGGCCCGATTTTTGTTTGACATATTATGTTATATAAATGATATGGTATGAATATGGTAGGGAAGTTTACAACAAACTTTGTCGTTGTGAACGTTTCATCAGCTTTTGCATTTTATATACAATGTTTAATTGCTGACTTGAGGTTCTTCATCCTTCTTTTCGTTGGATTCGCTTGGGGTCTTTTTAGCTTTCAAAGACTTTTTGTTTTCGACTTGTTCAACACCAAGAGGAGGGTACTCTTCGATGGAGAGGAATTGTTCGCTATTGTAAGCGAGGGAGCTTCCGTTATTCTTGGGAGAACCTTGGTTCTTGGGACGAAAGATGGTCTTGCGGTAATAAGTGTTATTACCTTGTTGTCTCTTGCGTCCATAAGAGTTGAAGCTGTTGTTGTAAGAGTATTTGCCTCCCTTTCTGTTGGCATTGTAGTGCTTTTTAAGAGGAGAGAAGGTTTCAGGATTGGATTGATATGCGGTACAACATTCCTCAAAATACTTGGTGAATTGAGGATCGTTGTCTCTTTGAAGACGCATATAATCTTCTCTGCAATCCATGTAAGAGAATGAGCCAAAAATGCTAGTCTTGGCAGGGTAATCTCTAAAGATTCCGAGAACTTGTCTTCCATTTTCAGCACTAAGCTTAGTACTATCCTTCAAGTTAATAAATGGTGATGTTCCAAATCCTTCTCTATAGGGGGAAATTGATAAAAATTAAGAACTAACAAAGAAAATACTCTCTGATGTGTTCGAATTTGGCATGATGGATATCCTTAACAAAGAGCCATTGAAGTTGGAAGCTGCCGTACCATTTAGCAGGTTCCCACCAATACATAAAGCTCTCATCATCCTTGACGTCAGAAGTCATCTTAGCAATACCAAGAATATGGTTGCTATTGACAACACTAATAAAGAGATAAGGGAAAATTTGACATTCGAAAATTTACCTGAAGATTAAAAAGATTTCAGGAGCCAAACCTTGTTTTTCAGCTTCTTTCCAAGCATTACTGAGAGCAGCTTTTCCACCAGTAGTGGTACTCCACATATGATATTTAATAGCCTACATTGAAATGAGGTTAATAACGTGTAGGCTCCAAGATTTGTGGTACTTTGTGGACGTTATCGTCGTTGCTACTTCTCATAATGTAGAATTGAGCATTATCGGAAACAGTACTCAAATCGAAGTTAGCATTGTTCATGCTTTCAAGATGAGGGAAGGCTTCAACAATGGATTCTTGATTTGTGTAATCGGCAGCTCTGGGAAACTTGGTGTAGAAAGATGTGTTGGAATTTCCATATGTATTGTACATGGCTGTAGAATCTAAGGGGAAAAGTTAGCATATGATGGCCAAGGAATATTCACATTGGTAGTAAGGGTAATACTTTGATCCCTTACCGTAGTATTGGGCTTCAATACCGCTGTTTTGTCCATCATAGTCCTTTTGCTAAAAATTAATATGGATGAGAATGGGAGGAAAGGTACTTCGTAACCACTTTGGGCAAGAGCGAAGGTGTCATTTTCATAAGTGAATTGACCCTGAAAAGCAAAGTCTCTACTCTTGTCGAAAAATGAGACTGGTTGTGTAGCAACTAACTGAGACATTTTATCCACAAATCCGGACAATAAAACTTCCACCTATTATTAATTTTGATCCTCTCATATCTATTTGTTTTAAAATTAAAAATTAGATTTGCTTTATCCAAATTAATATTTTTTTCTACTTTCTATATCTTCCGCAAATTTCAACGAGAAAATCCCGTGATTGAGGACTGATGTGTGAAAAAAGGCTTTTCTTTAAAACAATGTTTCAAATCGGAAAGTAAGTGAAACCGTAGGAGTGTTTTGTGGGAAAAATCGAGACCTTGGCTGTATCATGGTCGCAGTTTAATATCTTGTAATAATATAATTAAACCATTGCGGCAAACAAAAGCAATAAACTTGGTTTTTGATTCGAAAGATTTAGTTAGAATTTTGTTAACCGAGAGAAAGATGAGAAACATCAAGGTTCCTTGGAAGCTGAAGAATTCTACAAATTTGAAAATACAAGCAGCTTTTCTGGACTTTCAAACTCATGAAATTTTTCCTGAGTGTTTATCAAATAAATCTTGATGAATGAAGAAACAGATTATGATTTTGTAAGGTATTCTGAAGAAAATTCTGCAAAAGAGACCTTGATCCAAACAATTGACGAGAAGAGTTAAACTTTAAGTTTAAGAAAGAAATATTTGTCAAATATAGAAATCGATAAGTCAAAATAGGGCTGAGGTTGATCACAATTGTTTTTTTCTTTCTTTCTTTCAAAGAAGAGTAATAGATAAAAAGATAATTTTGATAAAAGAGATGGTTGTTTGAAATCGAATTTTCCTTGGTTTCTGTGATGCAGATGTGAAACAGATTTCTCAAGATGTTTGAGTGGAGGTATTGAAAAAATGACACAAAGTCCCAAGGAAGACAGAATGATTCTGAGAAAAAAAAAATAAGTCCAAAATTTCTTTGAGAAGGTTCGAGAGAGGCAATTATTTTGAGAGACGAAAAAATGGTTCGTGGCGATTGACATTCAAATATCAAGATGATCTTATGTGTTTGAATAAGATTGATATTTTTCTTTTAGTGATTCTTTTTTCTCAGAAAATTGAACTTTGCAAAGATATTTTCCTAAAGACATTTGTCAAGTCTTCAATTCAACATGAGCAGAAAATATGAGAGAAGAGGGATTTTTGTTTGAACCCAACGCCTGGATAGAATTTTCGTGCCTCCAGCTAAAGTCCAAGTTGGTCAATTTCGGATTTTCTCAAAGAAAAAGAATTTTGGTTTCTCTTTGAAATTTCACACAGAATCAAATAAAAGGAATTCTCAAGAGATTGAGATAAATGAAAATTATCCTCACATTTAATAAAAGAATTTTGATTTTTTTACTTTTGACTTGAAATATTTTTTCGCCTTGTTTTAGTTCAAACCTCAAGTTTGACCACAAGGGCACCTAAATTAAGATTTATTTTTTCTGCAAAGCACGACTTTCCAATTAACAAAAAAATCATTTTAATTCAATTAAATCACAAAGAAAGATATGGATAGTAAATACGAACATTTTGTAAGCAGAATCGCTTCTTCTTGCTCTAATTCCCATTTAGCTCCATGATATGTTAGATATATGCTCTAGATTCTTCAAAGAGCTTCACGGTACATGCGAGAAATATAAAGTTGGAGGAAGTTATGCTGAGGATCAAGATGATAAAAGCAAAGCCAAAAAGCCCAAGAAGAAGGCCAACGATCCTCTTAAGGATGATCCTAATGCTCCCAAAAAGCCAATTATACAAGGTTATCTATTGTATTACACTGAAGTGAGACCACAAAAACAAAAGGAAAATCCCCAACTTCCTAACCCTGATCTCACAAAACTCATTGCTGAAGACTGGAACAAGCTTCCTAAAGCCCAAAAAGAGGTCAAGCTTTACTTTCCAATTCATCTAAAATCTATGATTAGCCTTATGAAGTCAAGGCAAGAGTTAATAAAACTCAATATGAAAAGGATTTGGAAGAATATCTTAACAAGAACCCCAAAATGAGAGAAGCCGTCAAGTAAATGATTTTTGGAAATGAGTTTTTCATGGTCTTGTTTAGCGCAGCCAAGAATGCTGGTAAGAAGCCTGAAGAAAGTTCTGTAAATGAATCTGCTGCTAAGAAGCCAAAGAAGGTAAGGAAACATTTCTAGAGAGAAGATGGTCTCAAAAAAGAATAGAAAATTTTGGCTGATTCTGATGAAGACGACGATGATGAGGATAGCAATGTTAAAATGAAGGATGTTGACACGAATAAATCCAGCTATGTTGTAAAAGTTTATTTTTCTTTATGAGTTTTCTAATGATAAATCTAGTCAAAGAGACCACCAACTCCCTCTTCTTCAGATGATGGATCTGACGATGATTCTGATGATGATTCTTCAGATGAAGATGAAGCACCAATTAAAAAGCACAAGAAGTAAATGAAGATGAGAAAGAGAGAGTTAGAATATGTAAAGAGTAATAGCTTTGTTATGAAACATACCTCGCATTACTTAGTAGCTCACCATTTTTTTGTGATTTATTTCTATGTTTGCATACGAAGAAAAAACTAAAGAATTGTGCAAATATCTTTAAAATAATTACAAAAACCAGAGATTCTTATGTGATCCGTGAAAAACTTCTCCTCTACAGTAGTTTCTCAGGTCTCAGGACAACAGAATTCTTTTCAACTCTGTTGTTTTTTCACTTTTTTTTTTCTCAAGAGAGAGTTTCTTTGGTGATTGATCTGAAAAAACCGACCGAAAAAAAGCTTTTTGCATCATTCAAGTTGGCGTTATCTTTTGCAATTTCCCTTGCTGCTGAATCTTCTTATTTCTAGTTTCTAGATTTCATAAGAGAGGGAGGGAAAAATCGACGCTAAAAAATAAAAATTCAACTTTATAGTTTACAAATAATTTGATTAATAGCAACAGGGTCCGAAAATACTTTTTTACCACACCTCTCAACCATCTCATAATGAGTATCTATCATCCTATACAATCCTCTTCACCATATAACTGGTCAAACCTTGAGAAACCTTCAGACATAAACCTTGTGGAACTCATTTACTTGAACAAGATCCATTTAATTCAGAATTACCTTGAACAGAACCCAGACTACGACTTGACAAAAATAAAAGCTCGTTCACAATACACATTACTTCACTTGGCTTGTATAAATAACCAGATTAATATTTGTAAACTCTTACTTGCTCACGCCAGCAAAGGAGATTCTAAAGCTGAGACAATAAAAGCTTGGGTTAATGAGAAAACAGAAACTGGACAAACAGCTCTTTATTTTGCCTCTGTAAACGGTAATCTTGCTATTATTAATCTGCTTGAAGAGAATGGAGCGGATATTTACCTAAGGGATAATGAAGGCTTAACATTAATGCATGCTGCTGCACAAGGAAATAAACCACTTTCTCTCATATATTTCAATACAAAAGGATTGAGTTTGTGTGAGACTGATTATAAAGGGAAGACACCTTTGCATATCGCTGCAACAGAAGGATGTCTGGATATTATTCGATATTTAACCGCGGACAAAACCTCGATAAATATTCAGGAGAATGAGTTTGGCTACACTCCACTTCATTGTGCAGTTTTATCAGGATACCCTCATGTGATCGTGAAGCTATTAAAAAAAGGAGCATCTCCGAATATTCGCGATTTTAAAGGTCAGTTACCGATTGAAATAGCGACGAAAAATAGCAGTTTTGTGATTGTTGAAATTCTTCAAGAAAAGAACTGCTTGATGAAGTGTCTTGGAATCAATCAAAGATCATCGCGAAAGAAATATCACTATACATTTATGTTGTTTTTTGTTTTTATCCTCTCTTTTCTGGTCACCCATATCTTCTTTGTGTTACCCTATATTGAAAGCAAAAATTGGTTGATTGCTTTTGCTGTGGGTTTCTTTTTGACTTTTGTATTTTTCTTGTTAACATGGCTGGCAGATCCAGGTTTTATCCGTCATAAAGAAGGCGAAGATTTATTGTTTTTGCTGAGGCATTACAACTCTGAACAAATTTGTCCAGACTGTGTGGTTCTTAAACCACCTCGCTCCAGACATTGTGAGGCTTGTGGAATTTGTGTTTCAGTGTACGATCATCATTGTACTTGGGCTAATAATTGTGTTGGAGCTAAGAATCACAAATACTTTATTGTGTTTATTTTTGTTGTTTTGGCTTCATTGATCAATTTGATCGCATTGGATGTTGTGCATTTCTTGAGAAAAGATGCAGTTTATAAGTATTGGAGAGTAGTGAAGATCAATGAGAGGACTTTGATGTATGGCAAGAATATTGTTTGCGCGTGCTGTATTCTTATTTCGGTGAGCTTGGCGATTCCGTTGTGCTATCTGTGCTATGTTCAGGTTGTCAATTTGTTTAAAGGGAAAACAACTATCGAGAGGTTTGGGCGAAATAAAGAAGACCAAGAAGATAAGAGAGGAGATTCGAAAGAATATTCGAAGCTATTTCTTGGGAGAAGAAAGCAGAGTCGATCTCAACGATCATGTGCCAATATTATGAATATTTGTTTCAGAAATGCGAGAAACCCTGAATATACAATGAATCTCAGTCATATCTATCATGAGCGTATGACCAATACTCTTTAATCTTGAGATTGAAGAAGAAATTTTATTAATTTCGGAGTTTTTCTGTATTGTCAAGATAAAATAATGTTAATGTGTATAAATATTTATCTTATTGTCCAGAGACTTTTCGAAATAATTGAAGCTTTCATTTCTTCCTTCCTTCAAAAAAAAATTTTCTAGAGAGAACAATTGAAAGCGAGAATTTGCAAAGGGAGCAAATTGAATTTTTCATCACATCAATGAATTAACTTTTTTATGAATACTTTCTGAATATATTTAGCTTTTTACTATTCTCTCAAAAATAGACAAACAAACAAGGACAAAGAGAACCTTCTCTGTCAGAATTTAATAGTTGTCTGGTTTATCAGGAGGGTTGGAGCTGAATTCTTCTTCTGCAACTCTAGGAGAGTTCATGATATGCCATCCAAGGACATAAGGAATTGAATACTATACAGTCATTATGAGATCAAATTTATTGAAAAGAAGTACTCTGAGCAATTCTTGGAAGATAATAAAGTCAGAAACGTCCATACTCGTTGAGACATTAGAATTGGCTCCCTTCTTTTGGGACTTTACAAAGGAAGATGAGAGATTAATTCAAAAAAGGAATTACTTGTAAAGAGACTTGAAGCTTATCTTCTTGGGAAGTCTTTTGGATCAAGAGCTTTTTATCTTCAGCTTGAGAACTAATATGATATTTGAACTCTAATGGAATTTTAGTAAAAGACTATTTGAATAAGGCCAGGGGTACCAAGTTTTATGGCACTTTTTTCAAAGTTGTAAGGATTATTTTTGAGGATTTCTCCAATATTCTTTATATTCAAAGCAAAGTTCTTTTTGGATTTCAAATCAAGTTGTTGCTAAAAGATCATTGCAATTTATTTATTCCCTTAAATTCTCTTACTTGACCTTCACTGTCTTTAACAAAAGGAACGAACTCCAATAATATTGCTCCGAGTTTTTCCAAAGCGATATAATCTTTATTTTGCTTGAATCTTCCCTATTTCTCATAAAGCGATTTGACTGGTTCAATAGATTACCTTGACACAAGTAACGCTGAGAAGATTGTTTTCGCCTGCAATAGTGAAGGGCTTCAAGAAACTTTTTCTGAAAAAGTCTAGATTGATGATGCTTAAGAGACAATTTTCGAGATGACAAGATTTTACATTGCTTGAGGAAAGTGTCATCCATTTCAGTGTAAGAACGGGTAAAACTGGATGAAAGAGCCCGGTGTGAAAAGAAGAGGGAAGTCTGAAGTTGGCGAGTTATCATGATATAATGCCTCTAGTTAAATTTAATTTTGGATTGAATATCAAGATTTTCAAAATGCGGAAAGTCCAATTAACCAAAAACAAAGAAGGTTCGGTTCATCTTTGAAAATTGGGAAGATTGGCTTTGGAAAGAGAAAAAGGCATGATTTTTATTTCAAGCAAAGGGTGTGTGTCTCATGATCCAAAAGGAGGAGTTCGAGTGTTTTTTCAAGAGTTTTCCAGAAATAGAATAATACTGTAAATCATCCAAAAAAAATTAATTCATCAGAATTATATATTGTTAACGTTTGTTGATAAAAGATTGAACTCTTTGAAATTTTCTTTCTCTTTGATCATTGAGTTGTTCTGGAGAAAATAGAATATTTTGAGGCTGCAGAACTCTCTAAATTGTTCTCTTTCTTCTGAAAAAATTTATTTAAATATTTTCTGTCTCTAAATGACAAAAAAAAACAAAATGAAAATCAGCCAGATTGGGAGGAAGAACGGAGCTTTATTTGAAATAGTTACAAAGAGAGGAGGAATTCTGCACTGATGGAGATCTTCTCTTTGTATAAATGCTCCCAATTTTTTATTTTCCAAAATGAAGCAATGTATAATACATTGTGAAATCTTGTGATTTAATCTTTCAGATCCTCCCAAATTTATTTGAAAAATGCTGTAAAAACTTTTCTGATTTTTTTTTCATTCTTTTCAAAAATTTTTCGCTTAAAAAAATTGCAGTCAAAATTATTCAACAAAAAACTGAATTTATTCTCTTTTCTTTCTTCTTCCTCTTCAATAATTCAACATTCATATATTGGACCAGGTCTGCCCAACCCTTCTTCAAAATTCCAGACTTTCTCGAAAATCCTTACAAACAGTCCGACACAACTTATTTTATGGAGACAGTTTATGAAACCTCAGTATTTTTATAATGATTCAGCAATTCTAAAGATTGAGTCATCAAAGTATGTGATCCGAACTGAATTTTTTTTTAATCTCTCAAATGATGAAAAAGTGAGAAAAAAATTAGTTGTAACCTTTTCTCAAAAATTTCTTAATAAAATTCTCAAAAAATCTTTTTAATAAAGACTCTAATTTTTCTTTTTAATTGATTTCTCAGAAAAATGGCCAGACCTGATAAATCTGTCGGAAAGTTTGCCAAAAAATCCAGAAAATGCGTCTGAAAGCCAGCAAAGTCGGACAAAAGAGGCACTTTTTGAAGCCCTCTCCTGGACTCTCATAGGAGATAGTCCTTTCTGAATGAAAAAGAATTTTGTGAAGAAAAATCAAGAAATGAGTTATTCCTATCAAATCAAGTCTCAAAGATATTTTTCTAGCAAAAAGTATCTTCATGACTCAAAAATAAGATTCCAACGCGAAAAAATTTTAGTGAGAGTCAGTTACATCTTGCTACTTCAAATTGATGTTTTCAGTCTTTTCCAAATCAAGGCTTCATCTTTTTTCTGATTTCAAAGAAGAAAAGATTTTGCTTGATTGCTGGAATGAAGAGAGGTGTTTTAAGAAAAGGAAGAATTATCTTTTTTTTTCAATGGATTATCCGATGCACAATATAAAATCTTATATATTTCTTTTGATTAATTAAAGAGTAGGTATCAGAGATACCTCCAAAAAAAGATAGAGTCGCATTAGTGAACCCAGCCCACGGTAATCT